>FUFK010042843.1_pt1 | contig 25441 bp, 28 predicted proteins | sample 1021851 | NCBI WGS metagenome assembly FUFK01 (sample SAMEA51879418, study PRJEB19060) | metagenome | reverse complement strand
GGTGGATTCAAAAAAAGTAAAAATCCCAAGCCACCTTTGAGACTTGTAAAGTAAGGGGTAATCAAATGATTCTGCAAATCGGAAAACATAAAATCCAGCGCGGCGATATTATGGATGGCATTGATAAATTGATGCAGGATGATAAAGCAGATTTTATTTACACGGACCCGCCGTGGGGTCAGGGAACCCTTAAATATTTCCAGACTCTCAACAAGAAGCAAACAGGCCAGACACCAAAAAATGTAAGCTGGTCTGATTTCATGGCTGTCTTTTTTGGAATCTTAACCAAGTACGCCAAAGATAGTGTTGTCATTGAGATGGGGCAAAGATGGCGGGATGATATTATGATTGGAGCGCATCAACATGGGTTCAAGCATAACGGGGTAGCGACATCACTTTATGGCAACCGTAAAAATCCCCTGCCCCTTGATTTGCATTTCATTTCCAAAAGCGGCTCATTGAGCATAAGCAATTCATTCAAAACAAATTTGTTAAATCAGTGGGGCTTTGGCGTAGTTGATTTTGTGTTTGATGAGTTTTGCCCTAATCAAGGTATTATTCTCGACCCCATGTGCGGGATGGGTTACACAGCNAAGGCCGCAATCAAAAGAGGGCTTTCTTTTTACGGGAATGAAATCAACGGGAAGCGGTTAGAGAAAACATTCCAAAAATTAGAGGCAGATGCCAAAAAATGATTACATTGTCAGTAACCATTATGTCTGGTTCATTTGATGCCAGTAGAAGAAGCATGGTCGAAAGGTTAATCAGAGAGATTAAACCAGAATGGATTGCAAAGCTGACAGTTGATTTTCAAGTCATATCAGATTGGTGGAGAAACGGACCTTGGCCGACTGCTGAAAGGTGTTGGAACCATGGCGATGTAGTTGGAGCCACACACCATCTGTTGTTGCAGGATGATATTACAGTCTGTGATGATTTCCTTCTCACTGTCCATGAACTGGCTAGGGCAAAGCCAGATGCAATATTGGGCCTCTATTCAAATAGGAAAATATGCGATGAGGCCAGAGCAAAAGATGCAAGATGGGTAGAAATACCTGATGGGACATGGGGTCAAGCTATATTGATGCCCACTGCCAAAATCGGCGATTTTTTAGCTTGGGAATGCACTCATATCAAAAGAAGTTTCAAGCATGATGATAGCAGAGTCGCACTGTGGTGTATCCATACCAAGCAACAAGTCTTGTGTCCCCAGCCATCTCTTGTCGACCATGCCGCTCCAGATAAATCACTTGTTGGTCATAGCCGTTCATCACGGGTGGCTAGGTGGTTTCAAAAAGAAAGCCCCCTGCACTTGGATTGGGCAGAGGGTGAGGTCTTGAAGGGAGCAATCGGTATGCCAAAGCACTACAATGAATTTGTTCGGTAGCGTTTGGGGATATGCCCATCGTTGCTATCGTACTCTGCGGTGAACTCCAACGCTTCTGTCAGGTACTTTTCATCAATGCCAAAATCAACATAACCTTGGCGTATGCCATCAAGGTACATTCTGGGCGGCATTGATAACCCATCATGGTTCATTGTATAGGCCATATACTCTTTGCCATCTTTGCTTCGCCAGTATTGCTTGCCATAGAGCCGTGGGTAGCCCTCATAGATATCTAGGCTACGCTCACACCTTCCTGTTATCTGCCATAGCCCCACGGGGCAGAAATAGCCTTTAGCGGGTATAATGTCAGCAACGCCTCTGAACACAAGTCTCCAATCAGGTAACAGCATCATGCCTTTTGCTTCTGCATTTGGGCATCTGCAAGCCATCTGTTGTTTATCCAAGTTTGATCCGTAAGCCATATAAATCGTTGTCATTTTCCGTTCTCCCATTATGCCGCAAAGTGTGCGGCTCTTGCGTTAAGGTAATCTACCACCTCAGTCTCTACCCCAGCAAACACATCATCAGCGGAGTCAGTGCCAAAGTGTCCTGTAAACCAAGTCACAAAAAGCTGGTTGAGTCTGCGAGAGTTATCCTCATACATTGAGTCCATTGTGCTGAACTCTACACGCTCAACCATCACACCATGCTCATTCACCAGCTTGTAGTGAGTGTTGGCAAAGCGGAGTTCCCAACCTTGAGCGGCGACTTGCTCTCTAATCTCACCATATGCAATCTTGCGTTGTCGGCGGTAGTTAGTCGAGCCAGCCGCAGTCAAGTTGGCAGTCTTGCTAGTCTCAACAAAGGCCATCAGGAACTTTACCCAATTCAGTATTTTGGTTGAGTCAGTAGAGCCGCCATGCTGTCTAAATTCCACCGTGCCGTACCCATCGCGGCGCAACTGGTAGATGTTTACTTTGTAATAGCGGCCAAGGCAGAGGTTAGCAAAGTCAATCAGGCGTGAGCCTGTGAACCTTGCGACAGTCGAGGAGAACTGCCCAACGGTGCTGGCACACCATGATCTGTTGTTATTCCCCCGCCTTGACCGTGGCATCCACCCGTCAATTACTGTTTCGTAATCAGCGTAGCGGCGTACCACATTCTTTACAGTCTGCGTATCCATGCCAACCCATGAGAGGTGGACGTGCACACCGCAAGCTGTATCAACATAAATGCCCTGCAAGCCAGCCAGTGCATCAATAACTTTTTTGGCTTCATCAAAGCCAGCTTGTCCAGTCAGTATTGGGCTTACAATCTCACCGCCAATACCGTTACCTGTACGGTAGTTATAACCGCGCTCAGTCACAGTAGCATCAGTCGTAACTTTCCAATGTGGTCGTGTGTTGTGGTTGTATCCCTCATGCTCAACCTGTATTCCAGTGCCAGCCAGAGCGGCCTGTAAATCCTGTGTAGCTTGTGCAAGGTCAACGCCTTTAAACTCAACCTCAACTCCAAATTTGTAATCTTGGTAAACCATCTTGCTCTCCTCGCGTTTGGTTTGTGGTGAGGGTGCCAGCCCTCTCTATTTGTCTATAATCACACAGGTGTTGCCTATTGTCAACACATAAAACAAATAGAAATGCGTTTTTTATTTGATCCTCATACAGTGATAAGTATCTGTTTTTTTTATCTTTCTTGTTCTGTGACATCCGCTTCCATAAATTTTATTCATGGAATTTGTAAATTTTATTCTATCGTTGTGAGACATTGCGATCATGTAATCCCCAACTGCCATTTGTCTAAGCACGTTCGTTATAATTCGCTCATTTGGGAATTCGTATTTTTTACCTTCTGTTGGCGGCGGGGCTTTGATTATTTTGCCGTGTACTTCCAGTGTTTCAAAAAGTGAACCGCAAGTTTTGCAAGACCTTAATCTATTGACCATGGGCGTAGGCCAAAGAGTTGTGGCAACATTTGTGGTTCTCAAATCGCGGCCTCTACAATTCGGGCAGGGTATCATGTTCACCTCTTGTCGATTCTTTTTATAAGTGATACAAAGTATATCCCCGTTTTGGGATACGCAGTCAATAGGAGCAAACATGGATTGGCCAGCCGAACAGATTGTGAGGAAAAAAACTCAAGACATCGTTCCTTATAACCGCAATCCAAGACTGCACTCTGAAGAGCAAGTACGACAAATTATTGAAAGCATCAAACAATGGGGATGGACAATTCCTCTCGTCGTTGATGAGTCAGATAACCTCATTGCTGGCCACGGTAGGTTAGAAGCCGCGCAAGAGATGGGCGTGGAAGAAGTGCCATGCGTTATCGCTAAAGGCTGGTCTGAGGCGCAGAAGAAGGCTTATGTTATCGCTGATAACAAACTGGCAGAGAATGGGTATTGGGACACTGGTTTGTATTATTCAGAACTCAAGGCACTGGCAGATGAGGGCTTTGACATCAATCTTACAGGCGTTGAGTTGGATATAACGCAGTTGAGTTTTTCGCCATCATTGGAGCCAATGACAAACTTTGGCGAGGTGACTGATGATGATATTACGGCGGCTCATAACAATATTGATGCGGCTTATCATAAGGCTGGGCAAGATAGCTCGCAGAGAGGTCAAGAAGTCATTTGTCCACATTGTGCCAAGACATTTAGATTTGAGGGTATGTGATGGATGAATATAAATATCACTCTGCCTTAAAACAGGGACTTGATGTTTTAGAAAATGTTGAACCCATGAAAAGGTGGGCATGGAGTGGATGCACTGGAATACAACATGATTTTGTGAAATATGGTTTGCCGCTTGAGATGCAAACCTGTGATGTTATTTACGGGGAATGCCCGTGGCCCCAAGGATTTAAAATATTTGATGAAAGAGTAGGCAATATCCCAAGGCCATTCAAATTATTTCAAGATGCAACCAATGCAATGATTCAACAAACCCAGAAGCCAGTATTACTTATCCTTGGCAAAATTTTGTTGAACGCCTTACCCACACCAAGCGGCCAAGCGGATATCAAACTAAACAAAGGTCCAGTGATACTAGCATGGTGGAACTATGATTATGACGGGCCGCTCACAACCAACACTGATTGCACTTGGCATCTAGGGGCAAGGTTCAAGTCAATCGGTGATTTTTGTTGTGGGTACGGCGAACCATTGTTTTCATTCCTAGATAACAGCGGCAGTGATAAACACAAATCAAAACAATTTTTTGTTGGCTCTGATCACAATGGGAAGTGCATCAGGGTTCTGCATGATCGTATGAGGGCCAGATGTAAATCCAGCACAGAGAATTACCTTGAAAATATTTCTTGAGCGAAACGTGTATGACGCCGCAATTGATCGCATTGAATATTTATTTGATGAGTTTGATGAGGTGGTTGTGTCATTCAGCGGCGGCAAGGATAGCACTATAGTTTACAATCTTTGCCTCAAGGTGGCTGAAGCTAAAAATAAGTTGCCTCTCAAAGTGATGTTCCTAGATCAAGAGGCAGAGTGGAAGGCTGTCATTCAATATGTGCGGCGAGTGATGAATGACGACAGAGTAGAGCCTCACTGGTTACAGGTGCCTATCAGGTTGTTCAATGCCGCATCAATGGAATCACCTTGGTTGCATTGTTGGGCAGAAGGTGAGGAATGGATGAGGCCAAAGGAGCCAAATAGCATCCATGTGAACTCATATGGATCAGACAGGTTTGCGGATATGTTTGCAAAATATCTAAAGCATACATTCCCAAACAACACGGTTGCGATGATTGGTGGCGTCAGGGCAGAGGAAAGCCCGAATAGAAGGGCGGGCCTCACCAATGGGCAGACATACAAACACATCACTTATGGCAAGCAACAAGATCAGAAGCTAGGCCACTATACATTCTATCCAGTTTACGATTGGAGTTATAAGGATGTATGGAAGGCAATACACGATAATGGGTGGGATTACTGCACAATCTACAATGAGTTTTACAGGCATGGCATCAGCCCCATGAAAATGAGGGTGTCAAACTTGCATCATGAGACTGCTGTTGATCAGTTGTTTTATTTGCATGAGATGGAGGCTGATACATGGAACGCTCTTACAAAGCGGCTTGGCGGCATAAATCAAGCAAAACACATGACCCGCAAAGATATGTTTGCCATCAAACAGCTACCGTGGATGTTTGAAGATTGGGCTGAGTACAGAGATTACCTTGTCGATAACCTGATACAAACAGAAGAACGGCGCGATATATTCCGTAAGAAGTTTGCTTGGATGGATAACAAGTTTGCTGATATGGCGTTAGCTGACGAGAGGTATAAGAGCGAGGTGCTTTGTATCCTCGCAAACGATTGGCACTTTACCAAGCTGGATAATTTCCTAGGCCGTCCTGAAACAATTAACTTCCTCAAGTTGAAGAGGGGGAGACAGATTGATTGGAATAGGCCAGAGAGAGACTTGCGTTATATACCAATCCATATGAGAGGCGCGGCATGATACCAGATCATCCTGTAAGCAATGTTCTATGGGTTCCAGTGGATAGGGTTGAGCCAAACGATTACAACCCTAATTCAGTGGCGGGACAGGAGATGAAGCTCCTTTACACCAGCATTAAGCATGATGGGTACACACAACCCATAGTCACCATCTACGATGAGGAATCTGATAAATACATTATCGTTGATGGGTTCCACCGCTATTTCACCTGTAAAAACAACAAGGATATATTCGAAAGCACAGGCGGGTGTGTCCCCATAGTTGTGATTGAAAAAAATGTAAACGAACGCATGGCCGCAACAGTGCGCCACAACAGAGCCAGAGGCGCACACAGCGTTTCAGGTATGTCAAACATGGTATTCAATATGCTGGATAACGGCTGGGGGGATGCAGAGATATGCAACCACCTTGGCATGGAACCAGATGAGTTGCTCCGTCTCAAGCATATCACAGGGTTTTCCAAGCTATTCAAAGATGCAGATTACAACAAGGCATGGGTTAGCAAGCATCAAATTTTGCTGGAAAAGCAAGAACGTGATAAGATAGGTACAGAATAGGTATCAGGTGGGTACGGTCAGCTATGTCACAAAGATTTACAGCGGCAATCAAAGAACAGGTAAAGCGTGAGTTTATTGAGGGAGTCCTTGATGAGCGAGATGTAAGGCAATACCCATCATTAGATGCTCTCGCCAAAACTCATAATCTTGCGCGTAATACCGTTTATCGGAACGCAAAAAAAGAAGATTGGCAGGGCCAGAAAAACAAATTTCAAAGTAGGGTGGATCAGAAGGTCACGACTAACCGTGTGAGAGATATGGCCGCAGAGGCAAAGCGGCTTGATGATAATGCGTTGCAGATAGCTCAAGCGTTGCTGGCTCAAGTAGGCAAGAAAATTTCAGATGCTATAGAGCGGGAAAGGCAGGGGGCATTTAGCGGCCTAACGGCGGCAGAGCTAAGAGAGCTTTCTCATGTCACAGGCAACGCTCAAAAGATTGGTAAATTAGCCTTGGGTGAGGCGCAAGAGATTTCAAAGGTATCAGCGGATGTTACAGCCCCAGAGTCATATATCGCCCTTGTTGAAGAACTGGACAGACTTGCCGAGCGAAAAGCATCACTTGGCAAGCACACTATACAGTGATTGGATAAAACAAGCGCGGCCAGAACAAGTAGCTCCGAAGGGAGATTGGAATATATGGCTCATCCTTGCTGGTCGGGGTTGGGGTAAAACTCGCACTGGTGCAATGGATGCTTTGACATACGCTCTCAAAAACCCAGAAGTGCAAGTCGCCGTTGTGGTCCCCACATTTGGCGATTTGAGAAGAGTTGCATTCGGTGGTGTATCTGGAATCTTAAAGTTTTTGCCCCCTGAGTTAATGTTGAGTGGGAGAGGACAGGGATATAGCGCAAGCGCACAGGAGATAAAGTTATTCAATGGTTCTAAGATTATGGGCTTCTCTGCCACTGAACCAGATCGTTTGAGAGGTCCACAGTTCCACAGAGCTTGGTGCGATGAGATAGCGGCTTGGTTTTATCCAGATACATTTGACCAATTGATGTTTGGCCTACGCCTTGGTCAAGACCCTAGGTGCGTCATAACCACAACCCCCAAAAATACGCCGCTGGTCCAAAGTCTAGTTAGGCGCACGAATCTTGCCATGACTCGGGGCAGTACATTTGATAACGCAGAAAATTTAGCTCCAGCCGCGTTGAAGCAATTGAAAGAAAAATATGAAGGCACTCGTCTTGGCAGACAGGAACTTTATGCGGAAGTCCTCAATGATATGGAGGGCGCACTATGGAACTATGGGATGATTGAATCCACTCGTCAAAAAGAAGGTGATTTGCCTCAAATGGAGCGAGTCATAGTGGCCATTGACCCCGCTGTTACGAGTGGTGAGGGTTCTGATGAAACAGGTATTGTCATATGTGGCAAGGGTCAAGATGGAAGATACTATGTCATTGGAGATGAATCTGGTAGGATGACCCCTGATGGTTGGGGCCGTTTGGCTGTTGACTGTTATTATCGGCACAAAGCTGATAGGATAGTGGCAGAAACAAACAACGGTGGTGATTTAGTTGAGCGTTTAATAAGAACAATTGATAACCAAGTCCCTTACACAGCAGTTCATGCCTCAAGGGGTAAACTGGTAAGGGCAGAGCCGATAGCGGCCTTGTATGAGCAAAAAAGGGTTTCTCATGTTGGAGTGTTCAGCGAACTAGAGGATCAGCTTTGCTCATATTCCGTTGGAAGTAGGCAGTCGCCAGATAGACTTGATGCCTTAGTCTGGGCATTGACAGAACTAAGCCAATCCAGTGGGAAGGCATATTGGAGAATCAGTTAATGGCCAGCATCATAGATTACGTGAGGGGTTTGTTAGTAGCCCCGCCTGAGAAAAAAGAAGCCCCACAAGTCGTTTTAACGAGTACAGCAAATTATCATTATAGGCGCGATAACTACGAAAGTTATGCAAGTGAGGGATACCAGCAAAACGCTATAGTGTTTCGTTGTGTAAATGAAATCGCAAACGGCGCGGCATCAATAAAATTTAAGGCATTCCAAGGCGACATTGAGTTAGATGAGCATCCTATCCTGAGTTTGCTTGCAAGGCCAAACACCCAACAGGCGGGTGTTGAATATTTCCAATCTCTTTATTCATTCCTGCTTTTAGGCGGCAACAGCTACGCGATACGAAGTGATGTAGGGGGTATGCCACGCGAGTTGCATTTGTTGCGTCCAGATAGGGTGCGTGTAAAGCCAAGCAAAACATCAATGCCATCAGCATTTGAGTATGTCGTGGGCGGCAGGGTGGTAAAGGAGTATCCCGTAGATACTGAAACGGGAGAGTCAGAAATCAAGCACATGAAAATGTGGAATCCGCTTGATGATTACTATGGGCTATCCCCAATCATGGCGGCGGCTGTTGATATTGATAACTACAATGAGGTGAACAAACACAACATATCGTTGTTGAGGAATGGTGCGCGTCCAACTGGCGCGATTGTATTCAAGCCATCTGATGATCGCGGTATGCCTGTGCAATTAACTGATGGACAGCGTCAACAGTTGAATGATGATGTGCGCCAGAGGTTTGCGGGTAGCGATAACGCTGGTAGGCCGCTATTGCTAGAGGGTGATTTTGATTGGAAAGAAATGGGCCTATCGCCAAGGGACATGGATTTCTTACAACAGAAAAACATTTCAGCAAAAGACATAGCCTTGTGTTTCGGTGTGCCAAGTCAGCTTGTGGGTATTCCTGATCAGCAAACCTATGCCAACGTCCAAGAGGCACGGCTTGCGCTGTATGAAGAAACAATTATTCCACTAGCGAAACGTATTGAGTCAGATTTCAACGAATGGCTGGCTCCTATGTATGGTGATGATATTAGCATTGCATATGATTTTGATGGCATACCCGCGATGGTTGAGCGGCGAAGGCGCATTTACGAGAATGTTGTTGCCGCAGTCAGAGAGGGCATAATATCACGCAATGAGGCAAGAGATCGGCTTGGCTTGGAACCGATTAGGGGAGGTGATGATGTCTTTATCGCGGCTAATCTTTTTCCCTTGGGATCAGCCGAGGTCGCGCCAGCGGAGGGGCAAGATGCTGAGCAAGATGGTAAACAGGCTTATGATTGGGATGTTATTCCTAAGAGTGAGGTTGAAAAGGATGTATTCACTACTGAGGCAGAAGCTACAGAACGTGCTGAAGAGATAGGTTGTGCGGGGGTACACTCGCATGACACCAGCAACGGTACTGTCTATATGCCTTGCGCGTCCCATGCGGATTACACCCGCCTCACAGGCGATGAGTTGCAAACTCCGAAACAAGCAGACCCGCGCTTTGGTGAAGGCAGAGATGTTTTCGATACACAGCCAGAAGCGGCGGCAAGAGCCAGAGAGCTTGATTGCACGGGTACGCATACACTCAAGAGTCCAGATGGGACATACTATATGCCGTGTTCCAGCCATGCGATTTATTTGAGGGTCACTGGCAGAGACAAGGGGGAGGAACTTGATGATGATGCAAAGGCAGAGAGTGATGTTGACACAACGCCTACAGACAGCATGGCGCAAGAGGCTGAACGCGGGTTGGCGTGGAGAAAAGAGCATAACAGAGGAGGAACGGAAGTTGGTGTTGCAAGAGCAGTCCAGCTTGTATCCAAAGAAAGATTATCCCCGTCCACGGTGAGGCGTATGCACTCATTCTTTAGCCGCCACGAGGTTGACAAGAGGGCGACAGGCTTCCGCAGGGGCGAGGATGGCTATCCAAGTGCTGGCCGCATTGCTTGGGCTTTGTGGGGCGGCGATGCAGGGCAGACATGGGCAAGGCGCACTGTAGCGCGGCTAGACAAAGAGAGAGATGCCAAAACAGAGATTGAGGCAGATATGCTTCCTTGCTGTGATGATTGTGATCCATTGCCTTATGGTGATGAAAAACAAGAGGTCAGCGGCAAGGTCAAGGAAGCACTCAAAAACAAAGTCAAAGAGCATAACGATAAACATGGTGATAAGAAGGGCAAGCGTGTCACCTTGCGTATGCTTTCGGCAGTGTTTCGTAGGGGTGTTGGTGCTTACAGAACAAATCCCGCATCTGTTAGACGAAATGTATCTGGTCCCGATCAATGGGCGTATGCAAGGGTCAACGCTTTCCTCTATGCGGTAAGGCGGGGGAGGTTCCGCAGTGGCAAGTTTGATCTTGATCTCTTGCCATCAGGCCACCCGCTCAAAAAGGCAAAATGAATCTAGCTTACAAACAGACTAGGCGCATCTCTATTCGCAAAGAATATATAGAGCAAAACAGATTGCGTCTTGGTTTTGAGCGCAAGCTAAGATTGCAGTTGCAAACGCTGTTCGCTGAAATAGGACAGCAAGCAGAGCGTGAATACAGAGATGCCAATCGATTGGTGTTGGTTGGTAGAGATTTGCCAGCGAGGCTCAAGGTATTATTGGACAGTCATTACAGGGCAGTCATTGAGGCATTCGGTTTGCGGATTGTGGCCAATCAAAAACAAGAAACGCAGTTTGAAACCATTATGCGAGAGTTTATCGCGTTATATGGGTCAATAAGAGTCACACAGATAAGCAACACCACGATGAAGCAAATCAACAGAATTATATCCGCTGGTGCGTTAGAAGGTCTTGGCGTTTCAGTAATTGCTAGAAATATATTTGAATCATTGAGGGGTTCGTTTAGTCGCATACGCTCCGCTACAATCGCAAGGACAGAAACCCACACAGCCGCCAGTTACGCAAATCACGCAGTCAACGCCAGCTTGAAAATACCCAATCAGGTAAAGCGTTGGGTATCAACGCGGGATGCACGGGCGAGGAGTTGGCACACCGCAATGAATGGCACAGAGGTTCCGCTTGATGAAGATTTTGTCGTTCCGCATGGGGGAGTAGATTGGCGAATGGCTTACACTGGTGATCCGAGAGGTGGCCCAGCGAATGTAATCAATTGTCGGTGTGTAACGCTTTATGTCACGCCAGAGGATGAGGTGGTAGATTAGGGGTAATACACAACGGCAAATATATCGCCGCCGCTGGTAGCATCATCAACAAAGCGGCGCATCACAAAATAAGCCTCTTGTGTTTCCTCTGAGCAATTTGCGAAACCCTTACGGTCAATCACCTCAATCATATGAGCCAGTGCATCCGCTAATTCGTTTGTTTTGACGCGCTCCATTTTAATCGCTCCTCTCAATACTCTTTGCAAGCCTTGCGGCCCTGTTGACGCTCTTTTGCCTTGAGGCGCTTGAGTTGACGTTTAGTCTCTTTACGGCTCAAGCTAGGTATTAAACGCTCTCTCTTAGACATTGTTTGCTCCTTTTAATTACCAAATGTTTGGAAGTGGGGGACGTAACACTCGCAATCTTTTACACACTCCTCAAAACTCTCAAACATTTTGCTACCCTCTAAACTCTCGCCATTTACTAACGGTACAACGTGCCATGTAAAACTGCCTGTTGTGCCATGTATTAGAACCTCCCATTGTGCGTTTGTAGAAATATAATGCTTGGGCTGGTAGTTGTTAAATTGCATTGCCATGTTGGCCTCCTCGTTAATGTTTAACTAATATCGCATCTATGTTGCCAACTGTCAACACCCTAAATGATAAAAAATGAAATTAAAGTGGATGTTGTCAATTTTTTCAGACAAGTGTATGATGGGTTTATTTACGGGGGGCTGATGCCGATACCAAAACCGACAGGCGGCGAAAGCGAATCTGATTTTATGGAACGGTGCATGGGCAGTGATACCATGCTTGCTGAGTATCCCAGACGTGGCCAGAGGGTCGCTGTATGTCTTAGCAGTTTCCGCGATGGCGGCAAAAAGGAGACTGAAATGGATGATGTGGCCGAATACGTTGAAGATGATTCTGTTGAAGAAGTTAAGTTTTTTGAGACAGGCACTTTAGATTGCCATGCTGATTTTGAACTCAAAGCATACCAAGATGACGATGATGATGATGAAAACAAGGGCAGATTTGAGGGCTACGCATCTATATTCGGTAACAAGGATTTAGGTAACGATGTGGTTGTGCAGGGTGCATTCCGCAAATCACTCCGTTCCAAAGGCCCAAAAAAGATCAAAATGCTGTTCCAGCATGATACAAAAGAGCCGATAGGCATTTACACAAAAATCAGAGAGGACGCCAATGGTTTGTATGTGCAGGGTCAGCTTGCAATGCAGACACAAAAGGGTCGCGAAGTTTATGAGTTGATGAAGATGGGCGCGATAGACGGTTTATCAGTTGGATACCGTGTNGATGCCAAAGGCTATCATTACGATGAGCGTGGCAAAAAGCGTATGCTCAAAGAGGTTGATCTAATGGAGATTAGCGCAGTTACCTTTCCAATGAACCCCAAGGCGCGCATCAGTGCTGTTAAGGCAGAGGCAAGGTCGGTTCGTGAGTGGGAGACATTTCTTCGGGATGAAGGCGGTCTATCACGCACAGAATCAAAAGTGGCGGCAGGGGCCGTTGCAAAGGCTTTAGACCAGCGCGAGGTTGGCGGGGAGCAAACAGACGTGATTAATTCGATCACAAAACTCACTTCTATCCTAAAAGGAGACTGATGATGTCTGATGATGTCAAAACAGCAGTCGAGGGCATGGCTACGGCTTTTGAGGAATTCAAAGCCACCAATGACGCTCGCCTAGCTGAAATCGAGAAGAAGGGTTCGTCCGACCCGTTGGTTGAAGAAAAGCTGAAGAATATTGAAGCTGATCTTGACCGCTTTGAGGACATTAACCAAAAGCTCACCCTTGCACAGCAAGAGCAAAAGCAATTTGGTGAAAAGCTAGAAAGCATGGAAGCCGCTTTGAAGCGTCCTGAAGTTGGCGTGGAAAGCAAAGATATTGACCTATCCATGAAGGCTTTTGATAAGTTCTTGCGTAAAGGCGAGAANGATATGGAGCCAGAAGAGGTCAAGGCTCTCACGGTAAACAATGATACAGGTGCTGGTTTCTTGGCCCCGCCAGAGTATGTGAATGAGCTTATCAAGACAATCACAGAAATCTCACCATTGCGTACCATTGCAAGAGTGAGGGCGACCAGCCAGAAGTCAATCCAGATGCCAAGCCGCACGGCTACNTTCAGNGCATCATGGGTGGCAGAGGTTGGAACAAAATCCGAAACCACTGGNTACACAACACAGTTGGAGGAAGTACCGACTCATGAGCATTACGCTCTGGTCGATATTTCTAACCAGATGCTTGAGGATTCGGCTTTCAATCTTGAGGCAGAGATGCAAGAAGAGTTTGCCACACAGCTTGCCAAGAATGAAGGCACTGCCTTTATCTCTGGTAACTCCGTGGGCCAGCCAGAAGGCTTGCTCACCAACTCAAGTGTTGGGGAGACTGTATCTGGCAACGCAAACACATTGCTTGGTGATGGCTTGATTGATCTTGTCCATGCGGTAAAAACTCCGTATGGCACAGGCGCATCATTCATCTTCAACCGCACAACTTTAGCGGCTATCCGCAAGCTCAAGGATACTGCGGGTCAGTATGTGTTCCAAGCTGGCATGATGCTCACCTCTGGTGTCCCAAACACAATTTTGGGTTATCCATATGTGGAGATGCCTGATATGCCAGATGTTTCAGCGAACGCTTTCCCTGTAATGTTCGGGGATTTCTCTCGCGGTTACATGGTTGTTGATAGGGTAAGCCTCTCAATCTTGCGTGATCCATTCACTCAAGCATCCACTGGTAGCGTCCGTTACTATGCTCGTTCAAGGGTTGGCGGTCAGGTCATTCTGGCTGAAGCTCTCCGCAAGCAGAAAATCTCAACATAAGGGAGAGTTGAAATGAAAGACCTTTCAAATAGCATTGCAACAGCCCTTTCACACAAGGTGGCTGTTACCACCGCCGCATCAAACGGCACAGGCGTTGATCTTCAAGGTTACGAAGGCGCAACGGTTGTTGTCACCATTGGCGCGGAGGGTGATACCCTTTCTGGCTCAGTCTACTTTGAGATTGGGTTAGAGGAGTCAGACGATAACTCAACATTCACAGATGTTGCACAGGCTGGCATTGTTGATGGCACTATTGCCTCAGATGGTGTTTTCCTGAAGATTGATGGAACTGGAACCGCTGGCACAGGTGGCAACCCAGATTCGACAGGCGCAATATACCGTGTTGGTTATATCGGTGGTAAGCGTTACATTCGCACAACAATCGCCAAGACAGGCACACACTCAAACGGTACACCGCTGGGAACAACGGTTATCAAGAGTCATGCCCGCCATACTGGTGATAATGCGTTTGACGTACACAACGCCTAAAACCATTAGGGGGCAGGGGAGACTTTGCCCCCTCTTTCTTGGAGAGCTAGATGGCAATCAAAATGATCAGACAGGCCATAGGTGTGGCNAACCATATGGGGTCTGTNACTCGCACATATGATGTGGGGGAGGAANTATCCAATCAACATGATTGGGAGAAGGCCCGCAACGCTAATTTCATAGCGCAGGGGTGGGCTGAAGAAACAAAAGTGGTATCAGTGCCAGAAACCAAANCAGAGCCGCCACAGCGGGCTAGAAACGATGATGGCACACTTATAGGGGATGACCCAAGTACCCCGAATGTAAACGAAGCATGGGAAGGTGGAGTTGCGCCAAGGAAGCGTGGTCGTCCTAAAACAAAATAATTAGGAGGCCGCATGAGCCGTGACCTAACCACCAATCTNATTACCGAAATCACATCAGCGGCTTTCAGGCCNTTTTATGCCATCAAAGCAGATTTGGCCACGACAACGCTTGCTTTATGGACGGGCGTTGGTGATCTCTCAATATCTGGCGTCACATANTCTGGTGTTGGCACATTNCTNAATATCGGTGAAGTCAAAGAAACAGCACAGATTTCAGCCAACGGGTTAGATATTTCTCTCAGTGGCATACCATCTGATTTGCTATCTTTGGCGCTTACAGAGCAATACCAAGGCAGAGAACTTGAGCTTTTCTTTGGCATTACCGATTTAACCGATATTTTCCTGCTTAGAGAGAGCGGCGATTTCTTATTGCTTGAGACTGAGGGCAGAATAGTTTTGCAAGATGCAGAGGCTCCAGCATCACTATTTAAGGGTTACATAGATCAAATGGTCATAGATGAGGGTGCAGAAACCTCAACGATTGCCGTTTCTGTTGAGAGCAAGTTAATTGATTTAGAGCGGGCGCGGACTCTTAGATACACCGATGAAAGCCAAAAAGCACGGTTCCCAAATGATAAAGGGTTTCAGTACGTCAATGATTTGCAAGATAAGAAATTCAATTGGGGCAGATCATGAGGCTGGCCACTTGGGATCAAAATTTGATGGAATACATAGAGCAAAANAGANATGAGCCTTTTGCTTGGGGGACGAATGATTGCCTTACATTCATAAGCGGTGCAGTCGAGGCTATGGTAGGCAAAGATTTATTCGCAGATGAAATCTACAAGTACAAAGATTATAAAACAGGGCTTTCAGCGTATAAGCGGTACAAGAAGGCTGGCAAATCATACCAAACTACTCTTAATCGCGTTTTAACGCCTTTTGAGGGGCGTTTAGCTCCAAGGGGTTCGGTTGTAGCCAATATTGAGATTGGGGGCGCGGCAGAGGTGCTAGGAGCGGCGTTAGGNATAGTTGTTTCTGATCGTGCCGTTTACGTTGGCGATGACGGGCTAATATTNCAAAAGGTATCCGCAGAAACGAANGCGTGGTTNGTATGAAGCGGCTTTTGTTATCCACAACCATTCTTNCATCANTNCTNTGGTTNACGCCAGTCAAGGCTGATCCAGTGAGCCTCGCCGTTGCAACGGCAGTTTCCACATCAGCCGCAGTTTATGCGGGTCAGGCTTTTGCGCTNTCTCTTGTNCTNAAGCACTTGGCAATCAATGCGGCCATGCAATTCGTAACCTCCTCACTCTCACCAAAGCCGCCATCCTTCGGTGGTTTGGGCGGCAGATTTGGTGCGGGGACTGCGGGATATAATGTAGCTGGTGTAAGCCCTGTTGGTGACCATGCTATCATTTACGGCCAGACTCGCGTTGGTGGAGTTGTGGTGTTCAAAGAAGTCACTGATAATAATAAATTTTTACACAGCGTGATAGCATTGGCTGGGCATGAGTGCCAATCGGTAGATACTATTTTCTTCAATGATGAAGCTCTTACGTTAGATGGAAACGGGAACGTAACTGCGCCATCCAAGTATGTAAGCAAAGCAAGAATCAAAATCGCCCTTGGTACAGATACACAAGTGGCAGATGTTGATTTAATAAATGAATCCGCTGGTAAATGGACATCAGATCACAGGTTGCAGGGCGTTTGTTACATTTATGTAAGACTTGAGTTTGATGCTGATGCTTACCCAAATGGAGAGCCTCAGATTTCAGCGTTGGTCAGCGGTAAAAAGGTTTTCAATCCCAACACCAATTCAACTGCTTTTTCTAGCAATTCCGCTTTGTGTTTGAGGGATTACTTGACCTCATCATATGGTTTGGGTGCGGAAAGCTCAGAGATTGATGATACAAAGTTTATAGCCGCCGCTAATATTTGTGATGAAAACGTAAATTTATCGGCTGGCGGCACACAAAAGAGATATACAACAAACGGCTCCTTCACCACCTCAAGCAAACCAAAGGATGCTCTAGATATACTTACAAGGTCTATGGGCGGCACAATCTGGTATGCTCAAGGTAAGTGGCGCGTCAAAGCCGCCGCATATGTAAGCCCAGCATTGAGCTTTAGTGAAAGTGATTTATTAGCTGGTTTGAGTGTCGTCACAAGGCATAGCCGCCGTGATAATTACAATGTTGTCAAAGGCACTTTCAAAGGCTCAGAGACAAATCACCAACCATCTGATTTCCCTCAAATAAAATCACAGGCATTTATTGATGCGGATGGCGGCATTGAGTCAGCTATTGATCTTGATTTAGGAATGACAGACACATCAACAATGGCTCAACGGATTGCCAAGATCGCTTTGTTCCGCAACAGAGAGCAAATTGTTGTCGAGGGCGCATTTTCAATCAAAGCAATGCAAGCACAGATAGGTGACATCATACAGCTTACCAATTCACGGCTTGGCTTTACGAATAAACAGTTTGAGGTGATGAACTGGCAACTCAACCTAGATGAGGCAAACGGTTTTGTAGTCAATATGACATTACAAGAAATCAGTTCCAGTGTTTATGATTGGAACGCAGAAGAGGCCGCATTTGAGGCAAACAACACAAACCTCGCTGATCCATTCGACATCCCGCCAATTGGTTTGGCTATAGCAAGTGAAGCACGGGTAATCAATGAGCATCTCACAAATGTTATCATAGCCACAATTACAGCGGATGCCCCAGAGCGTGTGGATAACGTAGAAGTGCAATTCAAGAAATCTGCTGATTCAAACTTCATCAGTGCTGGCACAGGTGATTTGGGAGAGTTTGAGATACTGGATGTGCAGGATAGCCAGTATGACATCAGGGCTAGGGCTATCAATACTTTTGGCCTCAAGGGCGATTTTGTTACAAGAAGTAACGTCACGGTGGAGGGACTTGCAGACCCGCCAGAAGATGTAACAAACTTCAGCTTCAATGTTTCATCAGCGGGCATACACCTTGAGTGGGTTCCCGTTGGTGATCTTGATTTATCATTTTATAGGATACGTCATGCACAGGCAGAGAGCGGGGCAACATTCGCCAATGCAACAACGGCGGTGAACAAGGTNGCAAGGCCAGCCAACAGCGTTACGGTTCCACCAAGGTCTGGCACATATCTTATCAAGGCATATGATAAATCAGGCAATCAATCACAAAATGCTACAAGCGTTGTNATCAGGGCGGCAGACCTTGATGTGTTTACGAATGTGCAGACTCAAACTGAAAGCACAAGTTTCAGCGGCTCAAAGACGGGTTGTAGTGTTGTCAGTAACAGGTTGCGTATCACAGACCCCTCATCACAGCCAAGCACGGCGACATACGATTTTTCTGCATATATAGATACAGGATCAGTCAGGGTGGCACGGGTCAATATGGATATGACGGTTGTTAGAATAAATGATGCCGCCACAGATACGTTTGACACGCTCACTGGCAATTTCGATGATNTGGCTGGCTTGTTTGATGACCTCACAGGAGGTTCATCATTTTCTGATAACGATGTCATTCAATTTGTATCAACTACAGATGACAACCCCGCAAGCTCACCAACATGGTCGGCTTACAAGCGTTTCAAATCAGGTGACTTCAGTGGACGGGCTTTTAGATTTAGGATACAGTTGGAGTCAACGGCAGACGATATTACGCCCGCGCTTTCAGCTTTAGCGGCAAAAGTGAGGTATAACTAATGGCAACCCATGATTATGTAATTAACAACCAGACTACCCCAGCGTTTCGTTCAGACCTCAACAACGCTCTTGCCGCGATAGCATCAAACAATAGTAGCTCAAGTGCGCCATCACCTACATTCGCAAATATGTGGTGGNTNGATACNNCNAATAATTATCTGCGCATCAGAGATAAAAACAACGCCAACTGGATTATTGTGGCAGAGATGGATGTCACAAACAGTAGGGTGAAGCTAATTTCTGATAGCCTCAAAGCCGCATCAACAGGCGGCATAGATATACTGGATAGCAGTGGCAATAAAATTGTTGATATCATTGTTGCATCACAAGCAACGGCAGAGACAGGCACAAACAACACAGAATTAATGACACCACTCAGGGTTAAGCAATCAATCGCAGAGAACGCGATAGGTTATCCAGCAAGCATCAATGTATATGGGCCAAGCACAACAAGTGTTTCCATCCCTTCAGGCAGGCAGGCATTGCTTATCAAAGCCGCTGGCGGCGGTGGTGGTGGTGGAACTCGCGGACCTGGAAATGGCAACAGTTCATATAATGGATCAGTTGGTGGCAATACCACAGTCACGAATAGCACTTTGGGCATAGCGATAACAGCAAAGGGCGGTGCGGCTGGTAACGGTGATGGTTCCTACAGCGGGCCTTTCTCTACGGGCGATGCTGGGGGAGATATTGTGACTGGCCTTGGTGGTGTCGGGGGCGCACAAGATGGAAACTTTGATATTACAGGCAATGATGGCCGCAGGGGCAATCTGGTTGTGAAGTATGTAACAGGCACAGCCGTAGGCGGCAAAACCCTTACAATGTCCATTGGTTCTGGTGGCGCGTCATCAGGTGTTGACTCTGCACAAGCTGGGTCAAATGGGTTTGTGGAGATTTGGACTTGGTAACAATTACAGATGATTTTTTAACGCAGGAGGAACTGGAGGTTGTTTCAGGTATAGAGGATGCGCTGTTCCCTTGGTATAGCCAAGATCACACTGATTTTGAGGGTGATGATAACCCACAGTTCACCCATATGTTTTACCAAAATAACACGCTTACCCAGAGCGATTACATAAGCCTCATCCAGCCCTTAATCGTTAAGCTAAAACCCTTTGCCCTACTGAAGATTAAAGCAAATTTGAATCTNCACACTACAAAAAGNAGNAATTTTCATATAGACTACGGCTCTGTCGAGCATATCGTACCGCCAGAGATAAAAACGATAGGCATGACAAGCATATTTTATTTNAATGATAATTTAGGCGGCACAGATTTTATGGATGAGCATGATTCATTTGTTGAAACAAAAAGGAATAGGCTTGTTACCTTTCCATCTGGGCTGAAGCACAGGTCTGTCAAGCATACAGAAGAAGGCAAGCGCAGATTTGTTGTGAATCTTAATTACATTCCATTTTTGGATGAGTAGGAACTAGGTAATGTCAAACGCAAAGATTTCCGACCTTACCGCCCTCACGGGAGCAAACACGGCGGCTGATGACTTATTTGTCATCGTTGATACATCAGTTTCTACCACTAAAAAGATTACCCGCGCAGAGCTTGTCAATGCGTTAGAGCTTGGCACATTCGATGCGGTACAAATTACAGGCGGCACAATCAATGGCGCGGTTATAGGTGGATCAACACCCGCCGCTATCACAGCCACAACATTTGCCCTTGGGACTAACACCGCAGACAACATATTGATTGCTGATGGGACAGATTTCAAATCCAAGGCCATTGGAAGCCTGAGTGAGATAAGTTCTGTAGCGGCAGATGATGTTCTTTTGGCAATTGATACGTCAGGAGGCGGTCTCAAGAAAATACAGAGATCAACGCTTGTCGCTGGCCTTGCCCCCACAAATGCCATAACAGCGGTTGTGGAGGATACAAGCCCAGAACTTGGCGGCAATTTAGATGTGCTTGCTCGTGATATCGTATCAAGCTCAAACCGCAACATTGATATTTTGCCAAACGGAACAGGCAAGGTAAATCTTGATGGTGATGGTTCAAGCGGGGGCGTTACCATATCAGATGGTTTGGTTGATATACGCACAGGCACGGGAAGCCGCGCACAGATCAAACTCTATTGTGAATCAAGTAATGCCCATGCTCAAACTATACAGGCGCAACCTCATTCAGCCAGCGTAACAAATACCCTCACATTGCCAGCGGGCAGTGATCAGGAGTTTGTCGGCACAATAGCAACACAAACCATGACTAACAAAACGCTTACAAGCGCGGTTTTGAATGGATCAATATCTGGCACATCAATCAAGGATGAAGACAATATGTCATCAAATAGCGCAAACCATTTGGCAACACAGCAATCAATCAAGGCATATGTTGATTCAGAGGTTTCTGCTTCTGGGGTGACAGCGGGTTTTGCCATTGCGATGGCGGTGGCACTTTAGGGGGTATTCATGGCGCAGGATTTTGAGAGAAGCATACAGAGGAACGTAGGCACGAGTGCCGCAACAGTCAGGACTGCTGATTCAGATGATGCGATTGTGGGTATCAATGTTGCCAACGTACACACCAGTCAGATCACTGTGGATGTATTTATTAACGATGGCTCAAACGATTATTACATTGTTAAAGCCGCGCCGATCCCTGTTGGTTCAGCCCTGCAAGTTTTAGACGGCGGGGCAAAAGTAGTGATGCAAAACGCAGATGTCCTCAAGGTTCAATCAAGCGTGGCAAATAGCGCAGATGTTTGGGTGTCTGTTGTAGACGCCATAAGCACATAGGAGTGACCAATGCCATACATCGGCGCAGGTATATCAAGATTTAACACAGCAGATGGATTGACTGTCAGCGGTAATGCTACTGTTAGCGGAAATATAGACGTAGACGGTACGACTGATTTAGATGGCCTCACCGTTGCGGGTAACGTCAGCATAGACGGTGGCACAATTAAGCTGGACGGTAACTATCCTGTTGGCAGTAATAACGTGGCTTTGGGCGATCAGGCTCTTGATGACGGCTCACTGTCTGGTGCGGCAAATGTAGCCATCGGTCATAACGCTTTGTCTGCAAACACTTCAGGAAACTCTAATACTGGAGTGGGTTTTGGCGCAATTGACGCCAATACAACAGGCGGTTTGAACACAGCCGTAGGTCAAGATGCTTTAGGGGGAAACACCACCGCATCGACTAATACGGCAGTGGGGTATCAGGCATTATATCTAAACGAAACTGGCGCAGAAAATACCGCAGTGGGTGCCTATGCTTTAGATGCGAACACCTCTGGCGGGAACAATGTCGCAGTCGGCAGATTCGCTTTATCCGCAAACACAACCGCCGCTAATAATACGGCGGTTGGCGATGCGGCATTGATGCAGTCAACGACAGGAGCGAACAATACCGCTTGTGGCAAAACATCTTTGTACGCACTTACAACGGGTTCTAACAATACGGCAGTAGGTCATCAAGCCTTAGATGCTGTTACAACAGGTGGCAACAACACGGCTTGTGGTCAAAATGCTTTGACATCTTGTACAGGCGATAACAATACGGCAGTTGGCACAGCGGCGCTTCAAGCGAATACTTCAGGCGCAGGAAACACCGCCATCGGAGCAAATGCAGGAGATGCAATCAGCACTGGATCAAACAATGCGGCGATGGGTTTTCACGCATTATCAACAGTTACAACAGGCGCTAATAATGTTGGGTTAGGTGCTTATTCAGGAGATGCCATCACAACTGGTGGTGGGAACACCCTATGCGGGGTCAATGCGGGGACAACGCTTACCACGGGTAACAATAATATTGCTGTCGGGCTAAATGCTCTCATGTCAGCGACCACGGGCCATCACAACCATGCGGTAGGTGATAGCGCATTACAGACGCTTACAACTGGTCAGTATAATGTTGCTGTTGGTCACTACACTGGTGGGTTAACGACCACTCCAACATTCAATGTGTTTGTTGGTCATGGAACAGCAACTACAGGAACCACTGGCGGCGATAATGTCGGGGTTGGCGGACAAGCACTGTATTACAACAACACTGGGTCAAACAATGTCGCTGTAGGTCGTTTTGCATTAGGTGGCTCAAGCGCAAGTTCATATTCTCAGAATACAGCGGTCGGCTCGCAGTCGATGAACTCAATCAGCACAGGTACTAACAACACCTGTTTGGGGTATCTGGCTGGTGAAGCAATTACTACTGGTACTGGTAATGTATGTATCGGGGTTGATGTAGACCCATCTGCGGCTGATGGAACAAATCAGGTTACTATTGCCAACACTAGTACAGTGGGCAAGGGAAACTCGACAGCATTTATTAGTGCCGCTGGCGGGCCTGTCTATGCGGGCAATAACTCTGCAAACTTTTCTACCACATCTGATAGACGCATTAAGAAAAACATCGAAGACAACAACACTGGCCTTGATGCAATTAATCAGGTTCGTGTTCGCAACTTTGAGTATAGAACTCCTGATGAGATAGATGAGTTGCCGACACACGCCGCCATAGATAAGGAGGGCGTTCAGCTTGGGGTTATCGCTCAAGAAATACAGGAGATTTTACCTGATGTGGTTAGAGAGGAAAGCACTGGCTGTCTTACAGTAGACCCTGATAATTTGACTTGGTATTTAGTAAATGCCGTAAAAGAACTTTCAGCGAAGGTTGCTGAATTAGAAGCCAAAGGAGATTGAAATGGCTAGGACAGATGCAGAAAAAGCACAAGATTACACCGCTATGGGTCACTCAGTAGACCTAATTAACGCGGTGATTGATGGATCGCAAATGGCTGAAGATTCAAAGGAAGATCGTCAGGCTTGTGTTGATCGCAATGTAGAACACTTAGAACTCATGAAGGCAAAGACTGATTGGGGTTCTGAAGATATGACTGAGGTTGATAAGGCTATCACCGCTGGCAAGGCGCACACCGCCAAGTAAGGAGGGGCCATGCCCTACATAGGCAGACATCCGCAACAGGCGGTCAGACAGCGGTTTTACAAAACGGCATCAGGTGGAGAGACATCGCTTTCTGGCACTATGACCGTGGGTGGAACGCTTACCTTCACAGACGGCAACTTTGTTGATGTGAGCCTCAATGGAATATCTCTTGTAGCTGGCACTGATTACAACACAACCACAGCAAATACCATTGGTGGTCTATCAGCCCTTTCTGCAAATGATCAGGTTGAAATTGTTGTTTACGATGTATTCAGTGTGTTCGGTGGGGACGTAAAAGGTGATTTTACAATCAGCAATGGAACCCTCACGGCTGGCACTGTAGATATAAATGGTGGTGCTGTAGATGGGGCTACTATTGGTTCGGCTAGTGCAAGCACGGGCGCATTCACCACACTATCTGCAAGCAGTAATGTGTCATTTGATGGCGGCACTATAAAGCTAGATGGCAACTACCCGACAGGCACAAATAACGTAGCGTTGGGCGATACTGCACTTGATGATGGTTCGTTATCTGGTGGCNATAACGTAGCCATTGGTAACGCTGCTTTAACAGCAAACACTTCTGGCAGTGAAGGAACGGCAGTCGGTCAAGGCGCATTAAGCGGAAATACCACAGGCACACAGAACACAGCGGTGGGGCGCAAGGCTTTAGAGGTAAATACTACGGGGGCTGGAAACACCGCCGTTGGTCAACGTGCTTTGGACGCGAATACCACAGCAAGCAACAATACGGCTGTTGGTAGGGCCGCTCTTGGTGCAAACACCACTGGCGCNGAAAATACCGCAGTGGGTGCTTATGCTTTAGACGCGAACACTACAGCATCTAACAACACGGCAGTAGGTCGGAGGGCGTTAGGCGCAAACACCACAGGAGATAGACACGTTGCGGTGGGTGACTCCGCTTTGCAATCAAATACTACGGGGTCAGATAACATAGCAGTCGGTCCATCTTGCATGGCGTCAAATACCACAGGCAGTAGCAATACGGCGGTAGGTCGAAGAGCATTAGACGCAAATACTACTGCGTCCAACAACACTGCGATAGGGCTTGACGCACTTGGCGCAAACACCACTGGCGCACAGAATACAGCCGTAGGAGCATATGCAGGAGATGCGTGTACGACAGGAAATAATCTAACAGCTATTGGTTATTCTGCTGGTGGGGCTATCACAACAGGGTCAGAAAACACGCTGGTTGGTCGTGATGCTGGCTCTGCACTGACTAGCGGAGCAAACAACACATACATTGGACACCGTGCAGGAGATGCTAACACAACCTCAAGCAACAATGTTGGGGTGGGTTTCCATTGTCTGGGCGCAAACACAACTGGCAATGGAAACACTGCTTTAGGCTATTATGCGCTTCAGAACAGCACTACTGCGACAGGTAATGTTGCCATTGGTTTTGAAGCGTTGCAAGACAGTACAACAGGCTACGGAAACACCGCTATGGGCCTGAACGCTGGGCATCAAACTACAACGGGTCATTTGAACACATTAATCGGCGGCTCATATAGCACTTATGTAGGCGGGGCTATAACCACAGCATCTCAAAATGTGGTTCTTGGCGTTGACGGCGGTGCCGCACTTACAACTGGCGTAGGTCATGTTTTTATTGGATCGTTCGCTGGCAGGAATACAACCTCAAGCGCCTATAATATTTGTGTCGGTTATGGTGGCTCGTGTCAAAACGCTACCACAAACCATGAAATTTTGATTGGCACATATAACAACACGGGGAAGGGCAGTAACACAGCATTTATCAATGCTAACGGTGGTGCTGTATATGCGGGCAATAACTCCTCTAGTTTTGCGACAACATCAGACAGACGCATAAAAAAGAATATTGTTGATAACAACGTGGGACTCGACGCTATCAACAAAGTGC
>FUFK010018613.1_pt1 | contig 25453 bp, 22 predicted proteins | sample 1021851 | NCBI WGS metagenome assembly FUFK01 (sample SAMEA51879418, study PRJEB19060) | metagenome | reverse complement strand
AAAAAAGCTGGACTAAACTCCTCTTTTATAGTGAGAAAGATTTCAAGTGGAATCGGTGTTGAAAGAACATTCCAAACTCATAGCCCAATGATAGATTCTATCCAAGTAAAAAGAAAAGGTGATGTTCGTCAGGCTAAGCTATTTTATCTTAGAGAAAGATCCGGTAAATCTGCAAGAATCAAAGAACGTCTAGAATAATAAAATGCAAATATCTAACAAGGAAGATTCTAATCTTAGGTCTTTTTTGAATTATCTTTTAGTAGATAAGGGACTTTCCAATAATACAGTAAAAGCTTACGAAGCCGACGTCTCATCTTTTTTTCAATGGCTGGATAATGAAGATCTTAAATATAAAAATCTTCAAGAGGATCATATTAATCAATATATATCATTCTTATTTCAAAGGAAGATGAGAAGTTCCTCAGTTAATAGAAAAATATCATCAATCAAATCTTTTTATATATTTTTAGTTAAAAGAAATTTTGTAAAAAATTCTCCACTGAACGACTTAATTACTCCAAAGCAAGAGAAATATTTACCAGAGTCTATGTCAGAAGCTGAAGTTGATAAATTACTTAACAGTCCGGATGTCTCAAATAAAATTGAAAATAGGGATAAGGCAATGATTGAAATGTTATACGCTACAGGTATGAGAATATCTGAGTTAGTAAATCTAAAGATGACTGATGTTGATATGAAAAGATGTGTAGTAAAAGTTTTTGGGAAAGGATCTAAAGAGAGATTAGTTCCTTTTGGAGAAACAGCTCTAGATTCTTTGAGATCATATTTAAATGAAAGAGAGCAATCTTCATCAAAGGAAATTTTTCTTTCAAATAGAGGAAAAAAAATGACTAGAGTTGCATTTTGGCAAAGAGTGAAGGTTTATCTTATAAGAGAGAATTTAAAGAATTCCATATCTCCACATACTCTAAGACATGCGTTTGCAACACACTTACTAAACAGAGGGGCTGATCTTAGATCTGTTCAACTTCTTTTGGGTCATAGTGACTTATCAACCACTCAAATATATACTCATATAGCAAAACAAAGGTTAAGTGATGTTCTTAAAAAACATCANCCAAGAGGTTAATATGCTTAAAAATTATTTCGCATTTTCAGTTNTTTTATTATTAATTTCACTAAATACTTTNTCGCAAGGTACTATCAGTGAAAATAATATTGATAGATGCAAACATGAGAATTGTTACAAAGATCAAATTGAAAAAATTATTTCTCTAATTCTTCCAGAAGGCTCACAAATTGAGTCTATTGAAAAATCAGAATTTCCAGGCATTTATAAAGTTTATTTTGGTGATTTGCAGCCAATTTATGTATCTGAAGATGGAAGATATTTTTTATATGGTCAAATGTTTAAGATTGATTTGCAGACAGCAAACGTAGGTGCAGATTTATATGGATCATACAAAAGTCTTGAACCTTTTGTAAAAAATTTAACTGATTTGGATATGTTTGAAAAAAGACGATCATTGATGAAAGAAATTCAGGAAAGTGAATTAATAACCTTTAAAGCAGTTAACGAAAAGCATAGTTTAACTATTTTTACTGATGTAGATTGTGGATATTGTCGAAAATTACATAAGCAAATNAAAGAATATAATGATTTAGGCATTAGCATTAAATATGCTGCATTTCCAAGGTCAGGTTTGGGAACTGATACATTTACAAAAATGGTAGGTGCATGGTGCTCAGAGGATACAAAAAAAGTTCTTACTAGTCTAAAAGATGGAAAGGAGCCAAGGTTAGAATTTTGTGAATCTCAACCTGTGGCAAAACATTATGCTATTGGAAAAAAAATAGGTATTACAGGTACTCCTGCAATTATTACAAATGAAGGTGAACTTTTACCTGGATATTATTCACCACAAGATTTACTTAAAAAACTAAAGAGTTAAAAATGAATAAGTTAAGAGTAGGAATATGCGGGTGGGGAAATGTTGCTACGGGCCTTTTTAAAACCCTGCAAACTAATTCAGTTGAAATAAAAAAAAGAAGTAATCTGGANATTGAAATTATTGCAATTGGAGCAAGACGAGATAATCCTAAATGTGATCCAGGTAATGTAATTATAGAAAGAGATATTTTTAACATTATTGATCATGATATCGATGTTATTGTTGAGCTTATTGGGGGCGTTGATGTTGCTCGCGATCTAATTCTCAAAGCACTCAATGCTAAAAAACACGTAGTTACTGCTAATAAGGCGGTTATATTTAATCACGGAGATGAGCTTTTTAGTGTCGCAAACAAAAANGGCGTAAAGCTACTTTATGAGTCTTCTGTTTGTGCAGGCACACCTATAATTAAACTTCTTAATCAGGAGCTTGCTGCGAGTAAAATCTCTAAAATCTCAGGCATGCTTAATGGCACCTCTAATTTTATTTTATCCAATATGGAAGAGGGCATGGAATTTGAACCAACTTTAAAACTTGCTCAAGAAAAGGGATACGCTGAACCTGACCCTTCATTTGATATTGAAGGTACAGATGCTGCTCACAAAATAGGCATTTTGTCTTCACTAGCCTTTGGAAGTTCCTTGCCTCCAAAAGATTTTTATATTGAGGGTATTAATGGAATTCATAAAGATGACTTTAAGTATGCCNATGAAATGGGTTATACAATCAAACATCTAGCAATTGCAAAATCAACNAATAATTCAATCGATTTAAGAGCTCACCCATCTCTTGTGAAGCTTGATTCATATCTTGCTAACTTAAAAGGAGTTAGGAATGGTATTGAAGTAGAAACNGACTTATTGGGTACTCTCCATATTGCAGGATCAGGGGCTGGACAGGAAGCNACTGCTTCTGGTGTTATTTCTGACTTAATTTATTTATCAGATTCAAAAATAAGAGAAGTNAANANTATTAATGAGANNANNGAGCTNATTGATTTTATTGATTTAGACTTTCAATATTATTTTTATATTGAAGCAAGTGATGTATCGGGTGTGATGGCTTCTATTTCCTCTATTTTTGCAAATAAAGATGTCAGCATTGAGTCAATAAGTCAAAAAGAAAATCTTAATGATGACTTAGTGCCAATTATAATTATTACAGATCCTTTTAAAGAAAAAGATTATCAAGAATTAGTTGATAATCTACTGGAGCTGGATTCAGTAAATAAAATAAGGTCTATTAGGATCGAACCACAATAAAATGTTATTTCATAGCACAAGGGGTAATGATAATAACAAGACCTTTGAAGAGGTTTTAATGCAAGGTCTAGCAGATGATGGCGGTCTATTTATGCCTGATTCTTGGCCTCAAGTGGACTTAGACCACTTAAAAAGTCTTAAATCTTTTATTGATGTAGCAAAATATATTGTGCCAATGTACACAGATTCATCATTTTCAAAAGATGAAGTGCATGAGGTATTAGAAAACACTTGGCATGACTTTGAAGAAAAAGATTATTTAAAAATTGTTGATATAAATAAATCTCTGTCTGTGCTTGAGTTGTTTCATGGTCCTACCGCAGCATTTAAAGATTTTGGATTACAACTTGCTGCCGCGTTCTTTAATAAAACATTGGTAGATCAAAATAAAACTGCCATTGTTTTTGGTGCCACCTCTGGTGATACCGGATCAGCGGCGATTGATGCATGCAAAGAATTTAGAGCCATTAAAAGCTTTATTCTTATACCAGATGGCAATATGTCAGAGATTCAAAGAAAACAAATGACTACTGTAGATAAATCAAATGTTTTTCCCATTCTTGCAAGCGGAACTTTTGATGATTGTCAGGATNTTGTAAAAAAGGGNTTTAAAGATAGATCTTTCCTTAAAGATAGCCAGTATCTGTTGGCAGTAAATTCAATAAATTGGGTNAGAATCATAGGTCAAATATGTTATTACTTTTATGCTGCATTAAAAGCAAATGAATTTTCAAAACCATTAAATTTTTCAGTTCCAACAGGCAACTTTGGAAATGTGTTTGCATGCTACGCAGCTTCAAAAATGGGAATGCCACTGTCAAAAATAATCGTTGCAGTTAATAGCAATGATATTTTACATAGGTTCTTTAAAGATAATGATTANTCTAAAAACAAGGTAAGTGAAACAATTTCACCAAGCATGGATATTAGCGTTGCAAGTAATTTTGAAAGATTAATTTATGATTTTTACCTTAATAGGGATTCAGATAAGTGTTCAAATTTATACTCTAAATTTCCTATAGAAAGCATCAGATTAGATGAAGACATTTGGAAAAAGTCAGCAAGTCTTTTTTTGAGCTATAGCATTGATGATAACTCAACATTCAAATGCATGAAAACATACTTCGAAAATTCAGGCTACATAATGGATCCTCATACAGCTGTAGCTGCTGATGCGGTAACTAAGCTTAATGATAGATTAGAAAATAATACAATTATCTTAGCAACAGCTCATCCAGCTAAATTTCCAAATGCTCTCGAAAAAGCTGNTATTAATTTAACAAACGTACCTAAAAATTTGCAAAAGGTTCTNAATAAGAAAGAAATTTCATTTAAATTAAGCCCATTTGATAATTCAATTTTTGAATTTATAAAAGATAATAATTAATTATGGACTTTCAAGAGTTAAAACTTTCTTTGTCCGAAATGGAAGCAAGATTACAAGATATTAAAGACAATATTCTTCTTATCGACAATAAAAAAACCAGATTAAATGAAATCGATAGTGAACTATCGAAAGAAGAGGTATGGTCTGATTTAGAACTTTCACAAAAACTCAGCAAAGAAAAAACAACATTAGAAAAAAGTATAAAATCATTTGATGACGTATCTAGAAAACTTTCTGATTCAGTTGTTCTGCTCGAAGTATCTATTGAAGAAAATGATGATAGCTCAATAGAAGATATTTTAAATGAAAGAAATGAAATTGTGTCCGCACTTGAAGAGCTTGAATTTAGCAAAATGTTTGGCAATAAAATGGATCCATCATCTGCATTTGTAGAAATTCAATCAGGNTCAGGAGGAACTGAAGCACAAGATTGGGCTGAAATGCTTTTAAGAATGTATACCAAGTGGGCAGAAAGTAGGGGTTTTGCCACTGATTTGGTTGAAATATCACATGGTGATGTTGCTGGCATAAAGTCAGCCTCACTCTATGTTGATGGTGACCATGCATATGGATGGCTCAGAACTGAAACTGGAATACATAGACTGGTAAGGAAATCTCCATTTGATTCAGGAAATAGAAGACATACTTCATTTGCCTCAGTATTTATATCACCTGAAATAGACGATTCCATTGAGATTAACATAAACAAAGCAGATTTAAGAGTAGATACCTATAGAGCTTCAGGAGCTGGTGGACAACATGTAAACAAAACAGACTCAGCTGTAAGATTAACCCATGTTCCAACTGGACTGGTTGCTCAATCACAAAGTGATAGATCTCAACATAAAAACAAAGAAAATGCATTAAAACAATTAAAATCTAAGCTTTACGAGTTAGAATTACAAAAGCAAAATGAAGAACAGCAAATTCTTGAAGACAGTAAGTCAGATATAGGATGGGGTAGTCAAATTAGATCATATGTACTGGATCAGTCAAGAATCAAGGATTTGAGAACAAATTATGAAACAGGAAATACAACAGCAGTTTTAAATGGTGATTTAGATGATTTTATGAAATCATCCTTAAAAGCGGGCATATAAATGGATAAAGAAAATATAAGTGGCGAAAAAGCCCTCATTGAAGAGAGACGTAAAAAGTTAGATCAACTTCGAGATAGAGGAGATGCATACGGCAATTCATTTAAACCAAAAAATAATGCATCAAGTCTTCATGAAGAATATGGTGACGTCTCAAAAGACGATCTAGCAGAAAAGAATATCAAAGATATTTCTGTGGCTGGTCGAATTGTCTTAAAAAGAGTCATGGGTAATGCAAGTTTCGCAACCTTACGAGATGCATCTGGCGACATTCAAATCTATGTAACAAAAAATAATGTTGATGAGAGTGTTTATGAAGATTTTAAAACATGGGATCTTGGAGATATTGTTGGCGTATCAGGCTCTCTTTTTCGTACTAAAACCAATGAGTTAACCATAGATGTATGGGATTTAGAAATGATTACTAAATCATTAAGACCAATGCCCGAAAAATTTAAGGGTTTAACAGATATAGAATCAAGGTATAGACAAAGATATCTGGACTTAATGACAAATAATGATACTAAGAAAGTTTTTATTAAAAGAACAAAAATAATTGATTCTCTTAGAAAGAAAATGAATGAATCAGGCTATTTAGAAGTTGAAACGCCAATGATGCATCCTTTAGCTGGTGGTGCAGTAGCACGNCCATTTGTAACTCAACATAATGCCCTCGGACAAGATCTTTATTTAAGGATTGCGCCAGAACTATATTTAAAAAGATTATTAGTTGGAGGTTTTGAACGCGTTTTTGAAATTAATAGAAGTTTTAGAAATGAAGGCTTATCTACTAAACATAATCCAGAATTTACCATGATGGAGTGGTATCAAGCNTATGCAAGCATGCAAGATCANATGGATCTAACAAAAGATATTATTTTAAATGCTGCTAAAGCAGCTGACTGTGAATCGAAAATTGAATGGGGAGATATTGAGNTTGACCTGAATAATTTTAAACAATCAACTCTTTCAGATTTAGTTTTAGAGTTTAATAAAGAATTAAGTAAAGATGATTTAAGTGATAAGAAAAAACTTCAAAATATTNTAACNAGCAANAAAGTAAAAGTTGAAAAAAGTTGGGGTATTGGAAGAATTCTTTTAGAGGTATTTGAAGCAACTGTAGAGAGCAAANTAATCGATCCAACATTTGTTACAGAATATCCTGTTGAAGTTTCGCCATTATCTAGACGAAATGAAGAAAATCCAGATTATGCCGATCGATTTGAATTATTTATTGGTGGAAAAGAGTTTGCTAATGGTTTTTGTGAACTTAATGATCCTGATGATCAAGCTACTAGATTTGAAGAACAAGTGGCTGCAAAAGATTCTGGAGATAAAGAAGCCATGGACTATGACCAAGACTATATTACAGCGCTTGAACACGGCATGCCACCAGCAGTAGGAGTTGGAATGGGTGTAGATAGGCTAGTTATGTTATTGACTAATCAGTCTTCTATTAGAGATGTGTTGTTATTTCCTCAATTGAAATCTTAGTTTAAATCTATCACCATCTAAACTTATCAAAATTTTCAGGATTAGCCCAACCCTTTGGATTGTTCCAGGTTCTTTTGTTGTTATAAGTTTTTAAATTATACGAGAAACATTTTAATTTATTATTTTTATCAATTAATTCTGTTTGAAACCCAAGTTTAAGCATAANTTCATTTGTTTCTTGATCATCTTCAAAGTTAGTAAAAATTGCGATTTTATGGCTTAAAAGATTTTTTATTGTTCCAATATTTGATTCAGATGNATGTATATCATCCAAGATAATAAATAAATCAAAGTTTTCATCTNATAATTTTTCAATATTAGGACCAATAGATAATCCATTAACACTTAATTTNTCTATTCTTTTAATAAGCTTAGACACATCTTGTGATGNNAGTATNAAAATATTNTTNGGATTTTCATCTTCAATAATATTTGTAATGTAACTATGAAGAATTTTTTCTTTTTTTGTCATTTTAAGAGATGTTTTACNGCTTCNCTTTCTGATAAAAGTTCATCTATAGATATCTTAAATTTAGATTTTGCAAACTCTGATAATGAGATATCTCTTTTAATTTCTATTGATCCATTATCCAAAGTGATTAAGGGATAACCACATATAATACCCTCAGGAACATCATATGCGCCATCACTTGCAATAGCTGCACTAAAACAATCACCTGAATTAGTTGGGTTTTCGCATGCAATAACAGTATCTATTGCTGCTTTTGCTGCAGATGTCGCAGAAGATGCGCCTCTGGCATCTATAACCGCTTTTCCTCTTTGTTGGACTTTGGGAATGAATTCAGATTCTATCCAGTTCATATCATTTATTACTTCGCTACCTAGCTTTCCAGAGATTAGTGCATTTTCTGAGTCAGGATACATAGTTGGACTATGATTTCCCCAAATAATCATATTTTTAACATCTGAAACATTATTGTTAGTTTTTTTCGCAAGAATAGACTTAGCTCTATTAGAATCTAGCATTGTCATTGCCATCCAAAGTTGATTGTTATTGTTAGCAGCATCTTTTCCAATAAAAGCATTTGTATTTGCAGGATTACCAACAACTAAGATCTTGGCATCATNTTTTCCATATTTTCCAATTGCTTCACCTTGTTGAACAAAAATACCACCATTAATACTTAAAAGATCTGATCTTTCTTCAATCTTCTTTCCGTTAAAGACTATGCCTCTAGGTATACTTCCAACTAGCAAGAACCAGTCAGCATCTTTTGATGCTTCTTCAAAATTATCGGTATAAGTAACCTTTCCCATTTTTGGAAAATAAGAATCTTCAAGCTCCATGACTACACCCTTTAACTTATCAACAACTTGAGGAACTTCAACTAATGCAAGATCAACAATTTTATCTCCAAATGTATTTCCATCGACTAATCTTGGTATTAGAGAATAGGCAATTTGTCCTGCAGCTCCAGTAACAACAACTTTTATAGATTTACTCATTAAAAATCCTTTTAAAAAACTGATGATACATTATATTCTTAAATCGAATTGGAATCCTTAGTTTTATATCGTAGTAAATGAGATTTTTTTTGATTAAAATATCTTCAATTCGATTTCAAATTTACTTTATTATTTTGGAGAAAGAACATGTCAATAAGATTTGATGATAGGGTNGCAATTGTCACAGGTGCTGGTGGTGGTATAGGCAAAGAACATGCACTTGAGTTAGCAAGACGAGGAGCAAAAGTTGTTGTAAATGATCTTGGTGGAAGTGTTGATGGTAGTGGTGCCAGTGATGCGGCAAATGAGGTCGTAGATATTATTAAATCTGAAGGTGGCGAAGCTATTGCAAATGGTGCCAGTGTCACCGATCTGGATGCAGTAAAAGAAATGACTAATCAAACCATGGAAAAGTGGGGAAGAATNGATATTTTGGTAAATAATGCTGGAATTCTAAGAGATAAAAGTTTTCATAAAGTAACTCTAGAAGATTTTAATTTGGTAATGGATGTTCATTTTCAAGGAAGCTTAAATTGTACACATACAATTTTTCCTATAATGAGAGAACAAGAGTATGGCCGAATTGTTTTTACAAGCTCCTCAAGTGGTGTTTTTGGCAACTTTGGCCAAACTAACTACGGCTCTGCAAAGATGGCAATGGTCGGCCTGATGAATACTTTAAAAATTGAAGGTCAAAGTAAAAATGTTTTTACAAACTCAATTACACCTGTTGCTTATACAAGAATGACTGAAGGTTTAATTCCAGAAGACTTTGGCAAAAATCTTCAACCAGAATTTGTTACACCNGCAGTGATCTATTTATCGAGTGAAAATGCACCTAATGGAGTCATTATGGCTGCTGGTGCAGGAGTCTTCTCTAGAATATTTATACATGAAACTATGGGAGTATCTTTGGGTATGGGTGAAGACATGACACCTGAAAACATNCAAGCTAATTGGGACAAAATTTCTGATATGACAGATGCACGAGCTCTTCAGAATGGAGGAGAGCAAACTCTAAAATTTTTTGAATTAATCAACAAATAGTTTTATCAAGCAAAGCTGGGTCTTTTTGCAATATTATTTATGTAATTAGATAAATTTTTATAATCATTTATGTCTATCTTGTTNAGACGCACTAGAAATTGAAGTGATGTTACAGCNTGGATGTCAGCATATGAAAACTTCTTGCAGGCTATATATTCCTTATCCGCCATTACTTGATCATAATATTTTAGTGATTTAACCGCTAATTCTCTTTGAGCCAATCCAAATTCGTTATTTTGATTTTCAAGTGCACTCATATGCGGGTGAGTATGTCTAAATCCATGCATCAAAGGCATCATTAATTCAAAAGAAATTCTTGAATACCACATTTCAATTTGTGCGATCTCATCTGCATTATCTCCAAATAAATTTGGTTCAGGATGAAAGCACTCTAAATATCTNCAGATAGCAGTTGTTTCAAGTATTACTTCTCCATTATCTAAAACGAGTGCAGGTATNCGAGAATTCGGAGCAATTTTTTTATATTCTGNTGTTTTGTGCTCTAGCTTACCTATATCAAGGTTCTTAACTTCTATATCTGTAATACNTTTTTCAGCAATGAAGATAAGAACCTTTCTTGGGCTAGGAGCAACTGGGCTTGAATAAAGCTTCAAGTTTTATTCCCAGTTTAATGCACCACCAACTTGATATTCAGTAACTCTTGTTTCAAAGAAATTTTTCTCTTTCCTTAAATCAATAATTTCTGACATCCATGGGAATGGATTTGATACTCCAGTAAACTCTTCATCAAGACCAAGCTGTGTGAGTCTTCTATTTGCAATAAATTTTAGATACTCTTCCATCATAGATGCATTCATTCCTAATACACCTCTTGGCATAGTATCTCTTGCGTATTGAATCTCTAACTCTGTTCCTTCAAGAATCATCTGAGCCGCATCAGCTTTCATCTGATCATCCCATAAATGAGGATTTTCTATTTTGATTTGATTAATTACATCTATACCAAAATTCACATGCATAGATTCGTCTCTCAAGATATATTGAAACTGTTCAGCTGTTCCTGTCATTTTATTTCTTCTTCCCATAGAGAGAATCTGTGTAAAACCACAATAAAAGAAAATGCCNTCTAAAACACAATAAAATGCTATGAGATTTTTTAGTAGTTGCTTATCTGTTTCGANAGTGCCNGTTTTAAAGTCTGGATCAGAAATTTCTTGAGTGTACTTAAGGCCCCATGATGCTTTTCTTGCAACACATGGAACTTCTCTGTACATGTTGAATATTTCTCCTTCGTCCATTCCTAGAGATTCAATACAATACTGATATGCATGAGTATGAATTGCTTCTTCAAGGCTTTGTCTAAGAATATATTGCCTACATTCTGGATTTGTAATTAACCTATATAATGCGAGCACAAGATTATTTGCAACAAGAGAATCTGCTGTTGAGAAGAAGCCTAAGTTTCTTTTTACAATTACTCTCTCATCTTCTGTTAATCCGTCTTCAGATTTCCATAAGACAATATCATTTGTCATATTTATTTCTTGTGGCATCCANTGGTTGGCACTTCCATCAAGATATTTCTGCCACGCCCAATCGTACTTGAATGGTACTAATTGATTTAGGTCAGCTTTACAATTGATCATCATTTTTTGATCAACTTGCACTCGACCTGCATTAGCCATCATTTCATCAAGTTCCTCGTTGCCAGCTGTTTCATCTAGACTATTTACAGCTTTTCGGGCTGCTTCAGCTCTAGATCCTTCACCGATATTAGATGGTTCGGTAGATACTGCAGACTCAGCTGGCCGAGGAGGTTCAGGTTGTTTAACCTCAGTAGTTTGATTGACTACCTCAGTTTTNGGNTCTGNTACAACCGGAGGTGNGGAATTTTCGTCTTTTCCGTATTCATCCCAATTTAACATTTTTTTCTCCTTTTAATTTATTGACATGCTTCACAATCTGGATCGTCCAGTGAGCATGCTGTTGGAACAGGTGCAGGTGCACCCAGCTCCTTTGTTGAAGCCTGACTTGCGTCAGAGCTTACTGCGTTTAATTTTCCCTGTTGAACTGTAGATTTTTCTGTTGATGTCGCTGCAATCGATCTTAGATAATAGGTTGTTTTTAAACCTGAATACCANGCCATTCTGTATGTTATGTCTAGCTTTTTACCATCAGCATTTCCAATATATAAATTTAGTGATTGAGCTTGATCTATCCATTTTTGTCTTCTGCTTGCAGATTCAACGATATACCTTGGCTCAACCTCAAATGCAGTCGAAAAAAGCTTCTTAATGTCTTCAGGTATTCTTGAAATCTCTGANAAGCTTCCTTCAAAATACTTAAGGTCGTTAATCATTACATCATCCCATAAATCCAATTCTTTTAATTTTCTTACAAGATGAGGATTTACAATCGTAAACTCACCTGACANGTTAGATTTTACATANAAGTTTTGATATGTAGGTTCAATTGATTGTGTTATTCCNGTTATGTTNGANATNGTAGCTGTTGGNGCAATTGCCATAACATTTGAATTTCTCATNCCATCTTTTTTAACTTTCTTTCTTAGNGTCTCCCANTCTAATGTTTCAGATCTGTCAACATTTANATATTCACTTCCTCTGTTTTCCTCAAGAATATTTAATGAATCCTTTGGAAGTATCCCCTTGCTCCATAAGGATCCGTCAAAGCTCTCATAAGCGCCTCTTTCTTTTGCCAGCTCTGTTGAGGCATATATTGCGTTATAACTAATTAGTTCCATGCTTCTATCTGCAAACTCTACAGCCTCGTCGCTGCAGTAAGGTATATTTTGTAAATAAAGTGCATCTTGGAAACCCATAAGACCAAGTCCTATTGGCCTGTGTTTTAAGTTTGAATTTTTAGCAGTATCAACAGAATAATAATTAATGTTTATGACGTTATCTAACATTCTTATAGCTGTAGAAATAGTTTGTTTAATTTTTTCTTCATCAAGTTTTCCATCTTTCATATGATTTGCAAGATTAACGGAGCCTAAATTACAAACAGCAATTTCATCATCAGCGCTTGTATTTAGGGTGATCTCAGTACATAGGTTTGATGAATGAACAACTCCTGAGTGCTGTTGTGGTGATCTTAGATTGCAAGAGTCTTTAAATGTAATCCAGGGATGGCCTGTTTCGAATAACATTGTAAGCATTTTTCTCCATAGCTCTTTTGCAGGAACAGATTTGAATTGATCCATTTCACCATTTTTTGCCTTTTCTTCATATTCTTCGTACTTTTCTTCAAAAGCTTTTCCAATTAGATCATGCAGTTCTGGTGTTTCTCCAGGTGAAAAAAGTGTCCAGTTTTCGTCTTTTTCCACTCTTTTCATAAATAGATCAGGTACCCAGTTTGCAGTGTTCATATCATGTGTTCTTCTTCTTTCGTCGCCAGTATTTTTTCTAAGCTCTAAAAACTCTTCAATATCTAAATGCCAAGTCTCTAAATAACCACACATAGCGCCTTTTCTTTTACCGCCTTGATTTACTGCAACAGCAGTATCATTTGCAACTTTTAAGAAGGGAACCACACCCTGACTTTTTCCATTTGTTCCTTTGATGTAAGAATTCATGGCCCTTACTGGAGTCCAATCATTACCTAAGCCTCCAGCCCATTTTGACAATAATGCATTATCTTTCATTGCTGAGAAAATACCATCTAGGTCGTCGGGTATTGTTGTTAGATAGCATGAAGATAATTGTGGTCTTTTTGTTCCAGAGTTGAATAAAGTTGGTGTAGAACTCATGTAATCAAAGCTAGAAAGAAGCTTGTAGAACTCTATTGCTCTTTCTTCTCTGTTTTCTTCTTCTATAGCAAGTCCCATTGAAACTCTCATGAAAAATACTTGAGGTAGCTCATATCTTACGTCATCACAATGAATAAAATATCTGTCATAAAGGGTTTGTAGGCCTAAATATGTAAATTGATTATCTCTAGTAAAATCTATTGCTTTTCCAAGCTTCTCAAGATCAAAGGTTTTAAGTTCGGGATTTAATACTTCAAGCTCTATTCCTTTATCTATGTACGCCTTGAATGCTTTTGGATAGTTTGATTCCATTTCTTGATATGTTGATTCTTCAGCAACACCAAGAAAATTTAATGCCTCACTTCTTATTTGATCCATGAGTATTCTTGCTGTTACAAAAGAATAATTAGGCTCTTTCTCAACTTTTGTTCTTGCTGACATAACAAGACTTGTTCTCATGTCTGAAATTGACACCCCATCATATAAATTTTTTAAAGCTTCATCTAAAACCTCATTAACTGATACTTCTTCCAAGTCTTCACATGCATCACTTATCAATCCTGCAACTTTCTCCACATCAAGAGGCACCAAGCTTCCGTCGCTTTTTGTAATGTTTATACTTGGAACATCAGGTAGATCTATGTCAACCTTTTCCTTTTTTCGTTCTTGTGTTCTTTCTGCTCTATATAGTATGTAACTTTTTGCAACATCAAGCTCCTCTGACCTCATGAGCTGAAGTTCTACTTGATCTTGTATCTCTTCTATATGAAGAGTTCCTCCTGAGGGCATTCGTCTCTTAAAAACCTCTACAACAGCATCAGTAAGTTCACCAACCTTTTTATGTATTCTTTCACTTGCAGCTGCATTTCCAGATTCAATAGCTAAAAATGCTTTGGTTATAGCCACTTTTATTTTGTCGTCCTCAAAAGGAACGACTTTCCCATTTCTTTTTATTACTCTTAGCTTTCCCGGTGCTGTTGTTTCTATTTCGCTAATAGATTGATTAATATTTTCTTTCTGATTTTGTTGTTGAACTTCCATTTTTTCTTTATCCGCTATTAATCTTCTTTTATCAAAAGTTTTATTTTTTCTTTTTTTGGAAAAATTTAAGTAATTCTGCAGTAACGTAAATTTTATCTCCTACCGACTAACTATACTTATTGTGGATAAAGAATCAAGTAAAAAAACACAATATATTGTGACAATTTCATTTTTTTGCACAATATAGTGTATAAAAGGTGTTTTTATACTGTTGGAAATAAGTGTATAAATTGTGGATAATTAGCATTGGAGTGATGATATGAAAAACTTTTTATCAATAGATCAAGGAACCACAAGTTCAAGATCAATAATTTTTGATGCAAATTTAAATATAGTGACAGATGCGCAAGAAGAATATGATCTTACTTATCCAGAGGATGGCTGGGTTGAGCTCGATCCAAAGAAAATAATAGAAACAGTTACAAATACACTTAATAAAGTTGTAAGCGCTGATATAGGTCTTCAGGCGTGCGGTATTACAAACCAAAGAGAAACGACAATAGTCTGGTCAAAATCAACTGGTGAAGCGATCTATCCTGGAATTGTTTGGCAAGATAGAAGAACACATGAATATTGCTCATATCTAAAATCAAATGGGCACGAACCAGTCATAAAAGAAAAAACAGGACTAATTCTTGATCCATATTTTTCAGCAACAAAGATTAAATGGATTCTAGATAATGTTGACGGCGCAAGAGAAAAAGCAAGTAGAGGTGAATTATTGTTTGGAACTGTTGATTCATATCTTATTTATATGCTTTCTAAAGAAAAAAATCATTTCACAGATGTTACAAACGCGTCAAGAACATTGCTTTTTAATATAAAAAGTATGGAATGGGATGATGAGCTATTGGAATTATTTGAAATACCCAAAACCATGATGCCTAAAGTATTAAGTTGTGATGGCGATTTTGGTAATTTAAAAATAAATGATTGTGAGATTCCTATTAGAGGTGTTATTGGAGACCAGCAAGCAGCTCTTGTTGGGCAAGGTTGCTTTAATAATGGCGATATGAAATCTACATATGGAACGGGTTGCTTCTTAATGGTAAATACAGAAGAAAAGCCCTTAAATATCGATGAAGGATTGCTTACAACGGTGGCATATCAATTAGGCGATAAAGTTCATTATGCTATTGAAGGCAGTATTTATTCATCAGGAACCATAATCAAATGGCTCCGAGATAAAATGAAATTTTTTGAAAGCGCAGAAGATAGCGAGAAATATCTTAACAAGAAAGGAAATAGCAATAATGTTCTTTTCTTACCAGCTTTTAATGGTTTAGGTGCTCCTCATTGGAATTCAGATATCAGAGGGGGTTTTTATGGTCTTACTCAGGATTCCTCGATAGAAGATATGGTAACTGCAGCATTTCATTCAATTTCTTTTCAAACAAAAGAAATTACTTCTATTTTGCAAGAGTATGATATTCAAATAACGAATCTGTCAGTAGATGGCGGCATGGTGAAAAATAACGCATTTTGTCAACTACTTGCTGATACTCTTAATAAAAAAATCATTCAACCAAAAAATGTGGAATCAACTGCTATTGGCGCGTGTAAAGTTTGCATGCTTGCTTCTGGATTAAGTATTTATAGTACAAAAAACGATGATGTGAATGTTTTTACACCAAATACTGAATTAACAGAAACTTATGATAGAACCTTTAATGATTGGAGATCATATGTTGAAAAATCGCTATCATCTAACTGATTATAATTTCTTTATCTATTCGAAAATTTTCTGTTGATTGAATTTCATGAGATATGAGTAGGCAAGGTATATTATATAAGCTTATGATTTGACTTATTATTTTTTGAGCAGCAATAATATTNTCTTTATCAAGGTTCGAAAACGGCTCATCCAAAAGAAGAATTTTTGGTTTCATAAAAATAGCTCTTAGCAGAGCCACTCTTTGTTGTTGACCGCCAGATAATTCATGGGGCATTTTATCTAAAAGCTCTAATAGACCCAGTTTTGATATTAATTCATCAAAGAGCTCACTTACTTCGGAAGAAATCGCATATTGAATATTTCTTTTAACATTTATGTGAGGGAATAATGCAAAATCTTGAAAAACATAACCAACCTTCCTTTTTTCAGTCTCTAGTGAGAAATTTTTATCATTGAGAAGCATATCATCAAGCATTATTTTGCCTTTTTCAGGCAGAATAAGTCCTGCAATTATATTAAAGAGGGTGCTTTTACCAATCCCANTAGTTCCTGATACGAAACCTATTTGGTTTTTTTCAACTGAGAAAGATAAATCATGCAATAGCGNAGAATCATCATGAGAGAAAGTTAAATTATTAATGTGAATACTCATATGTACAGTTAATATATGTCAATTTTGTATATAATGCTTCTGTTTTTCTACTATTGTTTTTATTAATCTAATCGAAATGTATACATATAAAATCTTTAATAATATTGCTCTGCAAGGAATTAATTGTCTAAAAGACAATGGGTTTATAGAAAATGAGAATGATCCAGATGCACTTATTATAAGAAGTCATAATCTTATTGAGAAAGACTTTAATCCATCACTAAAATGTGTATGTCGAGCTGGGGCAGGTGTCAACCATATTCCTTTAAGTATGGCTACCGAAAAGGGTGTTGTAGTATTTAATACTCCAGGAGGAAATGCTAATGCAGTCAAAGAACTTGTTATCTGTGGGTTGTTGTTATCTTCAAGAGGTATTATTCAAGGCCACAAATTTACACAAAATATTAAAGAAAAAAACAGTAATGATGTAAATAACTTGGTTGAGTCAAATAAAAAAACGTTTAAAGGAAGTGAGTTAAAAGGTAAAACGATTGGAATAATTGGATTAGGGTCAATTGGATCTCTTTTAGCCCAATCAGTTGAGAGCATGGGAATGAAAATTATTGGATACGATCCAAATATCTCTATCGATTCTGCTTGGCAATTACCAAAAGAAGTTGAGAAAGCAGACGATTTAAAATATTTATTATCTAATTCTGATTACATTTCAATTCATGTTCCTTTGGTGGATGAAACAAAAAACTTAATTGCAAAAGATAACCTTCAGCATATGAAAAAAGGAGCAAAGTTAATTAACCTATCAAGGGGAGCTATCGTAAATAACGAAGATGTTTTAGAAGCTCTCACAAATAAAGATATCAGTTGTTTTGTGACTGATTTCCCAACACCAGAAATGATAAAAAGATCAAATGAACATGAAGATGTTATTTTAATGCCTCATCTTGGTGCAAGCACTCAAGAGGCAGAAGTTAATTGTGCAATCATGGCAGCAGAACAAGCAAATAGATTNTTAAAAGATGGAGAAATAATAAATTCTGTTAATTTTCCTAGAGTTAAACTTGGAAGGACAACAGAAAATAGGCTAGTTATAGTTCACAAAGATGAGCCTGGAGTAATAGGTCGTATAACTGGAGAAATTGCTTCAGAAAATCTTAATATTGCTGACATGATTAACAAAAGTAGAAATGAAATTGCTATAACTTTGATTGATCTTCAGCTAGAGCCATCAAAGAAGCTAATAGATACTATAAAAAAAATGAAAAGAGTTTTTAGTGTAAGAATATGCTAAAAAAGCCCAAATTTTATAAAAACATTTGTCTTAATATTTAAATTTTATAACTTTATTAAAAATATACTTGTCAACAGAAAAAAAGAGTGGTAATAGAGACATTATATTTTNNTATAAATTTTGAACATATAATCGATAAAAAAAGCGTAAACTACTGATATAGGGTTATATTTATGTTTTTTGTACAAAATTTATACAACTTAGAAAAAACCCTTATTTTAAGCCACTTAATATGGTATAAATAAAGTTATCCATAACTTTATCCACAGTTTCTGTGGATAAAATTTATAGCAAAAATGAACAAAAAAAACATTGACTCAAATATACCAGAACATTGGAAAAATTTATTTGAGAAGGCTACATTTTCTTCACTTATTGATGCTCCAATTAAATTTATAACTAAAGAAATTGAAAAAAATAAAACCATTTGTCCGCCTAACAATGAAATCTTTAATGCATTCAAATATTGTCCTTTTTTAAAAACAAAAGTGGTGATATTTGGGCAAGATCCATACTTTCAAAAAGGTGTTGCAAATGGCTTAGCTTTTTCGGTAAGNCCAAATAAACCAATACCTTCTTCTTTGAAAAATATTTATAAAGAAATTGAAAATGATGTTGGTAAATCTAAAAATCGTGATGGTTGTTTAAAAAGCTGGGCAAGACAAGGCGTACTTTTACTGAATTCATCTTTGACTGTTGAGGAATCAAAACCTGGTTCACATTCTAATATTGGTTGGGAAATTTTTATTAGAGAAACTTTAAAAGTTTTGCAAAACAAAAGAAATATTGTTTTTATTTTATGGGGGAATCATGCAAAAAAATATTTAAAATTTATTGATAGTAAACATAATTTAATTTTAATGTCTGCACATCCATCACCATTATCTGCATATAGGGGTTTTTTTGGCTCAAAACATTTTTCAAAATGTAATAAATATTTAGAAAAACATAATTTAGATAAAATTATTTGGTAATTTTATAAAATTGAAATAATTCCAGAAATTTTCTTCACTTCTTCAATGTCATCTTTTTTTATAATTCCATTGAAGACTTTTTTATCATCTAAATTAATAATTTCTCCAATAGATTTAATAAGATTATTTTCAACAAAATCATTGTTAACTATAAAAGTACAAAATTTTCTCCTATCAATACCTAAATATTTCATCCTAGCGACAATCTCCTGCCCTCTGAAGCATCCTTTTTCAAAAGAGACCCTCTGCTTGTCAAAATTTATTTCAAGCGGTCTAAACTTACCAGAATCAGATTTATCAAGATGTAAAATACCTAATATTTTGTTGGCAGCATTCCACATATCTAAATTAGTAGAATTTTTGTTCTTATAGTTTGACTTTTTTAGGCATAAGCTTAATTCAAACTCATCATTTGAGTAGTAAAAATTATTTGAATCGCCTTTATTATGAATTTCACCAATAATCTTATGATCACAAATATCAAAGCTCACAGATCCAAATTTTGCAAAGATCTCTAATTCACCTGTAAAAATACTAATGAAATCTTTTTGAATTATTATAAAAAACTTATTATCTTGCTTTAAGACAATAAAATCAGCTATAACCTGACCCTTGTGATCACATATACAAGACAATTGAGACGAGCCATTATTTAGTAAGCTTATGTCAGATGTTAGCTGTCCTTGAAGGAAATCTTCAACTTTATTGGGTTCCCCGATAACTTTGATAGCTTTTAAGTCGCTTATTTCAAGTGATCCAGGAATTATAAGTTTATTATCAGTGTCTATTTTCAAGTAAAATTATGAAGTAAAACTTTATTTTAACCAATGAGTAACGAAATAAACAGAATTAAGTGGAAATGTAGAAGAGGAATGAGAGAAATCGACCTGCTTTTAAGAGAGTTTTCAAAAAATTCTATAAAAAATCTTAGTAATAACGATTTATCTCTATTTGATGAAATATTAGATTATGATGATCAAAAACTATATGACTTTATTTTTAAGAATCAACCCATAGGCAATAAAGATCACGAAAGTTTTATTATTAAAAATTTAAAAACTTTCACGGAACAAGGAAACTTTTAGGCAATTTACTTGTCAGAAAAATAGGAAACATATTTATATGAAAGAAAATTCACGTGATATTGATTCCGAATTAATAAAAAAGGCAAAAAAAGGCAATCATGGAGCATTTAATATTCTGATGAACAAGTATTATCCAAGAGTTTATGCTTCTATTTTTTCTTTTATAAAATCAAAAGAGGACTCTGAAGATTTGTCACAACAAACTTTCATCAAAGTTTGGCAACAACTCGACACATTTAGAGGAGATAGTGCTTTTTTCACATGGGTTTACAGAATTGCCATTAATCTAGCCAAAAACTTCGTTACTAGCTCAGGATTTAAAAAACAAAAAATAAATACTTCGATTGATGATGCAGAAATAGACATTAGTTCTTTTGATGATATTGAATCTGCTGTAATTCATAATGAATCACTCGAGGAGATAAGTTATTTTATAGATTCATTGCCTGAACCACTTAAGACTGCATTTGTACTAAGAGAATCAGAGGGAAAGAGCTATGAAGATATTGCTGCAATCACTGAAACACCAATAGGAACAGTTCGCTCTAGAATTTTTAGAGCTAGAGAATCAATAGTTGATTTTATAGAAAAGGAAATAACTAATAATGAATAACATCAAAGAAAAACTTTCTGCAATGTACGATGGAGAGCTTAATAGCTCTGAAATTGATGAATTGATTGAAATTGTTAACAATAATAAAGACATGCAAAAGCAATTATCTTTATACAGTCTAATAAATGTTGCTGTTAATCAAGGATCTAGTAAATTGAAACCAAAAATTATTCATAAAGATTTATTTAAGAACATTTTCTCTAACGTTTGGCTCTCTAATGGTCTAACAGCTGCAGCAACAGTACTACTTACTCTAACATTTATAAACTATCCAGACTCCTCTAGATTGAATGAAAATATCGATTCAACGAATCAAATTTCTTCTGCAATAAACAGTAAAGAAGCGCAATTAATTGCTCAAAGATCTGAGGAATACATTACTGATCATGTTATGAAGGTGTTAAATGATCCAAATTATATGAAATCATCAAGTCAAATTGATTTAAGAAATGTTGGATTTAATACCAACATGAGTGATGGCTATTCGTATACAAAAGGAAAAGAAAAATTTCAGTTACGTATTGAAAATCAAGATTTTGGTCTTAAAAAAGTGAGATATTGGAAACACGGAAATAAAATGATTTATCTCGTTCCGCTTGAAAATGGAAAAGTAATAACACTATATGGCAATATATCATTAACATCAGCTTTAGAAATTGCTAAATCATTAGATAGATAACACCTGCGAACTTATGAAAACATTAATAAAAAGCTTTTTAATCATTATCTTTACTTCTTCTGTAAGTCTTCATGCTCAACTTCCAGACAATATTTCAGAATTAGTTGATCAATCTGCACCTGCAGTAGTTAATATCACAGCAAAGAAAGAAGTTTCGCAAAGATCTTCTTTTGGTTACGGTGGCATACCTGATGAAATGCTAGAAAGATTTGGAATTCCAAGAGATTTTCGTGAAATGCCTCAACAAAGAAGAGAATCAGTTTCATTTGGCTCAGGATTTATTCTAAAAAGTAACTATATTCTTACCAATTTTCATGTTGTTGAAGATGCAACCGAAGTTGTTGTTTCCCTATCAGACAGGCGTGAATACAAAGCGGAGGTTGTTGGCGTTGATCCATTGTCAGACCTTGCTGTACTAGAGGTAGATGGAAAAGATTTACCTGCTGTGAATGTAGGCAATAGTGATAAATTAAATGTTGGCGATTGGGTAATAGCTATTGGATCACCATTTAGCTTTGATTTTTCAGTTACGGCTGGAATCGTAAGCGCTAAGGGAAGAAGTATTCAAAATAATAATATTGGTAATTATGTTCCATTTCTCCAAACCGATGTTGCTATAAATCCAGGAAATTCTGGTGGACCGCTTTTTAACCTCGATGGGGATGTTGTGGGCATCAACTCTCAAATATACTCAAGGAGTGGTGGATATCAAGGTTTAGCGTTTGCAATTCCTATAAATGTTGCCTTGGATGTAGCAGACCAGATTATTAACAATGGTGAGGTATCAAGGGGCTACTTAGGAGTAAGAATGAGCGAAGTTGATAGTGATTTAGCAGATGCCTTAGGTATGAATAAGCCTTATGGAGCTCTTATTAATGATGTAGAAGAGGGTGAATCAGCTGACAATGCAGGATTGGTTCCTGGAGATGTAATAATTGAATTTGATAGTAAAGAAATAAAGTTCAGTTCTGATCTTCCGCATGTTGTTGGTCAGATTAAGCCTGATTCAAGAGCAAAAGCAAAAGTCATTAGAGATGGAAAAGAAATAACTTTAGATTTTGTACTAGGTGAACTCCCAATGACTAGTGAGCAATTTATTCCAGCTAAAACACAACAATCATCAGACCCTCTTGGATTAAAAGTTGCTGATATTGATAGAGACAACCCCTCAATGACAAATATGCCAGAAGGTGTAATAGTTTCTAGAGTAAATCCTAACTCAGCAGCATCAGGAAAAGTTAATCGTGGCGACGTAATCACAATGATCCAACACAAAGGGCAAAAATATATGGTTTATGATGTAGATTCATTTAATCAAGCACTGAGTAATTTTTCTACTAATAACAAGATAGCCATTCATTTAATAAGAAATGGTACCAGGCTAATTCGCTCAGTAACACTTAATTAATAAATACTATTCTTTACTTATTTTTGCAGTTTGCTTGTAAAATAGCTGCAAATTATGAAGAAGATTAGAAATTTTTCAGTCATAGCACACATCGATCATGGTAAATCGACACTGTCTGATAGATTAATTGAGGTTTGTGGAGGACTTTCATCAAGAGAAATGGCCGACCAAATCCTTGATTCTATGGACATTGAAAGAGAGCGCGGAATAACGATCAAAGCTCAGGCAGTGTCTCTGACATATAAAAAAGATGGTGAGGAATATCTTTTAAATTTTATTGATACCCCAGGACATGTTGATTTTTCTTATGAAGTTTCAAGATCACTATCTGCATGTGAAGGTGCTCTTTTGGTTGTTGATGGATCACAAGGCGTTGAGGCTCAGACACTAGCTAATTGTTACACGGCTGTTGAAGAAGGACTAGAAGTTGTTCCAGTTATTAATAAAATTGATTTACCTCAAGCTGAACCAGAAAGAGTGAAATTAGAGATTGAAGAAATGGTTGGTATCAATGCTTCTGAGGCACCTTTGGTTAGCGCAAAAACTGGTATTGGAATAGATGATTTGTTAGAAAAATTGGTAGATGAAATTCCAGGTCCTGAAGGCGATCCTAATGCAAAATTACAAGCGTTGATAGTCGATTCTTGGTTTGACTCATATTTAGGAGTGGTTTCATTGATAAGAATTAAGAATGGAACTATTAAAAAAGGTCAAAAGTTCCAAATTCACTCAAATGGTCAATCACATATCGTTGATGATATTGGAATTTTTTCTCCTAAAAAGGTATCAAAAAAAGAACTTTCTGCAGGTGAAGTAGGATATCTAGTTGCGGGAATAAAAGATATTAAGGGAGCTCCCGTTGGTGATACCTTAATTGATTTCAATGATGAGACTACTAATGCTTTACCAGGCTTTAAGAAAGTAAATCCAAAAGTTTTTGCATCTTTATTCACACTTAACTCAGATGATTATGAAAAATTTAGAGATGCTTTATCAAAATTAGTATTAAATGATAGTTCTTTAATATATGAGCCCGAAGTTTCAGATGCATTGGGTTTTGGTTTTAGATGCGGTTTTCTTGGCACACTCCATATGGAGGTTGTTCGAGAGAGACTTGAGAGAGAATATGATCTTGATTTAATATCAACAGCACCTTCAGTGGAGTATGAGGTATTAAAAACTGATGGAGAGATATTAAAGTGTGATAACCCCTCCCAACTGCCAACTCCTAACGAAATAGATGAAATCAGAGAGCCTATAGTGAATATCACAATCATTTCTCCAAATGAATATGTCGGAAATATTATTACATTATGTACCTCAAAGAGAGGCACTCAAAAAGATATGAAATATTTTGGTAATCAGGTTTCAATTATGTTTGAAATGCCATTGTCTTCAGTAATTATTGACTTTTTTGATCAAATTAAATCTTCGACTAAAGGTTTTGCTTCAATAGAGTACTCTTTATTAGGCTTTCAAAAGTCAGATTTAACCAAGATCGATGTTCTAATAAATAATAATAAGATCGATGCGTTATCAATGATTGTACATAAATCATTTTCTACATCAAAAGCCAGAGAAATAGCAAAGAATCTTCAAAAATTAATTCCAAGACAAATGTTTGATGTTCCTATACAGGTAGCGCTTGGTGCTAAAATTATATCTAGAGAGACGGTGAAAGCTTATAGAAAAAATGTAACTGCTAAGCTTTATGGTGGTGATGTTACTAGGAAAATGAAATTGTTAGAAAAACAAAAACAAGGTAAAAAGAAAATGAAACAACTTGGAAAAGTATCAATACCTCAAGACGCTTTTTTAAATTATTTTAACTCGGAGCAATAAATGTTAACTGATCCATTATTTATTTTAGGATTTATAGGCATGGCCGTTTGCCTTTTTAGTTGGATAAAATTCACTATTGAAAAAAATGAAGTAGAGCCTTTTGTTGTAAGGTATATTTCGTCTATTTCTCTTATATCTGGTTTAGCTTTATTACTGAGTATTTTTTATAACTCAGGTGACTTGGGTATTGTTTTACTTTTTGGATCTTTAATATCCTTGATAGTAATAATAATTGGTTATCTTTTAAAAAATAAAGAAATAGTCTCAACCTCAAGAGGCTACTTCATACCAATATTTTTGATTTTTATTTTGAGAACTTTCTTATATGAACCATATCAAATTCCATCCGGATCAATGGAGCCTCAGTTAAAGAAGGGAGATTTTTTATTAGTAAATAAATTTGCATATGGTCTTAAGGTGCAAAGAATAGGCATGCCAAAATTTTTTGTTAAAGATCCACAGTATGGAGATGCCGTTGTCATTATTCCAAAACACAATCCTGTCCCATATATTAAAAGACTAATTGGAATGCCTGGAGATGTAGTAAGAATTATTAACAAGCAAATTTATATAAATGGAGAACCTTTAGATAGAAAATTTATTGAATCTGAAGAAATTATCCTAAAAAAAAGATATAGACTTAGTAATGGAACTATTGAAACTAGAGAATCAGAAGCGATTGGGGACTTGTATTCAGAAAATATTGGAAAAGCAAGCTATGTTATCAGGAATACAAGAGGACAAAACAAGCAGTACCCGCAAGAATGGACTGTACCTGAAGGCCATTATTTTGTAATGGGTGATAATAGAGATAATTCTAATGACAGCACTAAAG
>FUFK010045243.1_pt1 | contig 25459 bp, 27 predicted proteins | sample 1021851 | NCBI WGS metagenome assembly FUFK01 (sample SAMEA51879418, study PRJEB19060) | metagenome | reverse complement strand
ACTTCATCCCCGAAACAATTACACGAACCATTTGTAGACATTATTCAGAATCTCGGAGACCATTGCGAGACGAACCACATTCCCCAACCTTCTTACACGGTTCATTTCCGCAATTTGATGATAATGAGTTCGGTACGACCAGTCCTGCTTTCCTTCATGCTCCTAGCAGTCAGCATCTCCCACGTTGCGATGGAGGTCCCACAGGAGACCTCAATGAAGTCGGAAATCGGCCCAAGGAATAACCCGGTTGACTTCGAGGTCACAGGGATCGAGGTGGGCAACTCGACAGTGTCCCCGAAGGTCTGGGACCAACCCGACTCAACCACCTTGGAGTACATGACCAAGGGAGAGACAATCCAGGTCAATGTGACCTTCCAGCAGATGGGTGTCGATCCATCTCCAGTGACTGCTGATGCCAAGCTAGAGATATGGCACCCTATCGGAGTAATCATCCAGGAGTGGACGTTCAATATCACCCTAGCAGCGGGACAGTCTGTCAGAGTCCCATTCATATGGACTCCGACTATCTCCCATAGTAGCTTGAGCGACGACGGCTTCCTATCGGGAGGAGTGACTTTCCGCGGGATCGTCGACGCCGGAATAGGTATTGACGGAGACGTTTCGAACGACCTNCTAGACAGGGATGTTCCCATCGCTTTCTGGTACGACCCTATGGAGAATGGCTTCTGCCAGGACGAGGCGAATGAAGGGAAGTACTGCACGAACAACGCGGTACCGTTCGGTGTTCCGACCTGGTATGCAGCGGGATACACGGATGGGTACCAGCCAGATACAAACAATTTCCCGACCGGTACTTGGAGACAGGAGAACGAGTCCAGTGCCACTGGAGATTGGCACTGGAAGGTCTCCGGGGACAATGACAACTACGCATCAAACCGCTACGACAGGCTGAGGTGGGCGTGGCAGAGGTTCAACTCTAACGACGGGTGCTCCGACCAGGTCTTCGATCCCAGTCATGGACTGGGATATGGGGAGCACGACCCAATAGTCTCATCCATACACGGGGCCAATCTTTGCCTAGTCAAGGTGAACAGCCCTCTGCTTTACTCCATCCAGATAGCCACCGATGCATGGGGTGTGATGGGAGCCGGTGACACGATCATGATGGAGACAGACTCTGGAGCGGGCGGGGGCGTGGAGTACCTAAATTACTCCTCGCAGAACCTCTCTTCGACAGAGGGAGACTGGAAAAGGATGGTTTGGAACGCCACCGGATTGCATCAGAACGAGGGTTTCACTCTGTCTTTCCTGTTCCGCTCTAACTCTTCCTTCTCGGACGAGGGGATACACATAGACTCGTTCATCATATTCGCAATCGAGCGTGGGGACGAATACACTCTCGATGCAGACTGTAGGTTCCCAGATAACTTCGGTGGAACCTCTCAGTACGACCCCGAGTCTGAGGGTGGCAACACCATCCTGGTAGAGGCAGCCGATCCCGAGCCCCCCTCCCTGCACTGCAGGATATTCAACAAGGGGTACATCGACACCACCCTAAGGCTGTTCACCGAAGTTTCCAATAGCTCTTGGATGTCTGAATTCCCTCTGAGAATCGACTCAAATAATTTCAACGATCACGACAACGAGGTGAAGACGAACACGATCAAGGCTAGGACTTACACCAACGCCTGGTTCAACCTCTCGATCCCCGATGGAGCTCCAGTTCAGGACCTGTTCTGGTACACATGGATAAACGACGGAATACTCAACTTCCAGGAAACGAAGTACTACATCGAGCTCCCCGTGAGCGTTGAATCAACATACAGGATGACTCTGAAACAGGAGACTCTTGCGAACCCCGCTGCCGTGATAATGCCGGGTGGGAAGGCCAACATTACGATGGACCTCAAGAACACCGGCAACCAGTACTCTTCATGGTCCTTGGGCGGTGCATTCCAGGACCCAACTCTCTCCCCTGACAACCTGAAGTGGTACGACCTAGGTGGAGAGGAGATGTCCGTGGTAAACATGACGCCAGTGGAAGAGATATCTCTCAACGCCGAGGTGTCAATACCAGAGGGCATGGAGCCCGGAACTTACAAACTCACTCTTCTCGCGAATCCGAGGCTGCCCAACACATACCAAGCGGCTACGAATGTCTTCATCGAGGTCCCAGTATTCCACGATTTGGCCATAGCCCCAGTGAAGAACGCTATGCTCGCACCTGCAGATGGACAGCTACGAACCGTGCAAGTCTTCCTGTTCAACTACGGCAATACGGAAGATACATTCGACCTGAGGGTGGATACCGATAATTGGAGGCTTCAGGCGGGAATTAGCGCAGAGGAGGTGACCCTTGAGGCCAACGGCGGGCAAATAACGCTAACTCTGCGACTTCCCATGCCTCAGGGGGTCGAGAACGGAAGCTACCGCATTTCGATTATCGGTACCAGTCAGGCCAATCCGAGCTATCAGTCCGTTTCGAATTTCTACCTTACAGTTCCGAAGACGTACATGGTAGAGGTGGAGGACAGGGATCTCTCACAGGAGGTTTTCGCTGCCGGAACAGACCCGAGGACTCTGAAGTGGACGATTACCAATAAAGGCAATGAGGATGACGCCTTCGATNTAGAACTCGACTTCCCGTCCGACGTCAGCGCATCAGTTGCCGGACTCACCAATGGAAGGACCCCCTACATTGCACCAGGGGAGAATTTCAGCCTGAGCGTGAGCTACTCTTTCGACGCAGAAGCCGACGGCCCCAGGATCATCAAACTCAAGGCTACTAGCGTTGAATCAGGCAACTCAGCTGAGGGCGAAGCCAGGTTCGAGGTAGGTACGGTTGGCTACCTGGTGGTGCTCCCCCCCTCTTTACTTTCCAACGCTGCGGAGATACGTGAATCAGGAGATGACTACTTCATCATGTTCTCTATTAGAAGCGCCCATCCTGAGTTGGACCAACAGATACGTGCTGATGTGGAGCTGGACAACCTCTGGACTGTCTACGATGCCAGGGTGGAAGATGATGACAGGAATTTCGTACTCGAAGCCGGGCAGAGCAGGAACGTTACCATAAACATCGACGTTAGAGACGAGAACCTCGAAAATCTAGCAGCCAACGTAGTCGATTTCAACGTCTCACTGGTAGTAATTAGCGACCTTGACACGACCAAGAGGACAACTCAGATCACTCTATACAAGCCTGACCCCATACCAGAGGGCACAGATGTCAAGGAAGTAGGCTGGCTAGCCGCCAACTTCGCTCTCGTAGCTATAGGTCTGGCCGTGATGGGAGTCGTTCTGTTCTCTTCCTTCAGAGTACTCCAGAAGGCTAGGGCCCCCCTTGAGGAGCACAATTCCCTGAGCGACTACACCATGACTGTAGAGGGATGGAGCGGCGAGAAGATAGGCGCCGACCAACTGCCCTCCGCCGATGAAGTGGCCAACTCGATGTACGGAGGGTCGCAGGACCTTTTCCAGCAGCCCCCTCCACCATCGAACCCCATGGAGCAGGCCCCCGCTCCGGAGGTAGAGCCCGATGCTCCCCCAATACCCGAGAGCGGATTGCCAGAGGGCTGGACCATGGAGCAGTGGCAGTACTACGGTCAGCAATGGCTAGACTCGCAGAAGGAAGAGTAGCCGGAGACGGGTCCAGAGGACTATTGGGAGGCCTTATGACCCCCCCTCGGTTGCCCCGCCCGTCGAACCTACGAGAGTGAATCACATGCAAAACGGACAACAACCAATCTTCATCCTGAAAGAGGGCACAACAAGGACAAGCGGAAAGGGTGCCCAGAGTAACAACATCGCGGCAGCCAAGGCAGTGGCAGAGGCAGTTAGGTCGACCCTCGGGCCAAAGGGAATGGACAAGATGCTCGTCGACTCGATGGGGGATGTAGTAATCACCAACGACGGAGCAACGATACTGAAGGAGATGGAGATAGAGCACCCGGCTGCGAAGATGATTATCGAGATCGCAAAGACCCAGGAGCAGCACTGCTTCGACGGCACAACCAGCGCAGTCGTAATTGCGGGGGAGCTCTTGAAGAGAAGCGAGGACCTTGTCGAGCAGAACGTTCATCCAACCGTGATATGCGAAGGATTCCGTCTCGCTTCAGATAAGGCTGTGGAACTGATCGACACCCACGGAAAGGGAGTCAACGAGAAGATGTTGACAGAGGTGGCCAAGACAGCACTGACTGGGAAGAGCACAGGAGCAGTGAAGGAGTTCCTATCAGACATCAGCGTCAAGGCGGTTCTCTCAGTAGCCCAGGAGGATGATCAGGGAGCCATAGTCGACCTGGACGACATCAAGGTGCAGAAGAAGCAGGGAGGCTCCATCAGGGACAGCACACTCGTTGATGGCATCATTCTCGACAAGGAGAGGGTGCATAGTGGCATGCCCAGGAGCGTATCAGAGGCCAAGATCGCCCTGGTTAACTCAGCCATCGAGGTCAAGAAGACAGAGGTAGACGCCAAGATCCAGATCACGGACCCTAACATGCTCTCTCAGTTCTTGGACGAGGAGGAACAGTTCCTGCGCTCCCTTGTTGACAAGATATCCGAAAGCGGCGCGAACACAGTAATCTGTCAGAAGGGTATCGACGACCTTGCTCAGCACTACATGGCCAAGGCAGGGATATTCGCTATCAGGAGGGCCAAGAAGAGCGATATGGAGGCTCTCTCGAAGGCGACCGGAGGAAGAATAGTGAACAATCTCGACGATCTGTCCGGAGAAGATCTCGGCAGCGCCTCCAATGTAGAGGAGCGGAAGATTGGAGACTCAGACATGGTCTTCGTAGAAGGATGCCCCCAGGCCAAGAGCGTCTCGGTCCTACTTAGGGGAGGAACAGAGCACGTGGTCGACGAGGTCAAGCGCGCATTCGAGGACGCAATTGGAGTCGTCGCAGTAGCCCATGAGGACGGCTCAGTCCTCACTGGTGGAGGGTCGGTCATCGCTGCACTCAGTCGTGACCTCAGATCTTATGCAGAGGGAATAGGGGGGAGGGAGCAAATGGCAATCGAGGCTTTCTCCAGCGCTCTCGAGGTCATTCCACGGACTCTTGCGGAGAACGCTGGACTAGACCCAGTGAACACGATCATCGACCTAAGGAAGGCACATTCTGAGGGCAAGTCGACCCATGGAGTCAACGTGTACAAGGGGGGTGTCGTCGACATGGCCAAGGCCAAGGTGTACGAGCCAAGCCGAGTAGTCGAACAGGCCATCCAGAGCGCCTCAGAGACAGCCGTGATGATCCTTCGAATCGATGACGTGATTTCCAGCAAGGGAGCGGGCCCAATGCCCGAGGACTTCGAAGGAATGGACATGTGAGATGTCCTAAATTCGTAGCAAAACGCACATCTCCGAATGCACAAATTCAATAGTCGGATTATTGTCGAGTAAAACATACAGCCCAATGCTGGAGATGATGATATGTCCGACTCTTCCCTGCTCATACTGTTCGGATCAGAGTCAGGGAACGCAGAGGACTTGGCATCAATAGCCGAGAAGCAGGCGAAAACCCAGGGACTCTCGCCCACAGTGAAGGGCATGGACGAGATAGAGATAGGGGATCTCGCTGGTTCGAAGAATGTCCTGATCTACTGCAGCACGTGGGGCGAAGGAGATATGCCCGACAACGCGATCGACCTCTGGGAAGCTGCAAATGGCGATTCCCCGCCCAACCTCGAAGGATGCAACTTCGCAGTCTGTGCGCTAGGAGACACCAGCTACGAGTTCTTCTGCCAGTCAGGTAAGGACTGGGACGCCTGGTTCGAGAAGCAGGGAGCGACCAGAGTAGTGGATCGCGTTGACTGCGACGTAGAATACGATGATCCAGCCGCAGAGTTCACCACCAGCGCACTTTCGATTTTCTCTTCATTGGTCGGTGGGGCTCCAACAGAATCCGATGCAGTGAACGAGTCCCTCGCGGACGAAGCACCACTTGTAGAAGACTCCGCGGCAGAAGATGGGGAATCCGTAGACGGACTCGACGACCTTCTGTCATCCGGTGACCGCTCCCTTGTTCTCCTGTTCGGATCCCAATCAGGAAACTCCGAGGGACTCGCCGCTAAGATCGCCAAGGACGCCAAGGCATACGGCCTCGAGGGAGAGGTGCATGACATGGACGGCTTCGACTTCAACTCTCTTTCTAGTAAGAGGAGGGTTATGGTCGTCTGCTCCACTTGGGGAGAGGGCGAGCAGCCCGACAATGCCGAGGANCTGTGGCAGTTCTCGATTTCAGACTCCGCCTCTAGGATGGAAGGAGTGCACTTCGCAGTCCTGGCACTAGGAGACTCCAGTTACGAGTTCTTCTGTCAGTCAGGAAAGGAGTGGGACGGACAGTTCGAGAAACTAGGAGCCACTAGGGCAATCGACAGACTCGATTGCGATGTGGACTACGACGCACCTGCAGCAGAGTGGCTGTTGGACGCCCTACCCACCCTAGCAGCGGTCGACAGCACCGGACACTTCCACGAGGACATGGTGGACTCGATCAAGATGTACGCAAGCGGGGACTCACTAGGTGCCGAGGGCGAGGACGGCTTCTCGATGCCCAAAATCGCTATCGAGGCCATCCAGGTCGAGGCTACCATTTTCCGCTATGACCCCGAGACGTCCACCACCGGCACGGACACCTGGCTCTGCTCCCTCTCAGCGAACATGTCAGTTCTCGAGGTTCTGAGGGCCTTGAAGATGACACAGGACGGTTCTCTCACCTTCCGGGATGGAACTGCCGACGACCCCAACACCGCCATCTCTGTGAACGGTAGGCTGGTCCTCCCGGGTTTGACAAGGCTTGACACAGTTGCCCCCATGAGGAATGGGCAGGTCTCCCTTAGGATCGAACCACTTCCAGGCTTCGATGTCATTCGCGATTTGGCGATAGACCCCTGGTCTCTGGAAAGGAAGCGCGAATCGAGCGAACCATGGATGATAGCAGCGACAAGGGAGGGTGCGCAAACCCCGCAGGGAGCCATTGGCACCATGGAACCCGGTGCTGCAGCGAAGATTCACTCCATCAGGAACTTCGCCAGCCAGAACATCATCCACTCCAGCTCCGATGCGGTCCCCCACGCCAACGGCTACCTGGGACCAGCAGTCATCGCATCATCCTGGTCCCGCAGGAATGACCCCCGGACTTCCCCAACCAAGAGGAAGGCCATAGACGAAATGCTATCCTCTCACAACGGAATCAAGGCCGAGACCGACTTCGCATCTATCAGGCGCCAGTCATCCGTTCCCAGGCAGATCTCGGACGCTCTCCTAGAGGCGAAGAACTCGGTCATGACCGACGAGGGCTTCAATGGCAAGCACGGCAAGCACGTTTGGTGGTACACATGGTCCGTAAANAGCAGNGGNNTNGTNAACGACACGGTGATCTACAGACAGGCACTAGGACCCTTCGCCCTACTCGGAAACCTGTTCTCGGGAGTAACGGCTAGGATGGTCCTGGGCTTCACAAGAACCGGTGGAAACATGTTCAACGGCATGCTCGGGATGGTCGCTCCTCCTGCGGGAATAGGTAAGATGCCCAAGCAGTTCAATTCCTCGGTGGACAAACACCACGAGGTCGTTGCTATCTTCAACGAGATGGACGGAAGATTCTGATGCCGCTGAAGTATTCATACCACCCAGGGAATGTAGCACACAGCAGCGCCACTGAGGTCAACCAGACGATGGTCCCTCTCGCTCGCTCACTAGGTATCGAACTTCTACCGATGGAGGGGGCTACTAGTTGCGGAGCAGGGATAATCAGGCAGGCTAACGACATTCTTCAGATAACCCTGAATGCAAGGAACTTCGCCATTGCCGAGTCCCTCGGTGCCGACATCATCACCCCATGTGCGGCTACTGCGGGCAACCTGTACGAGGACCTTTCCCGACTGAAGGAAGAGCCCCTCCTGATGAGGAAGACACAGGAAGTGCTCCTGCGGACTACGGGAATGAAATTCCACGGAGGCATCAAGGTGAATCACCTGCTTCACGTATTGGTCGACGAGATCGGACTGGACAAGGTTAGCCAGAAGGTCAGGAACCCAATTAATTTCCGAATAGCTGGATTCTACGGACCCAACATGCAGCAGGAGGGTGCCTGTGGAGGTGACGACGTGTACGATCCTCAGTACCTTGAGCAGCTCATCGATGCACTCGGAGGGGAGCCAGTCCAGTGGGAGAGCAGGACCCAGAGCGTGGGCGTGCCCGGGCTGTTCGCAGAGGAGGCCACGGTCCTCAGGCAAATCGCATCTACAATCGACGATGCGAAGTCAGAGGGCGCGTCGATAATCGTCAGCGCCTGCACCCTGTCCCACACCGCCTTGGACATCTACCAGGGGAAGGCTAGCAGGTCGACAGGGCTCTCGACCAACATACCCGTGATACACCTTTCAGAGCTCCTAGCGTTTGCCTTTGGCCACTACAACGAAAGGCTCGCACAACTGAGGACCAGGATTGCGGTTATAGGGGACTAGAACTGGTCAAGACCGGTCTGACCCCTAGGTCGGAAACTCTCCGGGGGCAACTCCTCTCTGGCCTTCCTCCCAACCTCCGAAGGAGTCTCGTCCTTCTCGGAGAGCTCCCCCCTGTGCCTCTCTCTGGCCTCGAGCACGAAATCAGCAGCAGGCCCAGATACGCCCCCCTTGGACACCGAGAACCTGGAGAGGTTAGACAGGTCCCTGTGGGGGTTCCCGCTGAGCCCCCTAGAGACCCTCCTGGCAGCCTTGTGCATGAACTCCTCCTTCCTTTTAGCAGAGTCCTTGGCGCTCTCGTCTCTAGTTCCCTCCGCTATCAGGACAACTACCTCGCCACCACGCCTTCTACCCGTCCTACCCCTCCTCTGGATTGTACGGATCTCACTAGATACAGGCTCGTAGAAAACTACCAGATCCGCGCTCGGGATGTCCAAGCCCTCCTCCCCCACTGACGTGGCGACCAAGACGTTGGCTCCACCCGACCTGAACTCCTCGAGCCTGGAAATCTGCTGCTTGGGGGTGAGGCCCCCCGATCCTGACCTACTCGACTGCCCAATGAACTGGATTGCGTTAATCCCCTCCAGCCCATCAAGTGCCTTAACCAGTGCCTCTACGGTGTCCCTGTAGTTGGCGAATACAATGATTCTGGACTCTGGATCGCGTTTGACCCTCTCCCTGGCCATACGTCTCACTGCTCCGACCTTGGAGTGGATCTCATCCATTTCCTGCAGCCTATCGGAAAGTGACCTCACTCGTGGGTCCCTCAGGAAGTCCTTCGCGGATTTGCTCTTCGAGTCCTCAGCCTCCATCCTGGATAGGAAGTAACGTGATGCGGCTAACCCCTGGCACAGTAGGTGATTGATCAGGTGGTGCAGCCTCATGGCAGTTGCAATCTGTGAAGACGACCTGTACCCACTAGGGTCTCCCCTTTGTATCGCAGCCTGGGCTCTATCCATTGCATTGGTGAGTCCTGCTTGGTTGATGGCACCGGGCATCACGTACCTACCTGACCTCCTCTCCCTGTCCACTATCCCCTCCTGCCAGATTCTGAATGGCTCGGCAAGGTCCCTGATTTCGGTTGGCACTGCAACCCCCATCTCTTCCACCTCTAGCTCAGCTAGGAATTCAGCCAACATCGGGTCTTCCCTGGTCCTAAGGTGGATATTCTGTATCCCGAGCCTGCGGCATATCTCGTGCACCTGCTCTTTCCTTGAGCCAGGACTCGCAGTGGTTGCTAGGATTAGCGGTTTTTTAGACTGGGAGAGGTACATCTCCGCAACCTCTGCCATGGCGTGCTCCCCTGTGCAGTGATGCGCTTCATCGACAACCAGAAGGCAGCAGTCTTGAAGAGAAAGAACCCCGTTTTCGACGTCGTTCCTGACTACCTGTGGCGTCGCAAAGACCAGCCTCGAACCACTCCACAGCTCAGGTCTCTTCGAGGCGGTCTGTTGACCGCTCAGTACTATGGGATTCCACTCCTTTGACTTTGACAAGATGGGGATTGCGTTTTCCAGATGCTGATTAGATAGCGCCACGGTCGGGGCGATAACCAATGCCCAACCCCCGGCCCGCTCCATCCTTTCTACGATCGACATCCATGCCACGGCTGTCTTTCCAGCCGCGGTAGGCAGGATTAGTAGGGTAGAGCCAGCCAATGCGTCGTCAACTGCTTTCAGCTGGTATGCACGGGCCTCTACCTTGTCAGAAACCAACCCCGGATGTCCAACATGAGATAGCATAGACCCTTACCTCTGCAGTCAAGTTCAAAATAGTTCCATTCTGGATTTTCCCGCCCCACGCCCGCAACGGGGGCCGATTAGTGCCCCGATTCGTTCAAATAGGGTATGTTTGTCGCAAGCCCGCTCACTACGTGAGGTACCAGACACCAAAGGGCTCTGAATAACAACCCACAAACCGTCTCTGCAATCGCGGATTCGGTCCGGTGTCACGGTGCCTCCAGTACGTGGTAGGCCCGGTATTGGCCGCTTGCGGCCGAAATCGGTGATTTAGGAGGAAATGCAATGGCAGACAGATCCAAACCCCGCCGAGGTAGCATGGGCTATGGCCCTAGAAAGAGGACCGTCAGGCAATACCCCCGAATCACTTCATGGCCAGAAACTGATGCTTCTGAGGTCAGAGTTCAGGGCTTCGCGGGCTGGAAGGCAGGAATGACCCACATCCTGATGAGAGACACAAACCCGAAGTCGACATCCGCAGGACAAGAAATCAGGAAGGCCGTAACTGTCGTAGAAGCCCCTCCCATGACCGTCCTGGCCGTCAGAGGATACAGGATGACCCCATACGGAAAGCAGACAGCTGGAGAGGTTTGGACTGATGTCTCAGAAGAATCTCCGACCAATCTTTTTCCTCGCCTAGCCAACCAAACACGAGGCGAGAGAGACGAGGAGCAAGGTAGGAAGCCCGCAAAGCGCGGCGGAAGAATCCCCAAGAGACCTTCCAAGCCAGCAGAGGAAGCGGCGAATTCTCTCAGGGAACAGGACCTATCGGAGGTCCGGTTAATCGTCTGCACTCAACCAGAGTCTGTTCGAAGCGTCCCCTCGAAGACTCCCGAGATAATGGAGATGGGACTAACCGGAGGGGACATCGAAGCCAAGTTGGAATGGGCTCTAGAGCGCCTCGGCGGAGAGATAGGAATCGAAGACGTGTACGATATCGGGCAGGAGGTCGACGTAGTGGGCGTGACAAAGGGCAAGGGGTGGCAGGGCTCGATCAAGAGGTTCGGTCTGAAACTTCTTAGCCACAAGAACAGCAAGAGGAGGCGTCAGGGAGGAAACATGGGAGACTTCGGAACCGGGTACGTCAGGAAGACAATCAGGCAGGCTGGGCAGGTTGGATACCACAAGAGGACCGAACTGAACAAGAAGATCCTGAGGATATCTAATCCAGAGGAATCCGAGATAACCCCTGCAGGCGGCTTCCTAAACTACGGTGAGGTCACCAATCCTTACATGATCATCCAAGGGAGCCTTCCAGGGCCAGCCAAGAGACTAATCAGATTCAGAGACCCAACTCGACCGAGGAAGATCCCAGGCGAGGTAGAGGTAACCTACGTCAGTACATCCAGCAAGCAGGGAGTGTGATATTTTGAAGACAAAGGCATACAATCTAGTAAATTCGGTAGACCAAGAGGAAATGGATGCTGGACTTCTAGCCGAGACTTACTCTGTAGAGGCCAAGGATGGCAAGGCCGTCCAACTCCCAGATGCATTCACATGTCAAATTCGAGAAGACCTCGTCCGATCAGCCGTTCTGGCGTCCAGGGCGAACAGAAGGCAGTCCTACGGTCACAGGGAGCACAGCGGGAAGCGTTCACCACAGCCCGGTATGAAGCACTCAGTGGAATGGTGGGGCAAGGGACGAGGAGTCTCCAGAATCATGAGGAAGGCAGGGCAGAAGACCGGTGCCCAGAATCCTCACACTCGAGGCGGAAGGAGGGCTCACGGGCCAAAGGTGGAGAAGGAGTGGTCACAGAAAATCAATTCCAGAGAGAAGAGGATGGCCCGCGACTCCGCGATTGCTGCATCATGCGACCCCGACACGGTCTCGTCCAGAGGGCACAGGTTCGAAGAGGGTATCAGATTCCCCATCATCATCGACGATTACGTCGAATCCAGGGGGAAGTCGGATGAGAAATACGACATCGAGGCAATCCCTAATCAGTACTCAACCAGAAAGTTCGTCGCCATGATGGAGGGACTCGGGCTCTCCTCGGACCTAGAACGCTCGAAGAGCGGAAGGACAATCAGGGCAGGTAAGGGCACAATGCGCGGACGAAAATACCGAACTCCGAAGAGCATCCTACTGGTAGTCGCACAGAAGGGAGGGCTGGACAAAGGCGCTCGAAACCTACCTGGCGTCGACGTCGTTACGGCCAAGGACCTTAGCGCCGAAGATCTCGCCCCGGGAGGGGACATCGGAAGGCTAACAGTCTGGACAAAGTCGGCAGTAGAGGCACTGGAGTGATTCAAGATGGACCCATATGACGTAATTATCATGCCTTGGATCACAGAGAAGACTCTGGACGCCAGGAGAATAGCCGATCCGGAAGGAGGATACATGGAGAACAACAACAGGATCGAGTTCATCGTCAGGAGGGAGGCCACCAAGAAGGACATCAAGGAGGCAATCGAGACCCTCCTCGAAGTCAAGGTGGCCAAGGTCAACGTCAGAATCAACAGGACAGGGAAGCATGCTAGCATTCGCCTGGCCGACGGATACGATGCGGAGGAGGCCGCGCTCAAGCTAGGAGCGTTCTAGGGTGTGAAAATATGGGCAAGAGGACACGTTCACAGAGAAAGGGGTCGAGCCCCAAAAACCGCGTTTCTAGCCACAGGTTCCCTGCAGCAAACAGACTTCCAAGGGTCAACGGAGAGATCGCAGAGGTCGTGGATCTTGTCCACAGCCCCGCACACACCGCCCCACTGGCCAAGGTCAAGTTCGAGGATGGTCAAATCGCCCACTTGGCAGCCCCAGAGGGAATAGCCATCGGACAGCCTGTAGCCTTCGGAGACAAGGTCTCTCTGAGGCCAGGAAACGTGACCACTCTCGCACAGATACCAGAGGGGACCCAGATTTGCAACGTTGAACTGAGGCCAGGCGACGGAGGGAAAATCGCCAGATCCGGCGGCAACTCAGCAATGATTGACACCAGGATGGGAGACTACGTAAGGGTCCAGCTGCCAAGCGGCAGCACGAAGGATCTACCTTCCAACTGCAGGGCCACAATCGGAGTCCTCGGAGGACATGGCAGAACCGAGAAGCCCCTNCTAAAGGCAGGAGCCGCTCATCACAGGGCAAAGGCAAGAGGAAAGCTATACCCCACGGTCAGCGGAGTCGCGATGAACCCAGTAGATCACCCCCATGGAGGCGGGAACCACCAAGCAGTCCACGGGCCAAACTCAGTTGCTAGAAACGCACCACCAGGACAGAAGGTCGGTAACATAGCACCGAGAAGAACCGGTAGAGGCCGGTCGAAGAAGGAGTAGATATCATGGCAAGGAAGAGGAAGGTGTTCAGGTCAGCAAAGATGGCCAGGCGTCAGGCAAGGAAGAGACGATCGAAGATCTCCGAGAGGAGGAAGAAGGAGTTCCTGTGGAGGGGCTACACTATCGAAGAGCTGAAGGAGATCCCGCTCTACCCCTGGGGGAACAGCTTCGAGCCAGAGAACGAGGACTATGACCCCGATGCGCTATCAATCGCAACTCTGATGCCGTCCAGGGTAAAGAGATCCCTAGGGAGGGGACTGACAGAGGAGTGCCAGAAGTTCGTAGAGAGGGTAAGGAACAGCAACGGCAAGACCGTGAAGACCCACTGCAGGGGGATGTACGTACTCCCTGAGATGGTAGGTTCCACCATCGGAGTCCACGATGGACAGAAATTCGTTAACCTGGAGATAATTCCGCCAATGATCGGCCACTCCCTGGGTGAATTTGCCAAGACTAGGAAGTCGGTTACGCACACCGGACCAGGTGTGGGTGCAACCCGTTCTTCCCAGCACGTGGCGCTAAAGTGAGGTGAGAAAGTGAGCAGGAGACAAGGAAGACCACAGAGCGGATACACCCAGCTACTGGAGGGGTCGAACCTAGTCACTGCAAGGGCCGTCAACCTGGACTGCCATCACAAGCACTGCTACCACATCGCCAAGGCAATCAGGGGGATGAACGCCGAGATGGCCAGGGACTACCTGGAAGATGTGGTGGCCAAGAAGAGGGCGATCCCTTACCAACGCAGATCCCGCAAGGGCAGAGGAGGCAATACCATGGCGGGGCACAGGAAGGGCAAGATGGGCCCAGGGAAGTTCCCGAACAAGGCATCGAAGGAATTCATCAAGCTGATTAACAGCGCCATGGACAACGCCAGGCAGAGATTCGACGACATCGACGCCGAGGACATGGTCATCACCCACGTCGCCGCCCACCGCGGACAGGTAGCCACTAACATGAGGCCAAGGGCGAGGGGGAGGGCCACACCTAGCAACCACTACCAAGTAAACCTGGAAATCTTCCTGGAGTACTTCGGCGATGAGGACGATGAGATGGGAGAAGACGAGTTCTGAGGTGATCGCATGAAGGAGAATAACATTCACAAGATGATCAGAAGAAACGTGGACCGACAACTTGTGCGAGAGTACCTGCTCAAGGAGACCGAGAGGGCAGGTTTCGGAGGCCTAACCTTCAACAGAACCCCAGAGGGAACCAAGGTTACCCTTCAAGCGGAACAGGTCGGAAGGGTCATCGGCAGGAGAGGAAAGGTGATTCACGACCTGCAGCGCAGACTCCAAGAGGACTTCGACCTAGACAACCCACAGCTCGAAGTGGAGGAGATAGAGGAATCAAGAACTAATGCACAGGTGATGGCAAGCAGGCTAGCCAGCTCTCTCGAGAGGGGCTGGTTCTTCAGAAGAGCGGGTCACAGCACAGTCCAGAACATCATGGACGCGGGCGCAAGGGGGTGCATCGTAATCCTAAGTGGAAAGATCACAGGCGCCAGGCACCGAGTCGAGAAGTTCCAGAAGGGGCACATCAAGTACTGCGGCGAGACAGCCTTGGAGTTGATGGACGTGGGCTTCTCCACGGCAGTGAAGAAGCTCGGCACAATTGGGTGCACTGTCAGGATCATGAGGCCGGGAGACAAAGCTGCCTCACGAGATAGACAATCCAGGAGAGAAGCGAATCAGGCCTTCCTGACTTGGTCGAGGCTTCAGGTTTCGTCCCTCTCGAACTAGAGGAGGCCCTGGAAAGGGCAGCAAGGGAGGAGGAATGACATGACTCACGTAAGCGCTAAGGAGATCGATGAGATGAACCAGGAGCAGCGCGAGACCACCCTGGAGGAACTCCGCGATGAGATGCTCCAACTCAGATCCCAGCAGGCCCTTGGAGGGTCAGCATCAAACTCAGGCTCTTACAAGCAGACTAGGAGGAGCATAGCAAGGCTCCTGACTAAGATGAACCAGGAAAAGGAGGAGTGATTTGGCGGGAATTTGCAACATGTGTGCGCTTCCAGATGACCTATGTATTTGTCAGGAGATAGCCAAAGAACAGCAGAAGGCGGTGATTTCAGTGGTCAGGAGGAGATACGGAAAGATGGTCACAATGGTAGAGGGCATAGACGATACTGCGATCGACATCGGCCAGCTAGCCAAGATACTCAAGGGGGCCTGCGCAAGCGGAGGCACCGTCAAGGGCAGGACGATCGAACTGCAGGGGGACCACAAGAAGAAGGCAGCAAAGGTACTCGAGCAGAACGGCTACCAGGTGGAGGTGCGCTAGATGACCCAGATGATCAACCTACCCTGGCTATCGCGGAACCTCGAGGTCATCGACTCCACGGACCCGACCCTTATCGGCATCTCCGGAGTGGTAGTAGACGAGACCAAGAGAACGATCATCATCCAGACCAGCAACAACGAGATCACCATGGCCAAGGACACGATCCGCTTCACTATCGAAGAAGAGGAGATCAACGGCTCTATGGTCGGTCAGAGGCCAGAGGAAAGAATCGGCAAGAGATACAGGAGGTCCTGACATGAGAGACATAGGCGTAGACGTTAACAAGCCCGAAGGGGAGTGGGACGGAAGCAAGAACTGCCCGTTCTACGGAACGCTCAGGCTACGCGGGCAGATAATCGCGGGAGTGGTGGCCTCAGGGGGAATGCAGGACACTGTAGTAGTCGAGAGGCAGACTACAAGGTACATGAAGAAGTTCGAGAGATACCAGAAGAGGACCAGGCGCTATTCCGCGCACCTCCCCAGTTGCATCGGCGAGCTTAACCCTGGTGACAGCGTCCGAATCATGGAATGCAGACCACTGTCCAAGACCGTGAAGTTCTGCGTCATTGAGAAGGGGGTTGGCCAATGAAGGGAATACCAGGGAGGGTGACCTCCGGCCTACCTACGCAGGCTCGCTTAGAGTGCGTAGACAATACCGGCGCCAAGGTCGTCCAACTGATAACCGTCCTCAAGAAGGGAGGAGTGGCCAGGAGATACCCCTCCGCTGGAGTGGGAGACATGATCCGGGTCACAGTGAGGAGAGGCACCCCCGAGACAAGGCGCCAGATATACACCGCCGTGGTGGTAAGGCAATCAAGGCCATTCAGAAGGGTTGACGGGACATGGGTCCAATTCGAGGACAACGCATGCGTCATCACCAACGATAGGGGCGACGTCCAGGGTTCAGACATCAAGGGACCTGTCAGCAGGGAAGCGGCCGAGAGATGGCCAAGGATAGCGGCTACGGCCAAACAGATTGTGTAGGTGAAATAGATGGTTAGTAAGAAGGCAGGAAAGCAGAGAACGTCCCAGAGGGACGCACCCCTCCACGTGAAGCGGAAGAGAATGCGAGCTCGCTTGATCTCGGACGACCCGGACCTGAGGCAGGTACGCTCCGTCACAGTCAGGGTTGGTGACGAAGTGGAAGTCACCAGAGGCGACTTCAGCCATCCCAACAGCGTGCAAGCCGACTCCCGAGGAAAGAGACTTGGCCAGCCGAGGGGCAGGGCAGGTGTGAAGGCGAAGGTCGCGTCTGTCGACACAAAGAGCGGATTCATCTTCGTGGACGGTCTAACACAGTCTACTGCCGACGGGAAGGAGGAAGCGGTCCCAGTCAACCCATCAAACGTCATCGTCACCAAGCTGTTCGAGGGCGACCCAGAGAGAATCAAGAGAATCGTTGACAGATCCACAGGAGGTGCCACAGAATGAGCAGAAGCCACCACAAGAGGCTAGGTATGCCAAGAACATGGCCACTCACCAGGAAGACAAACATCTGGGCACAGAAGCCCAATCCGAGCGGGCACCAACTCGAGATGTGCATGCCACTAGGAATAGTCCTCCGAGACGTTCTAGGAATCGCGCACAATATGAGGGAGGCGAAGAGAATCCTGCACTCACGAATCGTGATGGTAGACGGCAGGATAGAAACTGACAGGGCCCGAGGGGTCGGAATCATGGACGTACTGACCGTAGGGGACCAGAACTACCGATGCATACTCGACAAAAACGGGAAGCTCCGTTACAGGCCCATCGCCAAGAAGGCGGCCGGGACTAAGATATGCCGCGTCATGGGCAAGACGACAGTGAAGGGGGGGAAGACCCAGGTGCACCTGCACGATGGCAGGAACATTCTCCTAGACGAGTCTCCAGACTACAAGACCGGAGACTCCCTTGTGATATCCCTGCCTGAACAGAAGGTCTCTTCCCACTTGGAGATGAAGAAGGGGGCGACCGCATACCTCACCGGTGGAAGCCACATCGGCGAGACAGCGAAGATCAAGGATCAGGAGGTCAAGCGATCCTCAAAGGCAAACGAGACATCATTCGAAGACTTCGGAACGATCACTGACTACGTATTCGTGATTGGAAAGGAGTCAGACATCCCTCTGGAGGCTGAGTCATGAGCGAGTCTGCGAACCCAATGCTATCGCCAGCGATAACCAAGGTTACCGTCAACATAGGCGTAGGGGAAGGAGGAAGGAGACTCCAGCTGGCCGAGAAGGTCCTGGAGGTTCTGACAGGCATGACCCCATCGAGGACGCTTTCCACCAAGACCAACAGAGACCTCGGGACGAGGAAGGGCGCCCCAATCGGGTGCAAGGTGACAATCCGAGACGCGGAGAAGGTACAGTCATTCCTAAAGGACGCGTTCTGGGTGAGGGAGCACACCCTCCCCTCATACAACTTCGACTCCTCGGGTAACCTCTCATTCGGCATATCGGACTACACTGACTTCCCTGACCAGAAGTACGACCCGGACATCGGGATATTCGGGATGGACGTGAACGTGGTCCTCGAGAGGCCAGGGCACAGAGTCTCCAGAAGGAGGAGGCGGAAGTCGAAGATCTCCATGCCCCATAGGGTCGGCAGAGAAGAGTCCAAGGCATGGTTCACCGAGAAGTTCGAACTGAAAATTGTGGAGGAGTAAGTAGTATGGCACGTGATCATGGAGAGAGGATTGGAAGGAGCATGGGATGCAGGCGCTGCGGAAGGAAGAGGGGGATGATCCGCAGACACGGGCTGAGACTATGCAGGCAGTGCTTCCGAGACGTGGCCCCGGATATAGGATTCAAGAAATACTCATGAGGTGATGAAAGATGCAGTTTGACCCATTGAATGATGCCTTTACGACGATATACAACGCAGAGACCGCTGGCAAGTACGAAGTCACGGTAAGCCCGGCCAGCAAGCTACTCGGGAGCATGCTCTCAATCATGCAGACATCCGGGTACNTGGGTGGATTCGAGAAACTCGAGGACGGCAGAGGCGGCTCCTACAAGGTCTCACTGATAGGTGCGATCAACAGATGCGGGGTGATCAAGCCAAGACATTCTGTGAAGAGGTCCGACTTCGACAAGTGGGAGTCTAGGTACCTACCCGCGAGGGACTTCGGCCTTCTGATTCTAACCACGAATCAGGGGATAATGGATCACTTCGAGGCTAAGAAAGAGAGGGTGGGCGGAAGACTGCTCGCATACGTGTTCTAGGAGGAAGATGCATGCCAAGAGAAGCAAAAGTGTCCCACAGTATCGCACTACCCGACGGGATGGCGGCCAGCATAGAGGGGAACACCGTGACACTCTCCAAGGAGGGAAACAACCTCTCCAGGGAATTCACACACAACAGGGTCTCAGTAAACCAGGCCGAGGACGGCCTGGAGGTTTTCTGCAGCCTCCCAAGGAGGTCGGAGAAGGCGATAGCAGGGACATGGGCCGCTCATCTGAGGAACATGGTTAAGGGACTAGACGAGGGCTTCGAATACAGGCTTAAGGCAGTCTTCAGCCACTTCCCAATGACACTCAAGGTGGATGGAAACAAGTTCACCATCACTAACATGCTAGGGGAGAAGGTCCCAAGGGTAGCCAAGCTCCCGTGGACCCCCTCGGAGGTCCAGGTCAAGATCGAGGGCAAGTCAGACATCATAGTCACTGGAGCGGACAGAGAGAAGGTAGGGCAGTCCGCAGCCAACATCGAAAGGGCCTGCAAGGTCAAGAAGAGAGATCCAAGAGTCTTCCAGGACGGGATCTACATTACATCCAAGGGGGCATGAAAATGGCATACGAAGATCTCACTGTACCGGAGCTGAAGGACCTGCTAAGGGAGCGCGGACTGCCTCTCTCGGGCAAGAAGGCTGACCTAATCACCAGGCTCTCAGAGGCAGAGGAGCCCCAGGAGGAGGCAGAAGAGCCCCAGGAGGCAGAGGAGCCCCAGGAGGCAGAGGAGCCCAAGGAAGAATCAGAGGAAGGGTTCGAAGAAGACGACTACGACGAGGACGAGGGGGACTTCGAGGAGTGGGACGACCTACACACTGCCAGGCAGAAGCCAGTTCTAGACGACTCAACCAAGGAGGCACTCAAGAAGAGGTCCGAGCAGAAGAAGAAGCAGCCCAAGTTCCGAAGGCAGGAGTGGTTCAGGTACCGACGCCTGTCGAAGACGGGATACCGAAAGCCCAAGGGGGATGACTCGAGCATGAGGAAGAACCGGAAGTACCGGTCACCTATGGCAAGAGTCGGTTACGGGAAGATAGCGGCGGCCAGAGGCCTCCATCCCTCCGGGTTCGAGGACGTCCTGGTCCACAACGCGGGCGAACTGGACGGCCTGGACCCTGAGACTCAGGCCGTCAGGATCGGCTCCAGCGTCGGCAACAGGAAGAGGACAAGGATCCACGAGAGGGCGGACGAGCTAGGGCTCAGGGTACTAAACCGCCGTCAGATAGATGGGAAGGGGGACTTCTGATGTTCATATCTAACCAGAAGAGAATGGCCGCTGCTATCTTCTCCAAGAAGGAGGGAAGGCCCGTAGGAATCCACAGAATATGGGTCAACCCCGACTACCTGAGCGAGGTAGCCGACGCAGTCCAGAAGGACGACGTCAGGATGCTCATAGAGGACGGCATAATCAAGGCCAAGCCAATCAAGGGAACCAGCCGCTCAAGGGCCAGGAAGTCCGCATTCCAGAAGTCGAAAGGGAGGAGGAAGGGCCAAGGTTCTAGAAGCGGCAGTGCCAACTCTAGAAGCCCACGCAAGCAGAGGTGGATGTCGAAAATCAGGGCTCAGAGGAGGACCCTCAAGGAACTAAGGGGCACGGGAGAGATAACGCCCTCGCAGTACAGGCACTTCTACAGGAAGGCGAAGGGCGGCTCCTATCGATCCATCTCACACCTGAAGAGCAACATAGGGACAGATGGGATAGAACTGGGGGGTGAGGAGTGATGGCAAAGGGCAAGAACCAGAGACTACGATTCAAGAGGAGGAGAAACGCCGAGACAGACTACCACAGGAGGTCAAGGATGCTGCGCAGCGGCACACCGAGAGCTGTCGTGAGAGTGTCGAACACCCAGGTAACGTGCCAACTAGTCGGATACGAGAAAGAGGGAGACAAGATCCTGGCATCGGTAACCGGAAAGTCCCTGGTGGACTCGTTCAAGTGGCCGGCAGACGCCTCGAGGAAATCCGTCCCAGCGTGCTACCTAGCCGGGTTCGCGTTGGCAACCTCGGCCCTATCAAAGGGGCACTCCGAGGCCATCCTGGACATAGGTCTAGCAGCCTCCACGCCCGGAAACAGGGTTTACGCAGCACTCAGGGGGATGGTCGAGGCAGGGATGGAAATTCCTCACTCCGACACAGTCCTCCCAAGCGACGAGAGAGTCAACGGAGAGCACATAGGGGAGAACATTAGCAAGGCTGTAGCCGCAACCAAGAAGTCGATAGAGGGTGGTAAGTGATGACCGAGGAACCAAAAGTGGAAGAGGAAGATACGCAGATCGCACCAGGACTGGCTCTGGCACACGCCCCTGAGGACCAAGACGACGGTTTCCGAAGGCGTGGCCCGGACCCACTAGCCGCTCTCAGGAGCTGGCAACCCAGGACCAGGCTGGGCAGGATGGTGATGAACGGCGAGATACTGACCTACGAACAAGCTCTTGCAACTGGTTACCCAATCAGGGAGGTCGAGATAGTCGACGCGCTACTCCCTGAGATGGAGGACGACGTACTCAGCGTGAACATGATACAGAGGATGACGGACTCCGGAAGGAGGGTCAGGTTCAACGTGCTGTGCGCTGTAGGCAACAAGGACGGATACGTCGGACTTTCCGTCTGCAAGGGCAAGGAGGTAGCCAGCACGATCCAGAAGGCAATCACCCAGGCTAAACTCAACCTCGTCCCAGTCCTCAGAGGAAACGGCTCTTGGGAGTCTGCGGAAGGCCCGGGGAACAGCATCCCATTCAAGTCAACAGGAAGGTCGGGCTCTACACGAGTCACACTTCTCCCCGCACCTTCCGGTAAGGGACTGGTCATCGGGGACTACGGCAGAAGGGTACTGACCCTGGCAGGAGTGGAAGACGTATGGTCAAGGTCCTCGGGACAGACCAGGTCCACGATCAACTTCGCGAGGGCCACATACAACGCACTAGAAGAGCTAAGCAAGACCAAGGTCAGCAACCAGGTCGGAGAGAGGCTCCACATCACAGTAGGGAGGAGAAACGCATGAGCTACCTTGTAATCCGGGTCCGCAGCGACCGTGGCGTGACCAAGAAGATAAGGGACACGATGTCCATGCTGAACCTGACCAGGGTCAATCACGCCGTCCTAGTCCCCAAAACCCCCGCATACGAGGGAATGCTGCAGAAGGCCAAGGACTACGTCACTTGGGGGGAGGTCGAAGCGGACACCATCGAGACACTCATCAACGAGAGGGGAAGGATGGCCGGAGACAAGCAGGTAACAGACGCAGAGGTCAAGTCCTGCAGTGACCACTCAACGGTCAAGGCACTCTCCAAGGCGATCGCCTCCGGCGAAGCAACGACCAAGGACGTAGAGGGTATGAAGCCGGTCTTCAGACTCCACCCTCCGAGAGGGTCGAAGGGATGGGGCGGAATCAAGAGAGCCTACTCCGTCGGTGGAGCCCTGGGATTCAGGGGAGAGAACATAGTCGAACTGGCAGCGAGGATGTACTGAGGGATATTCATGGTTTCAAGGACTAACAAATTCAGAGGAAGGAGCCGGTACCACGGTCGCGGAAAGAAGGCAGGCAGAGGTGCAGGAAAGAGGGGCGGCAGAGGAAACGCCGGACTGAACAAGCACAGGGTCATGACCCGCCTCAAGTACATGCCAGGCCATTGGGGGATGCACGGATTCAACCGCCACCCGGGGCTGAGGGTAGTCAACTCCTCGATTAACCTGGGACAGGTCGCAGAGATCGCAGAAGGCGACTCCATAGACCTGTCAGAGATGGGCTTCGACAAACTCCTAGGCAGGGGGAGCATCGACAGGGCACTCACAATCAAGGTCGCAGAGGCCAGCGCAAAGGCGATTCAGAAGGTGGAGGCCGCAGGCGGCTCCATCGAGACAGGCGACGATGGCGAAGACTGGGGTGAGTGGGAAGAGGAGTAGCTTCTCCCTACGGAGGCTAGACTATGGTAANCAAAGGCCCGAACTGGTTCGGCGTCGTCGCCATGTGCGCGATATACTGGGGNGCACTGTACTACTGGGTNCGNGACGAGCTCTCCGCAGGCGGAGACGACCAGAGCAGGGCCCTGATACTACTAGCCACATCGATACCGTACGTCGCATTCGTAATGTGGGGGACGATGACGGACCTCCCNGNGCAGGTCTCNNAGATACCCGTCGTGGGGAAGTACGCCAAGGCCTACATATGGCTGGCGATAGTAATCTCATTCTCTTACTGGGGATGGGTCGACAAGGCAGCCTTCGGATTCCTCCTNGTGGGGGTGGTGCTGTTCGGNCTNGCNACAGGNCTGGCGCTCTCGTGCCTCCTGTACACAGGNGAAGGNGGAAGCAGGCTNTACGGNCTCAAGAGGCTNGTAGACGTCTACCCCAGCATCTCCAAGCCCGAGGGGCACGTCCGCTTCAACCAGAAGCTGTGGACCACNACCCTNGTCCTCATCATCTACTTCATGATGACCAACGTGATGATCTACGGGCTGTCCGACACNACCCTGGACGTNTTCTCGTCGTTCCGNGCGATAATGGCCGGAGCCTCCGGTTCAATNATGCACCTNGGGATNGGNCCCATCGTTACNGGCTCGATCATCATGCAGCTCTTCTCAGGGGCCAAGATAATCCAGCTCGACCTGCAGGACTCGGCAGACAAGCAGCTGTACCAGGGCGTGCAGAAGATCCTGGTCCTGATAATGATCCCAATCGAGTCAATCCCACAGGTATACGGATTCCTGGACCCCTCGCCCTCGCTAATCCTTGACTACGGCGAGGGATGGGCAGGCGCTATCATCGTGTTCCAGCTGTTCCTGGGGTCCCTGCTGGTATTCCTGCTCGACGAGTTGGTCAGCAAGTGGGGGATAGGAAGCGGAATCTCCCTGTTCATCGCGGCGGGAGTTGCCCAATCGACGTTCGTCGGAACCCTGTCCCCACTGGCCACTATCGAGGGCCAGCCCCTGTCGTTCGAGAATCCGCCCTCCGGTACCCTCCCGATGATATTCTACACACTAAGGACTGCGAGTAACTCCCAGCTAGTACAGGAAAACGGGTTCGAGATGATGCTCCTCGAGCATGCGAACCCCATCGTCGCGCTCATCTCCTCGATCATAGTGTTCCTAGTGGTGGCCTANGCNGANTCNAGCAAGNTGGAGCTGCCGCTGACCCACGGGAAGGTCAGGGGCCACAGGGGGCAGTACCCGATCAGGCTGGTCTACGCGAGCAACATCCCGGTGATTCTGATGGCAGCCCTTCTTGCGAACGTGAACATGTTCACACTGCTCTTCCACAGCCACCCCACCCTCTCCACTGTCCCGATTCTCGGGTCCAATGGGGCATGGAGCCAATCAGAGTGGTTCGGCTCCTACTACGAGGGGTCGACAACGCCCCACGACGGCTTCGCATGGTACAGCTCCATGATAGGGGGGGTGAGCGACTGGCTGATNCCNCTGCTGAACCAGCAGGGNGACATCCACGGGCACTCCCTGTGGCAGATAATGATGCACGTNTTCGTCTACGTGTTCTTCATGACCGCCGGNTCNACNGTGTTCGCNAAGTTCTGGATAGAGACGACCAACATGGGGGCGAAGGACGTGGCGAAGCAGATCGAGAGGACTGGCATGCAGATACCAGGATTCAGGAAGAACCCGGTAGTCCTGGAGAGGATACTGGAGAGGTACATCCCCCCCGTGACGCTGTTCTCAGGTGCCTTCGTCGGGCTACTTGCAGCTGGGGCGGACCTGCTAGGGACTGTCGGGAACGCCACGGGAACCGGCCTCCTACTGGCCGTCGGTATCATCCTAAGGACGTACGAGCAGATACAGAAGGAGCAGGCAATGGAGATGCATCCTGTCCTCCGAGAGTTCTTCGGAGCGGACTAGGGCACTTCAGGGAAGCGGCCTTATCCCCCTCGTCACGTTCTTATACGGCATGAAGGTCGGCAAGACGCTGCGTCGAGCTGGCGTTGGAGACCGAGCACCTAGTGCCATGACGTCTTCCATCAAGCATGACGCAGCCGAGGAAGTGCGGCCACGAGACTTTTCGTGGTTTAGGAGGTTAACCACAATTATGACTTGGCCCCCGATAGGGGGTGCAAGAGCAGGGTATTTCATGTAACGAAATGAAGTGCACCTGCGCCAATAACCAATAAGTGAAACTTGTGACAAACAGACTCTGATAGGATCAGTGATTCCGCTCACGCGAAATCCGGTTGATCCTGCCGGAGGCTACCGCTATTGGAGTTCGATTAAGCCATGCGAGTCGAGAGTCCTCGGGACTCGGCGTACCGCTCAGTAACACGTGGGTAACCTGCCCTATGCTGGGGAATAACCTCGGGAAACTGAGAATAATGCCCCATAGCCCACTACGCCTGGAACGGTGAGTGGGTCAAAGCTCCGGCGGCATAGGATGGGCCTGCGCCGTATCAGGTTGTAGGGGGTGTAAAGTACCCTCTAGCCATCAACGCGTACGGGTGTTGGGAGACATTGCCCGGAGATGGATTCTGAGACACGAATCCAGACCCTACGGGGTGCAGCAGGCGCGAAAACTTGGCAATGCGAG
>FUFK010039064.1_pt1 | contig 25472 bp, 41 predicted proteins | sample 1021851 | NCBI WGS metagenome assembly FUFK01 (sample SAMEA51879418, study PRJEB19060) | metagenome | reverse complement strand
CTACTACAAAGTTGCTCAACTTATACACCCTTAGTCGATACAAAGGGTCGTTCTAAATTTGAGTTAAGTAATGCAAGTGAAATATCAAACGATTTAATACTTTGTGAAAAACTTGCTAAAAATAACACTACATTTTTTGGTAATATAAATTTTTGGATTTTGAGTCCAAAAGCTGAGACTAAATACACAGATATTTATAGAAAATGTATGATTGGNAGAAACCATCAAGTTTTAAATTAGAAAGGCAAAAATGAAAAGAAAGTGGAAAGCTAANAAAAAGCAANTACGCACAGTTCAAGANTTAGTTAAAGATTANAGACAACTGTATCATTTAAATAGAAAAGACAGGGACAACTTTCANAAATTACTTGGACAACGTATTAAGTTTGCTAGACTCTGTAATAATAAGACTCAAACAAAAGTTGGAAGGGCATTAGGATTTTCGTTCCAACAAGTGCAGAAATATGAGAAGGGTGATAATGAAATTAAACTATTTGATTTTTTTATACTTGCAGAATTTTTAGGAACAACTGTCAAATGGCTTTTAAAACCAGCTAAACATAAGGAGGAATAATGGCTGATAAATATCTTACTTTAGAAAATGGAATAGAAATAATTTTTAAAGAATATGGACACAAATATATAGTCGATAATGATACTTATATCGGAGTATCAACTATTTTAAATATGCTTTATAAAGAAGAACTCGAAGACTGGAAGATGAGAGATAAAATAGATAGAATTAAATCTCAAATGGAAAAACATCTACCAGAAGATACAATTCAAAAAATAATAGACGACGCAGAATCTAAAGGTAATTTAAAACAAACTAAAATATTATCTACAGGAAAACTTGTTCATGGATATATTGAAAAGTTTGTAAATGGACAAAAATTCATAAAACCTGACGATCCTGTGGTTTTAAGGTGTTTAAATAAATTTATAACTTGGTGGACTGAAAATGGCTACACTAAGATTGCAACTGAAAAAATTGTTTGTTTACCAGGAGGCTTTGCTGGAACAATTGATTTAGTTGCAAAAGATAAAGAGGGCCTAGTGTGGTTGATGGATGTGAAAACAAGTAATGGAATATTTGTTTCTAATATCCACCAATTACATGGTTATAAATATGCATATGAAAAACAAACTGGTAAAAAAATAGACCGAATGTGCATAGTCCGCCTTCCAAAAGATGACTCCGAAATAGAGGTAAGAAGGGTTTTAAGTAAAAATCAACACCTTAAGGCTTTTCTAGGATTATTATCTGCATATAAATCGGTGCAACTTTTTAAGGATCAAACCAAAAAATATAAACAAAAAATAAAGAAAGGAAAAAATGTCGTTTCCAAAAAATAAGCAAAAAAAACCTTTTGTAGGATTGAGTGACAATTTATATCCTACTGGTAATAAATCGCCAATGTATGAATTTGAAAAAAAAGCGAGTAGTTTTAAATTCAAATGTTCAATAACTGGTCGAAAATATAAATTTTCAGAATATTTAAAATGGTGGCAAAGTTCTGAAATACAGGCATATGTGAAACAAGGTTATGAGTTGTGGATACAAACAAAAACACAAGAACCTTATAAACCTCCGCATTTTGGTGATAATATAGAACAAATATTAACTTTCAGAATGAAAGCTCCTTATACAAGGAAACCAGGAATGGGAACTTTTAAAAGAGTTACTGACTCAATACCAGCTATGCCTGTTCAAGAGTTTGCACCTGAAAATGCAAAACCAGTCACTATGGAAGATTATAAAAACTTAGATAATCAAAGAGAGCCTGGTGATGATACAGATGAGGAGTTAGATGACACAATTCCATTCTGAAGATTACTTGCATTTAGATAGAGCTAATCTAATGAGTAAGTTGCAAAACTTATCTGCAAAGTACAATCAATCATATGCAATTCAATTACAAACAGAAACAAGAACCAAAGAGTTAAATGCTGGTTTGTTTATTAAGTATAAAACAGGCCAGGAAAAAATTTCTGTTAAAGAAATTGACGCAAAGATTATACTAGATCCACATATGGCTCAGCAAAGGTTAAAAGACGATGAGGCTAAAAAAAACTATTTGAAAGCTAAAACCGACTATAATAATATGCTGACCGAAATTTCTCTTTTACAAAGTGAGCTTAAAAGAGAATTACAACTTATGGGTAAGGAGAGATAATGTTTATATTTGGAAAGACACCTAAAGATTGGAAAGCTCTTGAACTTTACTACAGAAGAGAGTGGATTATTTTTGTAGTAGGATTTGTTATAGGAGCAATTGTATTTTAGTGCCTTGTAATATTATAAGGTTCTAAATCATCATTACTATTTAAAGGCCTGTAAGTTATTTCATAGTCTAATAGATACAGGCCTTTTTCTTTAAAATTTTTTAAGATTCTTTCTTTATGTTCAAAGTTTGGATATATATCTACGAAAGATATAGAGACTGCTTTACCTAAAGGCTCGTGTTCCTCAGAAGGTGCAAAAAAGAATTGTGCGTCTACAAATATAAAATCATCCATAAATACTATTAACATATTATAGACTAGAGGTAATTACTTTTTTCTCATTATATCTGCACCTTTAAGACCATAAATTGCAGAAACAACACCTATAAAAATTGCTTGATACCAATAAGGGAGGTTTTTAAAATATTCAAAAAATAAATCTAATTTAACACGAATCTCTGGATCGTCAGAAAAAACAGACCAACCCAATAAAAGAATAGGCAAAGATACGAGAACAAGGACAAATTCGTCTTTCCAACCATTATCATTACTNTCAATAACTTTCGCTTTATATTCAANTTCNCCTTTCGCCATNTTCTCAGCATGAAGCATCTGAGCATCAGACAACAATTGTCTAGTTCGTTGTTTATTTTGATATATCTTTGCTCCTGTCTTTACACCCAACGATAATAAATTCAACCACATTTTAACTCCAAAGCTAATTGACAATAGTGAATGATTTTTTCATATCTTTCACGATTGGACTCATAATCTTTTTTTCTTACTGCATATTTCACAATATTACCATCTATAAAATCTAGCTGGTGGGCCACAATTAGCTCTATGGGGTCTATTTTTGCATTTTTATAGTGAGAGCCACCTATTTGCTTATCTAGTGCTGAACCCCTCTTAAAAGCTCTTATTTTGCCTTTAATGACCTTTTTTTCATCGACTTTATCTGTCATACTAGCTTTTTAATCCATCTGCCTTTTTTATTCAATACCATAGGCAAAAGACGTGGGATTCCATCAAGTATTATGCCACAACCTACAATAAACCTTGTCCTGTGGTTTTTGGAATAAGCAAAAGCTAAATTTTTTTGATTGATAAGACATCCTACATTCATAGCCCAAAATAAACGTTCTGGGTTGGCCCAATATTTTATAGTGAACGCAGTATGGTAGTGACCCTGACAAGTTGAAAGGCCCATCGTTTGAGATACCTTTAATACATCCGCTGATCTTCCATGAGTAAAAAAACATTTCTCACCATTTGACATAGTAACAGTAAGATCATCCACCCATTTCCATTTTTTTGTACCTAAAAACTCGCCATAGTCTTTTAAAAATTGTCTACTCATACCAAACTTAACAGCTCGTCTATAAACTAAACTAGAATGATTAGAGTCTATTTCTATAAGTTTTGGAAACATAGACTCAAGCCTTTTAATATGTTGCTTTGATGCATTTAGCTCGTGTCCTGGACTAAATAAATCAGGATCGTGCGTGTGCATTGATATAGCATGAAAGTCCAATAAGTCACCAATAGACATTGTAAACGTTGGTTTAAATTCTTTTTTTATGGCCTCTAGAAATGCAAAACTATCCTGATGATGATATGGAATATGCATATCTGAAATTACTAATATCCTTTTCATAGAGGACAACTATAACTTGTGTAAAAGGATTTGTCTATTTATTTAAGAACTGTAAAAATGAGATGAGTTAAAACTGTGAGAGTGCATCCCCACATAATTTTTTCTATACGAGATACTCTTAAATCCAAATGATAAAGATGATTTGTTTTTATAGTTCTTAACTCTTGTTTTAAAAGTTTTAGCTCACCTTCTACTCGGATCAATTCTTCTCTGTTCTGTTGACTCTTTGTTGCCATAATTTATCTTTTACTTTTTTTTCTACGAAGGTCAAGATCGTGCTTTCTAGAGCCTCTGGTAAATGACCTCGCACGAGCTAAAGCCCATTGGGTCATTCCAACTTTAGGTCTTGACCCGCTCAACCAGGCTCCTTGCCCTCTACGATAGACCTTCTTAAGTTGGCCTAAAGTGACACCCTTTTTACTATTTGCCATTCTTTTCAAGGCTTTTAATACTGGAGCTGATATTGGTTTTCTTCTAACTGCCATTATTTAACTCTCGCTCTAAACATGGATCTAGGTATTCTTGCACCTGATTTATATAGCTTATCCATTGATTTAATTAGATTTGCTCTAGCAGTTCTTTTAGCTCCTGTTAGTCCTTCAAGATATTTTTTTTGAACGTTAAGTTTTTTATCTCTTGCTACTCTTCTTCTTCTTTTTCTTTTTTTTGACATTTCTTCTTTTCCTAATTGGCCTTTTATTGATCATCTCTGCTAGAGTTGATGTTGTTGTAAATCCTCTCATCCTCTGTGTTGCTTCTGTAATCTAAATTTAGCTTTTTTTACTGCTCCCTTATGTGGTTTATAATTACCTTTCATAAGAGCATAAGTCCCACCCTTCTTTTTCATGAAGTGATAACCTCTTGGAGGACTTATGCTAACAAATTTAACCATTANTTNTTCTTNTTATTNTTTTTCTTTTTTTTCTTNTTTTTNGGCTTCATACCGCCACCATAGTGTCCAGGCATTATACCCTCCTTTTCTTTTTTTTAGTTTGTTTTTGTTTTTTTAATATAGCCTTTTGAAGTGCTAAAGGCAATTTTTTCTGCTTTTTTGTAAGTGCCATTATGCTATTACCTCCCCATCTTTCCATTTCATATCAGGTAAACCATTCTCAAAACTTTTACCATCATACGTTAATACTTGNTTNCTNTTTGCACCTTTTTCNTTATACGATACNTGAACCCANCCACTATTAATATCTTTNTTATTTTTAGGATTCCAAAACTCTAATATNAGTTGATCAAAGTCACAATTGTTTTGTATCCAATATGCAACCTTTATATTTGGCACACCAAAGATCTCGATATCACTTGCCATGCCTTTGCAATGTTGACTGGTGGATTTTGAACCTATGGCCTCTGAAAGCGAAGGACTACGATACCCTGATGTTATAGTGATTGGTTTTTCAAACTTAGCTCGTAAAGGTTCTAAAACTTCATAGCATAAGTTTTCTAAGTTTTTTATCTCACCAGCTCCTGGAGTATTATCTATCCCTTTTCGAGTGGCAGTCATAGACTTTGTAAATTCTTCTAATTTGAAATGTTTTGATAATTGCATAATTAACTCCTATCTTGCGTTTGTTGGTACACCATTAGAATTTACAAATGGTGATTCTGCGAATGCCATATAAATAAATGTTTCACCATCTCTGTTACTTGTTCCACCAAACTGACGCATTTTAAAACCATTTGAAAGAAAATCTATAATAGCTGGGTCATTATTATTTTCTGAAAAACTNTTATTTGCATATACAAAGTCTGGTGCTTGTGCGCCATTGAATTGGTTATCTCTTTTATTATCAAACATAACCCAGTTGTCATTTGTTGAAGTGGGTTTCACCATCAAAAATGCAGGTTTAAAAGTTAATGGGCAAAATGTGCCGTCGTTGTTTCCGTTGCCCTGATAGATGCCGAAAGAACTAAATCCTTTTTTTGGTGCAAACATATAAGCTACATAGGCTCCTGTAGAAACATTATCTCCTATTCTTCCGTCTGTACCTATATGAAACTGTGTGCTTGTTGGTGTGTTTCCATTAAACCAAATATTAACACTTGAACTATCATTATTTGTTGTTGTATTATTTAAGTAGTGTCCACCAACATCGTCTTTATGGTAAACAACCCAATCATATCCATTTGAAACTCTACGTTTTACTATCATCCAATGTGGAACAGCACCAAGACCATGTAAAACTGTGTTTCCACTTACATCAGTTCCATTGTATGTTAGAACACTAAATCCAGCAGTTTGACTAAATGAATAAGCATTAGGAGTTATATCTGCTGAACCAGATATTCCTGATGTAGTTCCGCCTTTCCAGCACCAAGCAACAAATGTCTCACTACTGTTATTTACGTTTCCATTATTACCTACAGAAAAACCATTAGAATCAAAAGAAGTTAATTTTGCAGTATCAGTTGTTTCACCATCTGTAGAGTTAATAATTAAATCCTTTGTTGCACCTCTAACAGAATCAAATGTATGATGATTTGCATTTTGACTTCGGCTCTTTATCCATACCCAATCAGGTTGCATATTTGCGTGTGTTTCATCAAAAGTTATACTTTGTGTAGAGGAGTTTCCACTCCACTTAACAACTCTAAAATATAAACTTGGGTCATCAATTTCTGTGTAAGCCATTATCCATGCTCCGCTAAATTTTTTGAGTTCCAAGCAAAAAATCCTGTAGGAACTGCATATTCAAAATTACCAAATCCATTTGCATCACTATTACCTGATGAAACTGATGTCTTACCAAAACCAGCACCAAAGTTAAAATCTAAAACAGTTTCACTTGACCCTGTATCGTTAGTAACTCCTAAAAAATATAAGTCGCCTGTAACTTGACTTGACAAGTCAAAGCCATTTGAACCTGATGATGGATTGCCAGAATTTTCATAAGTTCCATTTATACCAAAATAAACTTTTCTGTTATCTCTATCAAGTGCAATATTTATTATGTCACCATCACCACCACCTGAACCATAATTTTGATTGTTATTATTATTTCTAATTTTTCCTGTATTGATGACATAAGCAACTGTGCAATCGTTAGGGTCTGACCCTAAAGCTGAACCTGTTTTTCCAAAATCTGTATTTGTTGCTGAACCTAAATCATTAAGAGTTGCAAAAATTTCGTCACAGATTCCTATGATTCCAAAATGATTTGAACCTGATACATACTTACACTCAGCATACCACTTACCAGCACTTACTCCAAAAGTTCCAATAGAACCAAAAACAGGATTTGATGAAGGTGAATTATAAACCAAAAGTCCATTATTTATTTCTGATGTGGTTCTATAAAGATTATTAAAAGTGCAACTGTTGTTAGTACAACTATCAAGAGATTGGTCAACAGACGTTAAGTTATTGACAGTAAAATCAGTACCACCAGCAACATTGTTTCCAAGATTACTGCTATCTTCAAAATCTAAATAATATCCATTTGTTCCAAAACTTAAACCTGATACATCTATTGGTTTCCAAATGTTAGGACTATCACTATCAAACTCACCAAAAGATGTGGCATCTAATTGAGAACCATCAACTTTTACTACTTCACACATATAGCCGCTAAAAAATCCACCAGTCTCATAAGTGGTCGCTGATATTTTTTCTATGTCGCTTGATGTAAAAAATCTTGGTTCATCATTTTGATCAGGATAAGTTGAAGCAGTAAATGATGTCTCTTGTGTGCCATTGATATAAATTTTTACTCTGTTACTTGCTGTTCCTTGCGTTGTATCAATAGCAACAACTATATTAGTCCAAGCTGATGGGTCTCGGAAAAGTCTTGTTGTATTTATATTTATTTTAGTTGTATTTCCAATTTTGGCAAATACTTGTAATCTACTGTTTGAATCTATATAAACTGATGCACTATCGGCAAAAGCTGATCCATTATCAATTAAATGTTGTCCTGTAAATTTAGAATTTTTTATCCACCAACTATAAGTTCCTTTTTTTGTGCTATCAGATGTCCCTTTTGTTCTGCTTAAATTATCACTACTGCCACTGTTAAATCTTAATGAATTTGCAACATTAAATCCTGTATCTTTAATTGAGTTTGTTCCGAGTATTAAAGGCATTAGACAACCTCTTTAGGAAATTCTGCTAAAGGTCTTTCATAAACAGGATTTTCTTCAGTTCCTGTATTTACATATTCATAAAGAGTTTTAAGTTCATCAACTGTAGTACAAGCATCTATTTGGGTTTCCATTTCATTTGATTTTGCTCTTACATCTGATCTAAAGTTTGTAATGTTTTCTGGTACTGTGTAACCCTCAACTTCATTTGCTTTTACTACATACCAGTCTGTTGGTGATAATAAAGCTGATGCTTGATTTTTTACACTATCTTTTTTTTCTGATTTTAAACCTTTAATAACTATAACAGGATCAAGTTCAATACCATCTTCGTCAGTTGCGTTTTGATCTTCTAATCTTCTTGGTGTAGGAGTTCCCCACGATCTAGTCACTTCATCATTTGCATAAGTAAATTGCTCGTTTGTATTAATATAATATTGTTCATCTTTTTTGTTAGACGAGTCAGTTATTACTTCATAAATACCTATTGCATTTAACTCAGCTTCAGACCACAACTGAAATATTTTAGCTGGATATTGAACATCATCAATAATCATTGGTTTTGGATTAGTGATAATTTTTTTGATCTCGTTATCTTCTACTAATGCGTACATATTTTAACTTTCACTTAAATTTAAAGTTCTACCTACTTCTTGCCAAACAGCACCATTGTATCTAAAAACTAATATATCTGTTTTACCATCTGTTGAAGTAAATGTTGGTGCAGTTGATGCCGCAAACTCAAAAACAGTATTGAATGCGATTGTGTGTGAACCATCGTAATTTATCTCTAATGCAATAAAAGCACCCTCTACAGGATTACTAGGAGCGGCAAAAGTAGTGTTTTCAGTTGTTAGATGATATGCGTTTGGTTTTGCTTGAGAATCCCAAGCTACTGCATTCGATGATGATGTTAATGCTTGTTGTGGAAAGTAAGCAAGATCATTAAATTTTATTGCTCCTGTTCCATTTGTTGTAAATTGTATATGACCATTAGCACCATCTTCTACTGTAATATTACCTGAGTTAGTGCCATTGTTTGTATTTAGAATCAGATCCCCTGTGCCTTGAGTAGTTAAAGTTGCGTTTGCATTGTTATCGCCAATCTGCACTGTGTCAGCACCTAAATTAACATCCCCTGTACCATTTGGAATAATGTCTATATCTGCATTTGATGTAGATACTATATCATTTCCATTTACATCAAGGTCTCCACCAAGTTGTGGCGTTGAGTCCCCTGACAAATCTGCAACTACTGTAGAATCTAAAAAATTAACTGTGTTAGCTGAATAATCTATTGTTGCAAAACTTATATCATCTGTCCCATCAAAAAATTTGATTGTTGGGCTTGATGCAGATGTCGTATCCAGCCACATAGTTCCAGCTACCGCAGATGAAGGTCTTGATGTGCCTGAGTTCATTGTATTGATAGCTGATAAAACTGTATTTATATCCGACCTAACAGTAGGAAAACTCGCATTTGCTATTGTAAAATCTGTTGCTTGTGCCATAATTATTTATACTCCTTTTAAAACCCCTTTGCAATAAAATCAAAAGTTCTTGAAACGTTTGATCCACTTGAATTTTTAAACAATACGTCAAAACTATTAACAGTTTTATTTGAAACTGTAAAGAAGTCTCCTGTATCCATATTTTCAGCAGTAATACCAACTGCATAATTTGTACTCTTGAAAGGGGTAGAAAATGTAACAGTTTTTGTTGATGTTCCTGAAGATATATTATCCTCACTAAATATTCTGTCAGGCATATCTACTACAACAGTTGCTTCCTGAACAACCGCAGTAGAAGCTAAATCACTTGATGTTAAAACAAGTCTAAATTTCAAAAATCTAGCGGTATAATTTCCTATAACAAAAGTTTGAAACGATGTATAGGTAACATTATCATCAGAAGTCGCTATTTCAAGATGAGCATCGCAATTTGCTGGCGTATCACCATCAAAGTTAGATTTTGCATCGTCAAAATTTCCTGATCTGTTATCAAATAAATCATCTGGGTTTCTAGCAGTTTGAGTTAAAGATGCTGAAACTCTAACTGTATGTTTTGCACCAATATCTACAACATTGGCAAACTCATAATTGCCTGATGCTAAAAAGTCTGCATTTGCAACTCCTGAGTCAAAAAATCTAGTTGTTTCATCGTCAAAATTTCCAGACGCAGAGTCAAATAGTTCGCTTGACTCTAATATTATTGCATTGTCAGAAGTTGTTACATTATTTTTAGTACCTGAAAATGAAGGGTGTTCATTAATTGTGCTTACTGCGTTAAAATTTGTAACACTTGTAACATTAGAAATTACCGCAGTTGCGTTAGAACTAAAATTTCCAAGTTTATCTACTGCTTTAATAAGATAAGTACCAGCACGAGCTGGAACAGTAATTGATGTTGCTGGTCTTGAAACTTTTGTTACTAAATTTACAGAGTTTAACCATTCAGCAGTTCCATCAGTTTTATTAGAAAATCTTATTTGATAAAATGCTAAATCTAAATCTGAAACAGCATCATAACTTAAATGTGCATCTGCACCTGAAACATTACAAGTAAAGTTTTCAACATCTGATGGTGGTGCAATAGCACCGACTATTGTCCTTTGTGCTGATACATAACTTGATGAAACACCTAAAGTATTTACTGCTTTTACTCTTACATCATAAGTTGATTGGTCAATTACATTTAAAACTCTATGATTTAGTCCTGAGCCTTGTGCATAAATAATAAAATTTGAATCTGTACTAAGTTTGTATTCAACTTGATAAAAATCAACAAAATTATCAGGTGATGCACCGATAGCAATATCTAAAGCCACGATTACAGTACCATCATTATATTCAATCAATTGATCAGACAATGTAACACTTGCTGGAGGTTGGATAGTAAAAGGATCTGGTAAATTAGTTGATGGAGTACTAGAGACTTGGCCCTTTGTGGCAAATGTATAATGACTATCTTGGTGTTCAACTAAATTTAAACTGATTGTATAATCCTCGTTAAATATCATTGATAAAACTCTAAAATTTTTATTTGAGAAACCAAGCGATGATAAAGTGACTGAACATATATCACCAATATGAAGTTCATATGCTTTAAAACCGCAAGTTATATTAAGGCCTAAAGATTCTCTGCTACGTCGTAAAATAATCTCAGCCATCTCTTCCGCCTGATAGGGACTTGTGATCGTCTTGAAGTCAAATTTTCCTTCAAGCAAAAAATTACCATCTGCCGCCTTCATCGTTGCGTGTCTATCAGCCGATGGCAAACTAGAGTCATCGGTTGGAGGAAAGGTTATTTGATCTGCCTGGAAGTTTCTATCAGGATTAATAAACGTTGCTATTACTCTGTTATATTTTGAATTTTTACTAGGTGATGCTAATTGATACCCACCTATAATATCATCTTCACCAAGCGACACAGATGCAGTTCCTGTAGTTTCTATAACTAATCTATATTTACCTTGCACATAAGGAAGATAACCTCTGCATCCACGTAATATATCTCTTACGTTATCAATTACCTTTCTTGAAGTATCAATAACTGCATTTGTATCAAAAATATTTATTGTACTTGCTCCAGAAAAAGGTGTAACTTGAGTGACACAAACTTGAGAGGCATCATAAAAACTTTGTAAATCTATATTTGCAGTGGCAATACCTTTGCCATATCTTTCGTTTCTTAAATAATCTAATAAACAGAAAGCTGGATTAGTTGAAAAGGATGCAGTTTGCTCAGATAAATTAGATGCAAGAGTAACTATTTTTTTTCCTTTTATTTTTGCTTGAACTGTTGGTATTCCACCAAATACATCTGCGTTCCATTTAAATTTAAGTGCTAAATAACATATGCCAGATAATTTATGATTAGATCCCCAGCTCGATAAAGTAGACAATAAACTAGATGCAGATTGGCCGTCAGTTCCAAAGTGAGGTTCTATTGTTATATATGATTGTCCATCTTTGTAAAAATTAGAATCAGAGTTAGAAACTGATCTTTGTGTGTTATCTGATAAAGCTCCATCAAAAGTGACTACTTTATCATCTACTCTTATTTCTTCAATTGAGTTTATCTCACCTTCACATAAAACTAAAGCTACATATAAAAACTCATTATCAGTTCCTGAAGTTTCTATAAAAACTCTTGTGCCTCCAAGTAATCGTTCCCCATAAACCACTGGAATACTAGCATTATTTGATTGTTTGTTTAATAATATACCACGTTCTGTTTCTTCAAAATCACTAGTTCCATAATCAGGAATATCAGGTTTTTGAGATCTCATAAATAACCAACCAACTGCAAAAACACCTAAAGCTACATATGGATTAATATTTGATAAAAAATTTAAGATAGGTATTTGTTTTAATACTTTTTTTGCTTTTTTAACTATACTTCCCATTAGTTATGAAACTCCCTTTTATATTTTTTTGATATTCTTACTATTTGATTATGATCATTTACTCTAATCCATGAAAAAAAATCATTTATTTTTATTTTTTTTAAACAATATTTAACTGTCCATAATGCAACCTCTTTTGTCTTTCTAACAGAAACTATATCATGAATCCAAAGATTGACACCACAATTCCATTCGTTTTTATATATTTGAGCTTCTTTTTTATATCTTCTTTCTGCGTCTTCATTTAAAAAGGCCCAATTTGCAAAGCCGAAAACTCCGCCCTCATCTTTAAATATTTTGTATTGGTTATGATTTATAGAAGGTAAAATATGATAATAAAGTTCAGGATAAGTAAACTTTTTATATTTATCGTGTTTATAATGAAGTTTTATAATCTCATCAAAGGTTGTCATTTTCGACCCCATTTAATATCTAGAACAGTTTGTGAGCTAAAATCCATCCCAACATCTGTACTAAAAAACCTTTGTTGTGAGTTATTATTTGTATTTCTACCAGATTTTTTATCGAAATCTGCCCAATGCGAAACTACTGTTAAAATAACAGATGATTCAGTTTCAGATTCATCTATTTGAAATGTATCTATATTTCCTGAATACAATAACAAAGGATCCGCTATTAAAGAATTATTTGAATCCAAAAGACCTCTGTATATTTCAACAGTATCATTAACTATATTCTCATTTAAACAAGTAGAAATAAAAGTTTGATCTGCACCTGATAAGGCAATATTTAAACTTGTTTTTGTAACATCTGTTTCTTCTGTAAATGATGGAACAGAAACTAAAAAAGACGATGCAGTATATGTAGTGCTTGATCCTGATATAGATGACGTAAGATTAAAACTATTATCTGTTAAGTTTACTGGAGTTCCAAATCCAATACTTAACAAATGAACAGGTAATATCTCATTTGTTAGGAGTTCGTTCTTTAGTGCTGTTGTTAGTGTCCTTGCCATAATCTTCTATACTTTTTCTAATAACCTTTATATCACCATTCACTATGTAGTCAGCATTTTTTGATGGAAAGTCGTATTTTTTTAAATTTAAGTTTTTAACATCAATATCATCTGCCTCAACTATTTCTTCTGCCAAAAAATCAACATTTATAAAATATTTTATTTTATACTGTTTCTTCGACATCTATTTCAAACTTATATAATAAATTTCCTGAACCATCAGCTCCTACAACACCAAACTCCTGAATATCGTTTGTTAAATGAACTGTAAAAGGAACGTTATCATAAGTGACTACTGAATCATCAGCTAAAGCAGTTCTGAGAGGAGGTTCTATTGTTATCGTTGCTTCATTAGATCCATCTGCTGTTGCATCTGCAACTACCATATACACTTTGTTATGGGAGGCAAATTTAACAAAATCACCTGCTTTTAAAGTTCCTGTCATAGCATCAATGTCTATCGTTGTGTCGCCAATAGCATGAGTTCCATTTACTAGGACAGTTCCACTTACATCGCCTCTAGCATCTTCGACTTCAGGAGGTATAATTGTAAAATTTTCTTTTTGAGACCTTTGTTTAATTATAAAAGCCATAAGCTCTCCATATACATCAGATCGTTTTCCAGCTATAATGGATGCGGTGAAACCAAATCTTTGATTATCTATTTGCCTTGACAATTTTTTACCTGATAAAGATTTTGATATTATTGTGTCTTGCACAGACGTAATACCCATAGTCTCAAAGTTTGCAGAGGATATTGGAAATGCTCCTGACATTAAATCAACTCTCCTCTTCCTCTTTCAGTAAGAGCATTGTTTATTATTGAAGTTATTGTTGCTCTATTTTCGATCAAAGCCTGATCAAAACCTCTTGAGTCTATTGTATTTATGTTAAAAGTTACATTTGCAGATCCTCTTCCCATACCTCTAGCATTTTGTGTTATTTGTCCTGATGAGTTTGGTATAAATAGTTCTGGCCCTCTCTCACCAACAATTCTAGGTTGGCCTTTTCCAACAGAGCCTCCACTGGCCGCACCTGGAACTCCTAAAAGCAAAGATATAAATTGTTGTTTGTTTTTATCTTTTTGTAAGTCTCTTTGTTTTTTTAATTCTTCAGTTTGAGCTTTCATCAAAGCAAGTTTAATAGATTCTACAGTTGCATCTTTTATTTTAATACCAAGTATATCTTCGCACTGTTCACGTTGTTTTTTAAATATATCAAATATAGTTCCCTCTAATAATTTTTGAATACCTATTTGAATCACAGTTTTTATAGTGAAAGCAAGTATTTCAACTAATAAATTTCTCGCAATATCTTCAAAAGACATTTTTAAATCTTTTCCTAAAATAACTGCCTCTGCTAAAGCTCTTGAAAAATTATCAACACCTTTTAAAATAAATTTACCTATTGTTTCATTGATAGACTCTAAGTCTTTTTTAATTTGGTTTTTTATAGAATCTTTTATTTTCTCAAATGATACTCCTGTTTTTTTAGCACTCTCTTCTACTTTTTTAAGTTCTTTTTGAAGTTCTGCTAATTGCTCCTTTGATACAATTATATTTTCTTCTATTTTTTTTATAAACTCATTTACAGATTTAAATGCTGGGCCAACTCCTGTATTTTGTCCTTTTCCAAAAACTTTATTTGTTATTGCATCAAGATCGACACCAATAGCTTTTAATAATCCTAATATACCAACAACTGCTATTTTGCCTGTTCTTCCAAGCATCAAGAACCCAACTATACCAAGCTCTCTAATACCTGGTGGCAAACCTTTTACTACATCTAATAAACCACCTAAACCGATTGCAACTGTTTGAAAAATAGGTCTTAGAATATCAAGTAAAGCCGCACCACCTAATAATGCTTGTTTTATAAAGTTTACTAAACCCTCTCCTACTGCTTGAGAAAAATTAGATAAGGCCTTTGCATTATCCTCTATACCTTTATTAATAACTACAAGAGCATTTTTAAAGAAATCAAAAAAACCAGCTCTGTTAGTTTCTAATTTAAATTTAAAAAGTTTATCTGATAACATCGAGAGAGTACCAGTGAATGTAGTTGCAAGAACTTCAGTAGCTTTACCAAATCTTCCACCTTCACCAAACGTATCTTCAAATGCTTTTATAGTAGCTTCAGCAGTAACTGTAGCTCCAGCTTTAAAACCTAATAATGCTCTAACACCTCTTTCTCTAAATACATCTGCCGCCGCTATACCACCAGCAAATGATCTCTGTATTTGTTCAGCAGTTTGTCTAAAATCTAATCCTGTTACTGCCGCAACGTTTCCTGTAATTTTTAAAATACGAGTTAAGTCATCTGCATCTTTGGCCACAACTGCCAAGTTACCTGATGCCGCTGATATTTCTTGAAGTGAGAAAGGGACTCGTGCCGCAAAACTTATTAAGTTATCAAATGCTTTAGTTCCTTCTTGAACATTACCAAATAAAAAATTAAACCTTACACCTAGATCCTCAACCTCAGATCCAACTTTTGTTAATGATCTTATTACTAAACCACCACCAATACCTACGATAGCTGATTGTAAAGAAAAAACCGCAGTTCTTAAATTGTTTAATCCATTACGAACTCCTTGCAGAGCTACTTTAGTTTTATCTTTTGCTAAAATATTAAGTATTAGATTCTGAGCCATTATAATTTTCTGTTCCTGTTATATTCCTCTTGTTCAAGCATAAAATAACCTAACCAAGTATTATATTCTGTTTCAGACATTTCTAAGACTTGTTTTAAAGTTATTTTTAGCCTGTCAGCTACTACTAACATATTGCGGAGTTCAGGGCTAGTATTTACTTTTTTTTTTGACTCGTAAGGAGTAATGACTTGAACCATTGCAGTTGAAATTTTTGCAAGGACATCAGAGTCAACTTTATGCATAATATCTAGTCTATCTTCTGACTTAAATATTTTGTTTCCATCCTTATCAAGAGCTTTCATAATAACAATATCGGCTAACAAACCAACATCGTTTATATTACTTGATCTTTCAAATAGACGTTTTTTTTCTGCTAGAGTGATTGGATTCCAATAAATAATTGTGGGCTTACCACTATCATCTGGCCATTCTTCAACCTCTAAAGATTGTACTCCTAAACTCTCAAAGTGAGATTTAGCTCTGTTAAGAATAGACATAAATTATTATTCTGTACCAATAGTTAAAGCACCAGTGCCTTGAAACGTAACTGATCTAGCAACAACTCCATCTAAAGGTTGGTTTACAGACATTCCTGTTACTATACCAGCACCTTCAAACTTTCTGTCACCAGATGAACTTCCTTCAGGCAATAATTTAAAAGTTACACTTGCACCAGCAGTTAAAGCTGTTTGACCACTATCTGTCTCGTCAAAGTGCATTTCTAAAGTACCTGAAAATGATGTTCTACCAGCTATAAAAGATTTTGCTCCATCTTCCATTTTTGTTGACTCAACTACATCCCCTGTTGTTTCCAAAGTGAATGATGTTAACTCACCTACTGCTGTTCCACCTACTGCTACTTGTCCTTCTTTTCCATGATGAACTGCCATTTTATTTTCCTCCGATTAATTTGTTTATATTATTTTTCCTCGTCTTCGTCAAACTCTTCTTCTTCATCTTCCCAAGATTCTTCTACCTCATCATCCTCTAAATGATCTTCTTCTATCTCGTCTAAAATATCTTTTACTTCTTCACAGAGTAAAGATTCTTTATCATGTAATTTTTCTATTTGATCTATTTTTTTTTTAATTTTTTTTACTTTGTTTCCAATCTTTGCCATCTCTCATCCTTTGTTATGGTGTTCCTGATTCAAATGTGTAAATACACCTAATAGTCATCCTGATCCCACCAATAGGGAATAAAGTCCCTTCATCAGTTTCAACAGATATAACTTCTGTATCGAGTGCATTGCCACCTCTAGTAATATCAGATTCCAACTCAGTTTCAATAGCGGTAATTAACTGATTTCGTTTTGTGTCAATATTAACCTCTGCACCTTTAACAAACCCTGATAAAACAAAGTCTATCGTTCCTTGCCTTCTTTTTGCACCCTCACCCATCTCAATATCTTCTCTTGTTTCCTCACTAGTTTGCACTATTACAACAGGATATTGTTTGTCAGAAAGCTCATCAATATCAAAAGGTTGTCTAGTCACCTTTTTAATACTTGGACTAGATATGCCACTAATGGTTGAAGCTATGTTTGATGCTATATTCTCTCTNTTGCTCATAATCTCATCTTTCTAATTTCTTTTTCCATAAACTGAACAAACTCTTTTTTTATAAGTTTTTCAGTACGTTTGTCAAAACCAAAAAACTCTCTTTTAGGTTCATTCAAAACTTGGTTGAATAAAGCTCTTTGTCTCATNTCTGCATTNTTAAAAAATACANTNGCTTTNCTNNNAGATTTAACTTTGCCTGTAATAGATCCTAACATNCTTCCAGTAAAAAANAAATCTACTTTTTGAGACTTTCCTTCCTTTTCTAATCTTTTTAAATANTGNTCACTATANGGAGCAAACCTTCTTCTTNTNAAATCNTGTTCTTTTGATGTAAGTTCTTTNATAATTGATTGTAATCTNAAACTAGCTCTAGCNAGGCCNTTTCTAGTTATAGATGGAAACTTGTTAAAAAATTTGTCAAANTTCTTTTGNATAGATTTNACGTTAGANTTTATACGAACGTCNACTGCCATTATCTAGTCAATCTTCTTAATCCATGAAGTGGCTCTCTTTCACTTGTAGATATTGAAGCATCTGCATCAGANTCATAGTTNACACCATCCTCTAATATNGATCTAAACTCTTTGTTATATTCTGACATATAATACTCTGCCATTCTNTCAAATCTATCTTTNTCNGCTTCAGGTCTAAACTTTGTCAAAGCTGGTAATAAAAATCTTCCTAAAAATAAATATACACCAGCTCTTTCAAATTGATCTAAGTCAACTTTAGTGTCCACCATTTCAGCAGTATTNAAAACTGTAATATCTGTNTAAACATTAGTTTTATATACAGGCCACCATTCTATTCTTAATTGTCTTAGAATATCGTTTGTTGTTTGAGTAAAAAAATTAGTGGCCTCAGTAGATCCTGATGCTATACCAAAATCAAAGGTGTCAGGTTGATACTTTGTAACATCACCAGCTACAATTACATTAGCTCCTGTAAAATTAGCCATAACTACCTACNATCCACTTTAGAATCTTTCTAAACTTTCTTTTTAACTTTTTTAACATTTTTTTTTCTCTTTGGTTTTTGTTTAACTACTTTATCAGTAATGTCTTTTTTTGTCGCCTTTTTAATTTCTTTTTTTACTTCATCGACAGGAGCAAAACCATTTCTTTGATAAAATCCTATATTAGCTTCATAGTATTTTTTTGGTTTTACAATAATTTTTTTACCATTCGTTAATCTAATGTCCATAATTCCTCCATTTAATTTTAATGTGAGGGCAGTCTCCCACCCTCACAAAGTATCCAATTATTATTGGATTGATGAGTCAGATTCGACTTCACAACCTTTAGAGTCGTCTAATTCGCCAACTCCATATACTGCTGTTGCTACTATCTCGTCAGCTCTTAAACTCGCATCTCTTTGAGTTTCTATTTTCAGATCTTGCATCATTGCTAGACCTAAAGCATCAGAGTGGAATACAGCACCTTTGTAATCTCCAGTTGATCCTGGATCATTACCAGATGAGTCTGTCATATTTGAAGTTTCAAATATATTTACTCCAGCTATTTGACCTACTAGACCAGTTCTTAATGCTTCATTACCAACACCAGGGTTAGGGTTAGCAAATGTATTTGTAAGACCTGATTTTAAATCAAATGCTACTTGTGGGTGGATAACTGCAGATAAATTTTCTCCAGGTACACCTGCTGCTCTTAACTTCGCTACTGCTTGGAAGATTAAACTTGCCGACATTGCAGTTGAAGCTGAACCAACAGTAGTTGAAAAACCACCGAATAGAGCAGTTAAGTCTTTGTCTATTTTTTTTGCGATTGCTTCTCCAAATAATCTACCAATATCTGCAGCAACATTTCTTGGTGCTGCGTTTCTACCTAGATCAGTTAGAGTTGTCATTATCCCATGTTCTGAACAAGTGATTGTTTTAGAAGTAGGGTCAATCGCTGTGTTAGATAAATCAGATGCTTCCGATACTGCTGCAGCTGAAACTGCTGAGTAAATTGGAACTTCAACTGACTTTCCACCACCAGTCACAGCATAGTTTCTTACAAGTGGTCTCATAATTGATCTCTCACTTGCTACGAACAATGCCTCTGCCACTATCTCTGTGTATAGTTCCGATAGTGTAGAACTTGTGCTTTCGTTTGCCATTGTTTTTGTCCTCTATTATTTATTGTTTAAATTAATACTAACAGGAGCAGAGTCTCTCTCTTTACGATATTCAGCATATCGTTTTCGATCTTCTGCCTTGCTCATATCTAAATCCTGAATATTAAAAGGTTTTACAGTTTTACCTTCGATACTAGACTGGCTTCCTGCTCCAGCATAAGACCCTTGACGGAAATGTGGGTTAGCATCTAGGAACTCTTTTACTTTATCTTCAATAGTAAATAGCTCTCCTTTTGAGTTATACCTAATGTTTTTATTATTATCAAGTATTTCAATTCTATTATCATCACTCAATCTTACTTGGCTTTTAACAAGCTCAACTACTTGTGATGGATTTATAGCTTTGTATTTAGACGCTTCTGACAATAAAGAATTATCAATCTTTTCTTTTTTCATCATTTCTTTGTAATTCATTATTTCTTGGTCTTTTTCAGCTATTCTTTGTTTCATTAGATTTTCAAGATCAGCTTTTGTTTTAGCTTCTTGTACTTGCTTTTCTTTAAGAGCTTCATCTTCTTTTTTCTTTTGTTCATCTAACATTCTTTGATGCTTTTGTTTTTCAGCTTCAAGTCTTTGTTTGATAATNTTATCAAGCTGTTCTTGGGTAAATGTNTTTTGTTGTTTTACCTCGTCAGTTTTAGTTTNTTTAGCCACAACTTCTTGTGCATCATTTTGCGGTTGATTAACCTTTTGTTCTTCTGACATTTTTTCTCCTATATTATTAATTGTCCATTTGCGTCATACCAATCAGGATTGACGTAAGTCCATTGATGTCTGCAATTATAACCACCTCTAACAACTAATGGGTCTCCTGGCTTTTTGCCACTCCAAGATTGTTGAGTCCATAGTTTTCTTACTTCGTCAATAGTGAAGAGATTACTCTTCCTTTTTCTATATACACCACTTAATACATCTCTACAAATCCTTCTTGTTTCAGGAATTATGTCTCCAAAATATTTGACATGAGTAAGACCAGCATCAAGAGATTTTTTAGCATTAACTTGGGCGTCAAATTCTCTTAATCCATCATTTAATAATTGGCTAGAGTATCTTCTCATGTTTTCCCCAGCTCTATCTCTACCAAACTTTGATTGTAAAGTTGCGACTGCTTTGTCAACTCTTGATTGCATTGATTTAACATTTTTATTTTTTTTTACAAAATTAACTAGCTTTTGTGCTTCTTTATCATTTGTTTTACTATAAATGCCATTGATCGTTTGTCTTAATTCTTTTTCTAATTCTACAAATTCTCTACCAACAAGTGTGTCTTGATAAATCTTATCAGATAGTCTTTTTGTAAATGTGTTTGATATATCTTTGAATTGAGTAAATGTTTGAAGTTTTAAATTTTTAACTAATTCCAAATCTCCTTTTGTAAGGACCAGAAACTCCTCTGGTATATTACCAATAGTTCTAAAAGCTCTCTCGATTCGTTTTGCTTGTCTATTAAATCCTTTTTTAGTAACTGTGTCAGCCCATCCTAAAAACTCAGTTTGTAAGATAGTTCTTATTTTTGGTCGAATTGCTACGGCTGCTTGCAACTCTATAAGTTTTCCTTTTTGTGTTGGTAGTTCTCGACCTGCTAAAGCAACAACATCATTTTCTATTTTATCTAAAGTTCTTTGTAATGTTCTATAATATTCTTGCTCTGCCCTATCTAAATTTTTAATTCGATATATTGTGAATTGTCTTACTTTGTCTGCCATTATACATCTTCATCTTCAACATCTTCTTCTTGTACTTCGTCTTGTGTAAATTGACCCACTTCAGCTTGACCATCTATTTCGTCAAATGCTTGTGTTAGTTTATCATCATCATCAATTACAGCTCTTACTATTTCTTTATCCACTTCTTTGTTAAAAGTTGGAGATTGTAAATTCATTGCTTTTGCCATTGAGAAAAATTGAAGGTCAGTAGCGTAATCTCTAATATTAAAACTATCGGGGTAGTTTATTTCTCCATCATAATTAACATTTTGAAATAGTGCATATAATCTAAAAATTTGTTCCTCTGCTATTTCTAAATTATCAGCTTTTTCTGATAGTCTAGCATTTAGTAATTCAAACTCAGTTTGTAAAGCTATTCCACTTGATACTTGTTGTTTAGTAGTTCTAATAGCTCCTGTGTGTGCAATTCTATTTATGGCTTCTACTTTGTGTTGGATTGAATCCATGATTGCATTTAAGTTAGCTCCTGATGGTTGTAGTAAGTATGGTTTTAAGTTTGGTTCTATTTCGTCAGGCATTTCGATTACAGCACCAGCTCCAGCACTTGCATTAACACTTGGAGTTTTAACTAATGATGGATGATTCGTTAATCTAATTAATTGTTCTATTTCGCTATATTCATTGTAAATTGATTTTTGTAAGTCAGCTATATCAGTAAGGTCTGATTGACCAATTCCTCTCTTGTGCGATTTGGAATTGTATAAAATAACTGCTGGTATTTTGCCAATCAGATTATCGGCAGTATCTATAATGGAAGGGTCTTGTTGATCTTTTTGATAAAGAGTATCTATTCTATCAGGATACCAAATTCTAAAATACGTTCCTCCATCTTTATCTACCTCTTCTCTTATTTTTAAATAATCTAAATAATATTTACCATTTACTTCTCTTTTGAAATTCCAATCCAAAACATTTTCTGGAGTTACAATAGAAATATAAGGTCTAATATCTTGATTAAGTTCATCTGCCCTTGTTCTTGTTTGTATTGTTGGTTTATCTAAAATCATAAAACAATGACCATAAATTGAAGCATAGTTTTGAGCTTGTTTAATTACGTTGTTAAAACTATTACCTTCTAGGTCAGCGTCTTTTAAGAATGATTCTAAACTAGGTTCTTCACTCATAGAACCAAAGTCTCTTGATGGTTTTACTCTAAAAAGAAATGATGAATAAATTTGTATAATATTTTTACAATGATTATCGCATGGAGTATTAGCAAGTCTTTGATTGAACTCATTATCTAATTCAAGATTATATCTATTTAAGTATTGACCTATTGTGTAGTCATAACCACCATTATAACTTCTAATAAAATACTCCCAATTATTAATAGTCTCTCTATAATCTTTATGAGTATCTAGTGCCTCGTCTTTGCTGTACGCCATAATTTCCTTTTAGATTCCATCTTTGAGGAATACTACCAGGAGTTTTAATAGTCAAAGGTTTTATATAGTCTATCAAATATCCTAGAGCATCATTCATGTGGTCGAATCCTTCCTCTTTATCTGGAATGTTTGTGTTTTCCTTATAAATTTGTCTTTGTAATCCTTTTAACAATATTTTTAAATTTTTTCCAATGAAAATATGCCTTTCGCCATTTGAATCTTTAAGTCTTGAATTTACATTATTGACTCGATCTCTAATTGCTGAATGTTTGTTTTTAACTTTAACATTGAAGCCAGAGTTTTGAAGGATAGACAAATCAGTTCTACCTCCAGCACTTGTTTTTCTTTGTTTGCAAGCAGGATCAGGATAGACAAATATTTTAGCTTTACTTCCATATCTATCTCTTATCTCTTGGCACATCTCATCAGTGTTACTTGAATAAATTACTATTTCGTCAACAAAATAAACCTTATCTTTTTCTATGTGGGCTACACAACAAGACATTGGATCTACGTTAAAATCCATACCAATATGTAATGGTTTTGATAAATCTAGCTTATAGTCTTTGACACTTTCTACAGGATGAAAATTGTAATAAACTTGACCAGCATAGTTTTCAAAAGTGCCTTCAAATTCTTGTCTAAATGTCCTTATGTCAATATCTTGTTTAGCTTGTTCTAACTCTTCTTTTGTAACAATACCACCTTGTAGAGTCGTGTATTGAAAAGACTCCCACTCGTCATCATGTTTTCCTTTAAGATACATTTCATAGGACCAGTTACCATATCCTCTTGGAGTTCCACACATAAGCACTTTGCCTTTTGTATCTGCAACACTAGCTCTCAAAACTTCAAACCAAGTCCTTTTGTCAATGTCAGCAAATTCGTCAAGAACCAAAAAGTCTATTCCACTACCTCTCAAACTATCAAAGTTCTCAGCTCCCTTTAGTGATATGATGCTATTAGTTTTTCTAATTCTTATAGTAAGAGTAGTTTCGTTTATATCTTCTACCCATTTGTATTTATTTAAAGTTTCTTTAAGATCATTCCAACAAATCTCTTTTGCCATTTTAAGAGTTGGAGCAATATACCAAATAGTTTTGTTAGGTTGAGATGCGTATTTCATCATCTCAATAATTGTTAAAAATGTTTTACCAAATCTACGACCACTAATAAGGACTCTAAATCTTTTATTTGAAGTTGATACTCGATATTGGGGTTTTGTTAGATTGACTTTCATTACATCCAAATCTTATATAGATATTAAATTTATTAACATCTTCTCTACCAAGTTCTACTATTTTATCATGCGATTTTTGGTATCCATCAATCATACAATCATAAGCATCTACATATTCTATTTGTGATTGAAATGGTGGTAAGCATGTAGTTTTACCTTCCATAATTGAACACATTACCAGCGTTAGTATAAACTTCATTTGAATTGCTCAGCATGTGGAGTATTGTTTGCTAAATCGTCTAACCACTTATCAACAATCTTTTTATTATGTTCATCCTTTTCTTTTTTAAGATTATTTGACAATGTAGAAATTTCAAAATCTTTTAAATCTATTACAGCTTTGAGAGTATCTATTTCTTTTTTAAGTGTTTCTATTTGTACTTCTAAATCAGCTGTGCCTTTATTTTTCAAATTAAGTTTATTTTTTGCAAGAGGTTTTAAAACCTTTTTTTCCAAATCTGTGTATTTTTGCATCATTCAATAATCTTTAATATTTTTTTTTGACCCATGTAAATTTCTGTTTTTGCCTTTACCTTTTTACAACTAAATACGACTCTTTCAGGATTAACTTCCCGTTCTGCTACACGCTTTGATTTTAAACAATCGCTTAATTTATCTTTATAAACATGCTCTATCACAGAACCATTTAAAGTTAAAATTAATGCTACAACTACCTCAATCATTTGTGTCCTCCATTTGCTCTTACCTTGTCTTTGACAATTTCTAATTGGTCAATAATTTTATCTACATCTTTTTGAAGTCTTTGTATATTTACCTTATTGTGCATCATAGATTCCATTTGTTCTTGAATTTTCTCTACGTCTTTTACTAAATCTTCAATCAGTAAAAATTGTTCACTATCAGCTGGTAATGAACCTAACTCTCCCAACGGCCACTTTATCCTAAACTCAGTATTCATTTCTATGTCTTTTGAGTTAAGTTTGTTTTGGGTCTCTAATACATTAATACGTTCAATGACTCCAAATCCAAACCATGCACCAACTAAACATGCACCTATTATTGTGATCAGATTTCTAGCTGGTAATTGTATTCCTGTGTTATCAGATAATGCTAGTTTTTTCATTTCTTTTTCCTTCTACCCATATAATAATCTCCTGGCTCATAATCCCATCTTTTGCCATGATGACCTCTTATGTCAGCATATTTCATTCTTATTTTAACAACTAATTTTCTTAACCATAAGCTCATATTCTAAATCCTTTTTTCCAACTTTGAATGGCCCAGAAAGCAGGACTTAAACTCTTTTGACCTCTTACTCTTGCTAGTATTGGTCTAAACCGAGCAAAGAAACTTTTTTGTCTTGATGGTATATTTTTCTTGATACTCATTCCTTTAGCACCGAAACGAACTATTTGTATTCTACCAGTTGATTTATTTCTTACATATACA
>FUFK010061323.1_pt1 | contig 25473 bp, 15 predicted proteins | sample 1021851 | NCBI WGS metagenome assembly FUFK01 (sample SAMEA51879418, study PRJEB19060) | metagenome | reverse complement strand
GAGAGTGCGTCGAAGGTAAATGGTTTTTGCAAAAAATCGGCGCCTTTGTCAATTATTCCGTGGCGAAGAATTGCGTCGTCCGTGTAGCCGGAGGTAAACAGGACGCGGATTTGCGGGTTGGCGGCTGAGAGCCGTTCGACCAGTTCGCGGCCTCCCATTTGCGGCATTACGACGTCCGTAATTACCAGATCTATCGGGTCTTCGGAGTTAAGGGCAAGGTTGAGAGCCTCGGCGCCGTTGGCCGCTTCGATGACTGAGTATCCGCAGGCCGAAAGAATTTCCTTACCGAGCATTCTGACGGAATCTTCATCCTCGACGAGCAGGATGCGTTCGCTGCCGGGCGGAAGGTCGCCCTGGTGAGGTTCGGCTGAGCGGTGAACGGATTCGGAAACTGCTTCGGGGAGAAAAATCTTGAACGTAGTGCCTTGGCCCGGTTCGGAATAAACCCAAATGTTTCCGCCCGACTGCTTGATGATTCCGTAAACGGTCGAAAGCCCGAGTCCTGTACCGCGTCCGACGGCTTTCGTCGTAAAAAACGGCTCGAAAATCCTCTCACGCGTTTGGGCATCCATCCCGATTCCGTTGTCAGAAACAGTCAGCACCAGGTAGCTGCCTGCCTCGATGCCGACGTGGCGGCCGGCGTATTTCCGGTCAACGGTTTCGCTGCGGGTTTCGATTGTAATCGTCCCGCCATCGGGCATTGCGTCGCGGGAATTGATGACCAGGTTGACCAGCACCTGAACAAGCTGGCCGGGGTCTATTTCTATCTTTGGCAATCCGGGTTGGAGATTTGTAAGCAATTCGATATGTTCACCAATCAACCGGCGGAGCATGCGTGCCGAATCGGCAACGGTGGAATTGAGGTCTATTATCTGCGGCTGCATTATCTGCCGTCGGCTGAAGGCGAGCAGCTGCCGTGTCAATTCAGCGGAGCGTTCGCCGGCTTTACGTATTTCTTCGACGTGGATTCTGAGCGGATCGCCCGTCGGCAATTTGCAGAGCAAGAGATCGCTGTAGCCATTTATCGCCGTCAGCATGTTGTTGAAATCATGTGCGACGCCGCCGGCCAGCAGCCCGATTGATTCGAGCTTTTGCGCCTGCCGCAGCTGCTCTTCCGATTGCCGCAGAGCTTCTTCCGCGGCAAGCCGTTCGCTGATATCGCGGCCGATTCCCTGGACGGCTACCGGCACGCCATCCCGATAGACGAGCCTTGTGTTGACCTCGAGAGGTATGCGGCGTCCGTCTTTGGCAATGATTTCGGTGCTGTATATTGTCGGCGGCGAGCCTTTCAGTTTGCGGTCGATCATCTCGGCGGCTGTCGGCAGAAACTCCGGTGAAATTACGTCCGCAATGTTCAGTTGTTTTGCCTCTTCTTCGGTATAACCTGTTATCCTCTGTCCGGCGCGGTTCAGCGAAAGAAAATTGCCATTCAGATCGTGCGTGTAGATCAGGTCGTTGGCGTTTTGGATCAATTCACGATAGCTTTGCTCGCTTTCGCGCAGCGCCGCCTCGGCGTTTCGCCTGTCTGTTATATCAACCATCAGGCCGCGGAGCAGCTTCCGATCGCCCTGGCTGATAACCGAGACGATATCTCGAAGCCATACGGTGCGCCCATCCGAGGCAATCATCCGGTATTCGAAGGTATGCGGTTCGCCGCGTGATGTGGATGCCGCGCAAAAATTGACAGCCCATTCGCGGTCCTCCGGATGTATATGCGATTCCCAGAAGTCTTTTTCAAACCATTTTTCGCGCGGATAGCCCAGAATCTTCTGCGCCTGATCGCTGACGAAGGTGAATTCGAAGGTTGAGGCGTCCGCTTCCCAGACGATTCCCTCGACCGTGTTGATCAAACCCGAATATTGTTGCTGTGAGGAAATGAGGAAGGATTCGAGCCGTTTTTTCTCCGTAATATCACGTGATACTCCGAGCACGGCGGTCGTTTCGCCCTGTGCATTACGCATCGGCACCGCATGCATTTCAAGCCATCGGCGCGTGCCTTTGAGGCCTGTGATTTCATAAATCAACTGCACATTCTCGCCGGCAAAGGCGCGGCGGACGGCGTCCTGAAAAGGTTCTACATGCTCTTCGAGGAGAATTCCGGCAGCCGTACGCCCTACGACCTGACGTTTTTCTGCGGCTTCGAAGATTGCCAGGCCGGCCGGGTTTATGTCCAGCAGTTTGCCTTTTTCGCTAAGTACCTTGACGCATTCGGGAACCGCTTCGAAAATTGTCCTGAGCCGCTGTTCGGATTCGCGGATGCCGATCTCCGCCGTTTTTCTGACCGTTATGTCCTGTACGGCTCCGCAGATGCCGGCCAGCGAATTTGTTTTTTCATCCCAGATTGGCTGAGCAAGGACGCGGACCCAGATAACATCTCCGTTCTTGCGGATAATACGCAGTTCGGAATCAACCTGCTTATTTTGGCTAAGCAGTGCGAAATCGCGTTCGTCTTTTTCGCGGTCGTCAGGATGGACTATAACGCGCCAGCCGCCTGCTTTGATAAATTCTTCGGGTGAGTAGCCGGTTATGTTTTCGAATGCTCCGGCAATCCAATCCATTTCGAGTTCGCGGCCATCCATTACGCGCGAGGAAAACATATAGTCCGTTGCGATCGAAGAAATAAGCCGGTAGCGTTCCTCGCTTTCGCGGAGCATTTCCTCCGCAGCACGCTGCCGCGTAATATCCGTCAGCGCACAAATCCATCGCGGACGGCGGCCGCTGCCCGTAGGAATCGGGATTCCGCGAGCCGAAAAATGTCTGTAAAAACCTTCACGATCGCGGATCTGCAGCTCAAGCGCCACGGGCGTCCCCGTCGCAAGTGCATATTCATATGCCGTTTTTACGCGCTCGCGGTCGTCCGGGTGAAGCATTTCAACCCAGCCGTAGCTCAGGCTTTCGGAAAAGTTTTGTCCGGTCAGGTCAACCCACCATTGCGGAAACTGCGTCAAATTGCCTCGTTCGTCCAGTTCCCAGACGAATTCCGTGATTGCCTCGACCAGTGCGCGAAAGTTCTGCTCGGATTGCCGCAAAGCGTCGGATGCGCGCTTTTGCTCCGTTATATCACGGATAATCGTTGTAAAAAGATGCTTATCCGCGGATTTGAACTCGCTGAAGGAAACATGAATGTCTATGATTGAGCCGTCGCTGCGCAGACCCTTGGAATAAAGGTTTTGCCAGTCGAATGTACGGGTTCCCGTCTCCAGGTAACGCGTAAGTTTGGCCTGCATTTCCGCGGCGACCTCCTGCGGCAGAAGATCCCAGAGCCGCATCGAGGTCAATTTACCGCGCGGATAGCCGAATACTTTTTCGGCTGCCGGATTGGCAAAAGCTATTGCTCCGGCGGTATCGACCGAGAGTATTGCGTCGATCGCCGTTTCGGCAATGATCCGGTATTTCTCTTCGGCTTCGATCAGCGCATCTTCGGCTTTTTTTGCGCGGGTGATGTCGCGGAGTGTGCCGGACATTCTTATCGGGCGTCCCTGGCGGTCAAATTCGCATTTGCCTTCCTGGGCTACCCAGACGACGTCGCCATTTTTGCGCCGCAGGCGAAAGCGCAGGCTGAACCGCGAACGGCTCCGCATCGCCTGTGCATATTTGGCCGTAACCCATTGGCGGTCGTCTTCGTGTATCAGGCTTGCGATGTAATCAACGTTTGCGCCGGCAACGGTCGTCCCGAAAATAACGGAACATTCCGGCGACCAGAAGACCTCCTGCGTCAGCAGATCCCATTCCCAGGCTCCCATACCGGCAGCCGCCAGCGCCATATGAAGCCGCTCTTCGCTTTCCGCAAGCGCTTTTTCGGCTTCGCGCTTTTCGCGCCGGTTTGCCGCTTCTTTCAGCTCACGGCGTATTGCCGGGACAAGCCGCGGCAGGTCGTCTTTGAGGATATAATCGCCCGCGCCGAGACGCATCGCCTTGACGGCGGTGTCCTGGTCAATGGTACCGGAGATAATGATGAACGGAATGTCTTTTTCGGTTTCGTTGAGTATCTCGAGAGCTTCGATGCCGGTCATATCCGGCAGCATGTAATCCGAGATTATCAGGTCCCAATCCTGTTCCCTGACGGCAAGTTCATACCCGAGGCGGGTTTCGACCCGCAGCCATTGCGGCTCAAATCCGCCTTTTTTCACAAGGCGAAAGATGAGGTCGGAATCGGCTTCGGAATCCTCCAGGTTTAATATCCTGATTGTTTTCATCAATCGGTTTCGGGCGGCATCTTGTTTACAAGCAGCCAATACAAACCAAGCTTACCGGTTGCGTCAACGAATTCCTCGAAATCAACGGGCTTGCGGACGTAACTATTGGCTCCGAGATCGTAGCCCTCTATGATGTCCCGGTCGTGATTGCTGGAAGTCAGTATGACGACGGGAATATATTTTAGCCGGCGGTCGGCCCTCATCTCTTTCAGGACTTGGAAGCCGTCAACCTTCGGCAGTTTCAGATCGAGCAGAACGAGTGCGGGTGTTTCTGAAGGATTGCGTCCCTCGTATTGCCCGCGTCCAAACAGATAATCCAGCGCCTCGACGCCGTCCCGTGCGACGACGATCGGATTCGCAATTTTATTTTTCTTCAATGCGCGGAGCATCAGAATTTCATCGTCGGGGTTATCTTCTACGACGAGGATCGGCCGGGTGTCCATAGCAGATTTGATTATATCCGAAAATTTTGCCATTGCCGCGGAAATTTGGTAACTACGGCTTTGGCATCGGGGCATAATTCCCCGCTTATTTCGCTTCCGGGTCGTCAACCTTTAGCGTAAAATAAAACACCGCGCCGTTGTCCGGCTTGCCTTCGGCACGAACGTAGCCGCCGTGCTGCCGGATGATTCTTTGTACGGTTGCAAGTCCTATGCCGCTGCCTTCGAATTCGTCGGCACGGTGCAGCCGCTGAAACGGCGTGAAGAGCTTTTCCGCATAAGTCATATCGAACCCCGCACCGTTATCGCGGACGAAATAGACGCGTTCGCCTTTGGTTTTGAGCATTCCGAATTCGATTTCGGCTACAGGACGCTTTGAGGTGAATTTCCAGGCATTGGCGAAAAGGTTCTGCAGGACGAGGCGGATAAGATGCGGGTCGCCGCGATCGGTCATATCCGGCGCGATCGTGATATTGACATTACGCTTTGGATCGGATGCCCTGAAAAGATTGAAAATATCTTCGGCCATAGCCGTAAGATCGATGGTTTCCATTTCCGGCGGCTTACGTGTCAATCGCGAAAGCGTCAAAAGAGCATCTATCATTTCGGACATCCGCAGGCTGGCGGAACGGATCCGCTGAAGATAATTGCGGCCGGTCTCGTCCAGCTGCCCGGCATAATCTTCCGTAATTGCCGCGCTGAAGCCTTCCATTGCACGCAGAGGAGCCCGCAGGTCGTGCGAGACGGAATAAGTGAATGCCGAAAGTTCAGAATTAAGCTCTTCGAGCTCCCGGGTACGTGAAACGAGCTGACGGTTGAGGTCTCTGATTCTCTGCTCGGCCTCTTTTTCTTCCGTTACGTCACGGCTGCTGCCGATCCATTGGACAAAATTGCCGCTCTCGTCGAAGATCGGCACGCATTTCAGACGATAGATCCGGTACTGACCGTCTTTGCGTCTGACGCGGAAAGTATGCATCCAGGTGCGCTTTTCCCGAAACCCGGAGCCGATAACACGCGCCGCTTCCTCCGTATCATCTGGGTGCACGGCCGCAAGCCAGCCGAAATTCTTCACGTCCTCATCGGACTGTCCCGTCAGATTTCTCCACCATCCAGGCGCCTCGACATTCTCCAGATCGGGCGATGAGACTTCCCATATATTGTCTTCGAAAGCTTCGGCAAGAATGCGGAATTTCCGCTCGGAATTACGTACGGCCTCCTCGGCACGACGGGCTGCCGTTACGTCATCGAAGGTACCGACCCATTCGACAACGCGGCCTTCATCATCCCTGATGGGTATTCCGCGAACACGAAAGATGCCATATTCTCCTGTTTTTGTTTTGACGCGATATTCGCTTCGGAATTCGCTTCCCTCCGCAAGGGCTGTCTCCCATTCCGTTTTGACGCGTTCGCGGTCCTCCGGGTGAAGGGCTTCGATCCAGCCGTATCCGGCAAGTTCCTCTTCCGTCTGGCCGGTCAGCTCCTTCCACCATTCGGTATAGCCGCGGCCGACCGACGCACTCTGTGCCCAGACGAAATCGGACGTTGCCTCGACCAGCGCACGGAGCAGCCTTTCTGAGTGTCTTAACCTGCCGGAATCTCTGATCCGAAGCCTGTCGAGCCTGTCGAGCCTTGATGATGTCAGCCAGACAATGACAAAAAGAAGCAAAACAGAGCTGCCGACGCCGAAGACGCCGGCGACTCCGGGATTGAAAATGCCTGACCGCACGGCGGTAACGATTGCGTAACCAATCAATACGTGAATTATGATTACCGCCGGGAAAAATATCCTTGCAACATGGCTGCCAGATGTATGACCGGTCAGCAAACGGGCAATCGGATTATCCGAACGGGCAAAAATCAGCGCGACGGACAGCAGAATAAAAGCAAGCGAAGCATTTACCGTGGAATTTTCAAACCAGAGAGTCTGGATGCCGGCATCGAAATTGAAAAGAAAAGCAAGAAATGAAACCAGCCCGCTGAAAAAGATAATCAAAGCGGCTATTGTGATCAGAAGAGCCGCCCTGAGGTTACGAAATGCCAGGAGAAAAAGCCCGATTCCGGCAATCGTGAAATTCAAGGCTGCGGGCAGGGAAATGCGTCCCGGATTTATTCCGCCTCTTGCACTGACTATTTCGGGGAGAATGAGCGTATCAATTAACGAATATCCCGAAGCATATTCGAACAGCGTTATTGCTCCGATAGCAAGCGTCAAAAACGGGAAGATGAATTTTCCCGCTTTTGCAACGCCTTCGTCAGATTGCCGGCCCGTAAATAACAGTATGGCTATGCCGGAAAAAAGAAACGCCGCAGCCTTCAGAGGAACGATGGTATCGAGTTTAGGGTAAATACTCCGCAGCGTTTCATACGGAGTGATCCAGCCGAGAAGTACGACCGATGCAAATATAATGAGAATAACGCCGCAGGCTCTTGCAATCAGTTTCAGAACGTCCGCCAAACTCCCGTCGCCGTTTAGCGGTCCGGCGGCGGCCAATGCCTCAATAGCAAGAAGCCGCTCTCTTGCAAGCCTGCGGACAATGTCCATTTTCTCGCTTGCCGACGGATTTGCCGGAAACTGCTGATCTTGTGTATTAAAAAGTGCTGGCATTGCAGTCGGCCTCCGTCAGCGGCTGTCATTCAAAAACACCACTATTCTAAAGCCATATTTTGAGCCACAGAGCCGCGGGCAGATCTCTAAATTCAAATACAAAGAATGCTTCGGTGAGGGGAAGGGTTATTTAGAATCTTTCTGCCACGGTCACTACAAAATTCCCGCACGCATAGTGATACTTATAATCCTTTAACCTCAATCAAGTCAATAATTTTTTTGTAAGGTGGGGCAAAATTCCGCGCTCAGCGGACAAATTTGATGATATAATTTTCCGCAAAAAATGGCAAAACTCCCAAATGCATTGGTGATAGACGACGAGGCAGCCGTAAATGGCTTTGTCGCTGAAGTCTTGAGGTCTGACGGCTGGAACGTAACCGAAGCCCTGAATGCCGCCGCCGCTACTGAGGCTCTGCAGTCCGGCAGCTTCGAACTTATCTTTTGCGACGTGCTTCTTGGCGATGCAGACGGATATGAGTTGCTGCGGCGGTTTCGTGACGAAATGCCCGAGGCACGGTTCGTTATGATGACAGGGCACGGCTCGGCTGCTGGCGCTCTGGACGCAACCGCAATCGGTGCCTTCGATTATCTGGTCAAGCCATTTTCCGTTGCCGATGTTCTGCGTATCTCCGGCATCGTCCGCGAACAATTGCAGATACGCCGGCGCAGCGATAAATCCACGGAAATACCCGCAGCCGGCGGTTATACATCAGATATCCCGCTCATCGGCCGGAGTGCCAAATTTGTCGAATGCCTGAAAATGGTAGGCCGCGTCGCACCTACCAGTTTGCCCGTGCTGATAACAGGCGAATCGGGAACCGGCAAGGAGCTCATAGCCAATGCCATCCATCGCCGCAGCCGGCGTTCCGGAGGCCCTTTTGTTACCGTCAACTGCGGCGCAATCCCAACCGAATTGATCGAATCCGAACTTTTCGGCCATTCCAAAGGTTCCTTTACGGGCGCAACCACCGAACGCATCGGATTATGGGAAGAAGCCTCGGGCGGAACGCTTTTTTTGGATGAAATAACCGAGACGGCCCCGCAGTTTCAGGTAAAACTCCTGCGTGCCCTTCAGGAAGGTGAAATCCGCCGCGTCGGTTCAAACAAAACAATTCGCGTAGATGCCCGCGTAATCGGAGCCACCAACCGCGACATAGAAGCCGAAGTTATGGCCGGCCGTTTCCGACAGGATCTGATGTACAGGCTCAATGCGGTAACGATCCATATTCCGCCGCTCCGCGAACGCGCCGAAGATATACCGCTTCTTGCATTTCATTTCGCCGAAAAGGCCGGCGGAGAGCATATTTCCTTTGCGGAAGAAACTCTTGCATTGCTGAAAGCCTACCCATGGCCCGGAAATGTCCGCGAACTGGAAAATGCGATCCTCCATTCGGTCTCGATGGCTGACGATGTCATCTATCCGGAACATTTGCCCGTCCGCGTCAGCGGTTTCGGGCGTTGCGATGGCGTTGCCCACGGTTTGGTTCCGGAGGAAATTACGCAAAATTCCTTGAAAAATAATGAAAGGCTGCTGACGCTTGCCGAAATGGAGGCTCACTACGTTGAAAAAGTACTTGCTTCTACAGGCGGAAACAAGCAGGCGGCCGCCCGCATTCTTGGCATAGACCGGAAAACACTTTCCCGTATCCTTGCCCGTAAAATGAACCACGATACCGCTCCGCAATAAAACACCGTTTCGGATGAATCAAACCGGACTTCCGGTTAAACCAGGTAATTTTTCCCCGGCTATTTTCCCGAAAGCGGGAAAATTTGGACGCCTTTCCCCTTTGTTGTCAATTTCGACAAAGTATTTATCGGGCTTTCAACTGAGGCACGGTTGTTGCAATAGTCAAAAGCCCCGACTTGGTTTTCATTCAGACTCCGGCGGGTATCTTTGGAATTGCAGCCATTGCGGCATTCCTGAAAAAGGCGGTTTACGATCTATGAAACTCTCACAAAATGCGGTTCGGGTACTTTTGATTGGTCCAAAACTTCGGCTTAATGCGGAATTGATGAATACATTGCGCGGTTTGCCCGTAGAGCTCATCTTTGCCGATGAAGCAGCCGAAGCATTTCATTTTATGTCATCACTGCGGCCCGATCTGTCCGTCGTTGACAGCTCGCTGCGGGACGCCTCACCTGCCGACTTCGCTTTTGCCGTTCGCGGCAGCCGGCGCCTGTCCGAAATTCCCGTTTTATTCGCAGATGGTAATTTTATTTCGGAACTCGACGCCTTCATCAAGCATAAATCCGCGGAAATCCTGCGGCGGAGGGAGCTTGCCGATTTGAAATCACGCCATCTTCAGACGTTGGCAATCATTCGCGAGACTGCTGACCTGTTTCATTCGCTTGTCGAAAATGACACGCCCCTTGCGGAATTGCCTGAAAACCTTGCCGAAGAGCGAATCGAATTCGGAATGAATATGCTGCGGGGATTGGCGGGCATCCTCGATGAAGAGATTAAAACCATCGAGGAATTATTTGCCAACGAATCCGCCTATTTCCGGGATCTTTCGGGAGACGGCGAATTGCAGGAACTGGATATGGCTTTGACGATGTAAGTTTTATCAATATTTTCAGACAAAAACTGCAGCCGGCTAAATTCTGCCGGCTTTTTGTTTAACTATTTTCCGAAAGCAAAAAAATGGTCCGGCTCAAAGAGCCGAACCGAATATTGAGGAGGTGCTGAATGTTGCCCGCGGGCCTAAAGATGCAGGAGAAAAACGCTTCTGAACGACCGGGCTGCCTTCGGAAGCAAAAACGAGAACTGAACGGGAAGGCAAAACTTTTTATAAGCCCTTAAATATACCGGTGAAACTTTCAAATAAAACTGCCCGTGGTGAGGCCGGAGCAGATTTATAAAAATCTGGTGATAGCGTGGGAGTATCTATCACCGATTTTGGAAAACCGCTTTTCTCGGCGAAGGGCTTTCCGCAAAGGGTTAGTGCAAAGTGCGTGCCAAACCCGGCAACTCTAAAAAGCATTTGATTTATTGATATTTTTGAGTAAGCCGCGACAAAGCCTTGCAAAAAGTGGGGCAAAATAGAACACTACCAATACGTTCCTGAGGAAAAACGGAACAGTTCCAGCATTATTCTACCGAAACATCCGGAAAAGCCTGCGAAAATTCCGCCGGCGGCATGTTTTCCATCTCTCCGCGCAGCGGCCTTGCTCCCACGTTTGGTCTGAACCGGCCATTTTCGTCGTAAAGCCGGCGATACTGTGCGGAATTTCGAATTACTCCCTGGACATAACCTCGTGTTTCCTTGAAGGGAATTGCCTCTACGAATTCGTCAATCTCGATCGGCAGCGTGGCTCTCCATTGCGGGATTCTTCCGGGACCGGCATTGTAAGCGGCAGACATGTATTCGATCCGTCCGAATTTATCTAGCTGCTCACGCATATATGCCGTACCGAGCTCGATATTCAACTGTGGATTATAGAGAGTTTCGGGTGTGATCAAAGAAGTCGTGGAAACATACTTTTTAGCCATCGTCCTGGCCGTCGGGACAAGCAGCTGCATCAGGCCGAAAGCATTCGCCGATGACCTTGCACGGGGATTGAAGACCGATTCCTGACGGATAAGCCCGGCGACGGTGTATGGGTCCAGATTCCGCTTTTCTGCCCAGAATCTGATCTCTTCCCAATTTGTCAGCGGATAGAAAATCTCCCATTCTTCACGCGTCATTTCCTCGGGAAACATTTGCGAATAATCGGGAAAACTTCTGGCAAGCGAAAGAAAGGCATTAACGTTATCGCCTTTGAGCCGGTAAAGGCGTGCCAGAGCCAGGCTGACTTTCGGAGAATTGCCCGCCGAAGACCTGGTCTCATTCAATTCATCGATAGCCCAGTCAAAAAGCCCGATTATGCCGAGCTGGTCGCTCCTGGTCATTCGCAAAGCTTCACGCTCACCTGAGGTTTCGCGTGCAACCGTTACTTTTTTTAAATTTTCCGCGGCGCGGCGAATCATGGCATCGGCCGGCTCCCGGACGTTGCATTTTCCAGCGGCATCGAGGCCCGATTTGCGCCAAGCGGCCAGATATCCGTACCAATTGGCGTTATAGCGATAAATGACGGCATCATACAGGAAACAGGCTTCGGCAATTTTACCTGCGCGTTCGGAATCTCTGGCGGCCCAATAGCCGGCTTTTCCGCGATTCGATGTGTCGCGATCAACATAACGTGCAAGATGCTCGATAAACATCTGCGAGGATTGACCGTAATTACCGTTTTCATGCTCCAGCCAGGCCATTTCAAACTGTGCGGACGCAACCTCGACGGCGTTCGGGAAAGCGGCAAGGGCAGTTGAGAGAAAATATTGCTCGTCCGATTTGGATTTGGCATCGCGTGCCGCCATTCCGGCTTCTACCAGAGCCTTTGGCGTCAGGCGGCCGCCCGGGTAACTTTTGAGCATTTCTGCCGCGACGCGACGTGCCTCCGCGAAGAGTTTGGCGGCCGAATAACCACGTATCAGTTGATAGAAAGCCTCTTCGCGGACCGGAGCATCGCGTGGTATTGCCGCAAAAGCGTTTTCGGCGTCGGTCATCTTTTTCAAGGCCGCAAGCGTAGTCAATTGTTTGAGCCTGAGCTGTGGCGTAAAACTTTCGGGATAACGTTGGGAAAGCATGGAAAATGCGGCTTCGGAGTTGGCGCGGTCGCCGGCGTCGGCCAGGCGGACGGCGCGCTCGACGAGTTCATCTGCATTTTTCGCTTCCGGAGCGACTCCGAAAGCTTTCAATTTTGCTTCCGCGTCAACGGCAGTTTGCGTTCCGGCACCGTAGAAATATGCTCTCCGGTAAAATTCTGCGGCATTGGCGGTATCGCCCATTGATTCGTAAGCACGCGCCGCAGCAAACATCGCAGCCGCATCTTTTTCTGCCAAAAGGTCAGCCAGGGCAGGAGCAACCCGTAAGCCTTCGCCGGCCGCTGCGGCTGAAGCCGCCCAGCGAAGCCGGGCATCGCGGACACGGATGGAATCGGGATAACGCTCGATCAAGGACGAAAACACAAGCATTGCCGCGGGATGGTTTCCGGCCTCCGCAAGTGCCCTTCCACGCAGCCAAAGAGCATAATCCTCAAGCGCCGTCTGCCGTGCGATCGCATCGGTATCAAGAATTGCGGCTGCACCGGCAAAATCCTTGTTTTCAAAACGGATTCTTGCCCGCAGCAATTTTGCCAGAGCTCCTGCCTGCTTTCCCGCAAATTTTGATTCAATCTGCGCAACGGCGGATTCCGGCGGCAGTCCGCCGCCGCGCGTCATTGCACGCAAGGATTCAAGAGCCTGTTGTTCGGTCTGCCCCGAACATGAATTTGCCAAAATCAGAAAAATCAGAGAGATGGCGGATAGGATTGATTTCATAATTCTAAGATGCGGCGCGCCTTCGAAATTCTGTCCGATTCGGAGCGCATTGGCAAGCAGATGGACTTGCGTGCTCCAATGGACTTAAAGGCTCCCGGAAAAGTATAATTCAAAATTTGAACCGCAAGCCTTTCTTTCTGCAATGCAAATATCAAGTATCGAACTTACGGAAATCAACCTGCCGCTGGTTCATTTTTTTGAAACCAGCTTCGGCCGGACTTACGAGCGAAGGATTATTCTTGTCCGTGTCATAGACGAAGACGGAGCCGACGGCTGGGGAGAAATCACCTGTGGCGAATTGCCCGGATATTCCGATGAATGGACTGATTCGGCTTGGGTTACCGTCGAAAAAATTCTAGCCCCGATGGTTGTCGGCAAACAAGTGGATTCCGCGGCCGGCATCTGGGATTTGATGAAATGGGTTCGCGGTCACCGGATGGCTAAATCGGGAATCGAAACCGCCTGCTGGGATCTGGAAGCAAAAAAAGCTTCCGTTCCGCTCTGGCGACATCTTGGCGGCGTCCGTAAGGAAATAGAATGCGGAGTTTCGATTGGAATCCAGGATACGGTTTCGCAATTACTCGATAAAATCGAAACGGAACTTAATGCAGGCTACAGACGGATAAAAATCAAAATCGCTCCCGGCTGGGATTATGACGTAATTGCCGCGGTTCGCAAACATTTCGGTGATATTCCATTGATGGGAGATGCCAATTCCGCCTATTCGTTAAGCGATTTGGATTTGCTGAAGAGTCTGGACGAATTTGGCCTGATGATGCTCGAGCAGCCGCTTGGGTATGACGATATTGTTGACCACGCGACACTTCAGGCTGCAATAAAAACGCCAATCTGCCTGGACGAACCGATAAAATCGCCGGACGACGCACGCAAGGCAATACAATTGAAGTCCGGCAAGATTATCAATTTGAAAAATGGACGTGTCGGAGGCCACACACAGTCAAAACTCGTGGAAAAAATCTGTCGGGAAAACTCGATACCGGTCTGGTGCGGCGGGATGTTGGAAAGCGGAATCGGCCGCGCACACAACATTGCAATTTCAACGCTTTCCGGTTACATACTGCCGGGCGATGTTTCGGCCAGCAAACGTTATTGGACAGAGGACGTTATCGAGCCTGAAGTTGAGGTGTCGGCGAAAGGGACAATATGCGTCCCCGAAGAGCCCGGAATCGGTTACAAGGTAAGAACCGACCGGATAAATAAAATAGCCGTCAGGAAAACGCGGATTTCGTAAATCCTGCCTGCCTTTCCCGTCAGTTGAATTTGTCAGGACAACGGCCAGAAAACAGGCAAGACCGCCATCACGACAAAAAACAGGACAATAGTAAGCGGCAGCCCTATTTTAACGTAATCTCCGAAACGGTATCCGCCCGGACTCATTACCATAACATTTACGGGGTGGCTGAGCGGCGTAATAAAAGCCATAGATGTACCCATTGCAACAGCCATCACCATCGAGCGTGGATTCAAACCGCCGCGTTCGGCTATGCTGATGGCGATTGGTCCCATAATTGCAGCCGCAACGGCTCCGTTTACCGCCTGAGTAAGCGCAACGGTAGTTACAAACAAACCCGCCAAAAGAAAATGCGGGCCGTAATTTCCAAACCAAGCGAGGATTTCCATTGCAAACAGGCTGGATGCATCAGTTTTATGAAGAGCAATGCCCATCGGCAGCATGCCGGCGACAAGGAAAACACTTTTCCAACTGATCGAACCATAAGCCTGTTCGGGCGGGACAATGCCGGCGAGCATCATCGCAAGAGCGCCGCCCAGCATAATCGTCGCGGTAAAATCCGTAAAATAAGCCGCAAAGGCAAGCGTGGCGATGAAAATAAAAATTGCGGCACGGCCTTTTCCGGGAACGGTAATTGCGGCTTCTTCGGGAGAAATAAGCAAAATAAGGTCAGGATCGTCTTTTAAAATCGAAAGCTTTTCACGCGGCCCCTGCAGCAGAAGCGCGTCGCCGAACTGAAGCGGTTGGTCGGCAAGGTCAGTTATCAATTCACGATCGCCACGCCAAATGGCGAGGACGCTCATTCCGTACCGTTCCCTGAAATGCAATTCACGGAGTGTTTTTCCCAAAAGGCGCGAGCGGGGCGGCAGCATCGCCTCGACAATTTCGATTGCTTGCGATTCCAGATCGCTTTCGCGCCACGCTTCCTCAGGGAGAAATTCCATGTAAGGTTCGACATCGCGGCGGCGAAAATCATCTTCATCGCCTTCAAGCACCAGTGTATCTCCGCTTTCTATGACGGTTTCGGCATCCGGTGCCAGCAGCCGCCGGCCTCCACGCTCGATGGCTACGACGCTGACGTCGAAATCTTCCCGCAGCGTGCATTGAGCGAGTGTTTTACCGATCAGGAAAGAATTTTTGGGAACACGCGCGCGAAAAAGTTTTTCACCAAGACGATATGCCTGAATCAAATCGCTGCCGGCAGACGAATCCGGTGCGACGGTCCGCTCAACAGAGGTCTGTTCCGGCAGTAAATAACGTGCCGTAAAGGCTATAAATACAACACCCGCAAAAACCAACGCCCCGCCGACAGGTAGAAAATCCAGAACGCCGAAACCGGCAAGCCCGCGATCATAAAGCAAAGAACTGAGCAGTATATTGGATGTTGTAAAAAGCGTTGCGGCTCCGCCAAGTATAGTCCCGAATGCGAGCGGAATCAGGAGCCGGGAAATGCTTATATTTGCACGCTTGGCAGCACCGGTGGCTGCCGGCAAGAGAACCGCGGCGGCGGCAATGTTGTTCATAAAGAGCGACAGGGCAGCTCCCGAAAGCATGACAACAATCATCAGCCGGCGTTCCGTCCGCCCGCCTATTTTTAACAAAACATTTCCGGCCTGTTCGGTTACGCCGCTGCGCTGAAGCGCTTCGCTGATAATAAATATCGAAATTATCGTGATTACGGCTGCCCTGCTGAATCCGGAAAAAGCTTCGGCCGGTGATAAAACGCCCGTAGCGGCCAATGTTACAACTACAAGCAGCGCAACGACATCGGCCGACACACGGTCACTGACAAAAAGGATGAATGCCGCAAGAAGTGTAACAAGTGTAATAATCAGGTGGTTGTCCATCGCGGCGAAAAGAATAAGTTTATTGCCGATCTTGTCATAATACAAAACCCATACGGCATGTAATGTCAGCTAAATCAATCGACAGGTACGCTTGGGAAATAGTTAATCGTTCCGGTTATAATTACGATAAATGATTCTTTTAAGCGTGTCCGTGAAACTTTTGCCGGGCAGGCAGTAAAATTTCAATAATGAGCAACGAACCTAACAAGATCATCTTCTCGATGGTCAAAGTCAGCAAGTATTACGACAAAAAGCCCGTTTTGAAGGATATCTATCTTTCTTTTTTTTACGGGGCAAAGATCGGCGTTCTCGGATTGAACGGCGCCGGAAAGTCCAGCCTGCTCAGGATTATTGCCGGCGTTGATAAAGATTTCAATGGTGAGGTCGTTTTCTCCCCGGGATACAGCATCGGCTATCTGGAGCAGGAACCGCGGTTGGATGAACAGAAAACCGTGCGTGAAACGGTTGAGGAAGCGGTAGCGGATACGGTTGCTCTTCTCAAGGAATTCGAGGAAATAAACGCACGATTCGCCGAACCCATGGACGATGACGAGATGAATGCCTTGCTCGAGCGTCAAGGCGAAGTCCAGGAAAAACTCGACGCGGCAAATGCCTGGGACCTGGATTCACGGCTCGAAATGGCAATGGATGCCCTTCGCTGTCCACCGCCCGATACTCCGGTCAAAAATCTATCCGGCGGCGAAAAACGCCGTGTCGCATTGTGTCGCCTTTTGCTGCAAAAGCCCGATATTCTTCTTTTGGACGAACCTACAAATCATCTCGACGCCGAAACCGTCGCATGGCTCGAACAGCATCTGCAGCGTTATCAGGGCACTGTCATCGCCGTTACACACGACCGTTATTTTCTCGACAATGTTGCGGGCTGGATTCTCGAACTCGACCGCGGGGAAGGCATTCCCTGGAAAGGTAATTATTCCTCCTGGCTGGAACAAAAGCAGCTACGCCTCGAACAGGAACAGAAAACCGAAGACAAACGGAGAAAAACACTCGAACGCGAACTCGAATGGATCAGAATGTCACCAAAGGGTCGGCATGCCAAATCCAAAGCCCGCATCAATGATTACGAAAGGATGGTCTCCTCCGAATCGGAAAAACGCAGCGAGGATCTGGAAATTTTTATTCCGCCCGGTCCGCGGCTCGGTGACCTTGTTATCGAAGCCCGCGGAGTTTCCAAAGCGTATGGCGACAAGCTTTTGTTCGAAAAACTGGATTTTTCACTTCCGCCGGGCGGAATTGTTGGCGTAATCGGACCAAACGGAGCGGGTAAAACCACACTTTTTCGATTGATAACCGGACAGGAAAATCCAGATGCGGGAGAATTTGTTATCGGGCCAACCGTAAAACTGGGTTATGTTGACCAATCCCGTGATTCCCTGGATCCAAACAAGACAATCTGGGAAGAAATTTCTGACGGACTGGATGTAATTACACTTGGCAAACGCGAAGTGAATTCCAGAGCGTATGTCTCGCGATTCAACTTTTCGGGTACTGATCAGCAGAAACGCGTCGGACAATTGTCCGGTGGAGAGCGCAACCGCGTTCACCTCGCCAAAATGCTCAAATCCGGTGCCAACGTCATACTTCTTGACGAACCTACGAACGACCTGGATGTCAATACCATGCGCGCTTTGGAAGAGGCGCTTGAAAACTTTGCAGGCTGTGCCGTTGTAATCAGCCACGACCGTTGGTTTCTGGATCGTATTGCAACACATATCCTTGCATTCGAGGGCGATTCACAGGTCGTTTATTTCGACGGCAATTACAGCGAATATGAAGCTGACCGTCGCCGCCGTCTTGGTAACGATGCCGATCAGCCGCACCGAATCAAATACCGCAGCCTGACGCGGGCATAGTTAATTTACTTGATAAAGTCATTAATTTGTATGAATTAGGGGCAGAGAGTGGGCAGATCTAAAAGAAAAACTCAGGCGTTTTTATTTCTTTTGCTGGTTTCGTGCTTTTTCATCGGATGCGGCAGTAAAGCATCTGTCGCCCCCGAGACCTCAATTCCAAATGATACGGCGGCCGCTTCACGGCAGGACGAATCGGTATCAAAAGCATTCGCTGCCGAACCTTCACCTGAATTACCTAATCTTCAAAGTGAACTGACTACACGCGAGATACCGCCCGACACGCCGCTGGGACATTTCGATTTCGCTAATTTTACTTATCCGCTTCCGCGCGGATGGCAGCACCGCGACGGAGATGAGATTACGCTGACTGACGGCAAATTAGAGCCGAAAATGAAAGACGTAAGCGACGACATGAGCCCCGACGAAAAAGCTGCCGCCAAGGCCGAACGCCGTATAGGTGCCAGCCTGGTTAATATCAAATACCTTGACGTTGACGGCGACGGCGCCAAAGAGGCCGTTGTAATCCTCAAGATTGAAACCGGCGGTTCGGCAATTCCTCAACTGGTTTATATCTACAAATGGAAGGACGAAAAACCTGAACTTTTGTGGAATTTCCGAACAGGCGATCGCGCCGACGGCGGATTGAAATCAATCCGCGCCGAAAATGGCGAGCTGATCGTTGAACTTTTTGGCCGCGACCGGTTTCTTCTCGGACAGACAGAAACAGGCAAAATCACCGGTGACGAAGAACAACTCTGTTGCCCGACGCATTTTACGCGAACCCGATATAAATACAACGGAAGGAACTTTTTAATGCAAGGCAAACGATTGACATACTCTATTGCGGATCACTCCGCACCGCCGGAAGAAAATCTCGGCGAAAAAGTCAATGCAGCAACCAAATCAAAAAAATAGCAGACCCTTTTCCATTACCGTTCTACTGCGTAGATTTTTCCATAGCGCGAAATTTTCCACACCTTTAAACGGACACCCTCAGTCACCTCAATTCGCAAAATCCTTATTTTCAATGGTTTACAAAGCGGCAACGAAGGCACGTTTTTTGCGCTGTATGAAATATCCGGAGGTAAACGATGGATCCATTAACTTTAGACCGTATTCAATTCGCATTCACAGTTACTTATCATTATCTTTTCCCTCAACTGACAATGGGATTGGCTCCGTTGATCGTAGCCTTCAAAACACTTGCCATCTGGAAAGGCGACGAACGCTGGAACGAAGCAGCCCGCTTTTGGGGCAAGATTTTCGGCATCACGTTTCTGTTCGGTGTCGTAACAGGAATACCGCTTGAATTCCAGTTCGGGACAAACTGGGCGTCTTTTTCGCGTTTTGCCGGCGGAGTAATCGGGCAGACGCTTGCAATGGAAGGAACTTTCGCCTTTTTTCTCGAATCTGCATTTATCGGCTTATTTTTGTTTGGCGAAAAGCGTCTCGGCCAAAAACTGCATTGGTTATCGGCTTTTTTACTCTGGATCGGTACATGGTTGTCGGGCTGGTTTATTATCGCGACCAATGCCTGGATGCAGCGGCCGGTCGGTTATGAGATCAGCGCGGACGGCAGCGTCCATCTGACCAGTTTTTGGGACCTTGTGCTCAATGAATGGGCAGTCTATCAGTACATGCATAACATGGGCGGCGCTTTTGTTACCGGCTCATTTGCCGTAGCTGCTCTCGGGGCTTTTTACATTCTTTCCCGCAAGCAAGTCGAATACGGAAAAATGTTTGTCAAGGCGGGCGTCATTGCCGGCTTTATCGGCAGTGTATGGATGCTGTTTCCCTCCGGAGACCTGCAGGGACGTATGATTGCAAAGCACCAGCCCGTTACTCTTGCGGCGATGGAAGGGCTTTTTACAACACAGGAAGGCGCACCAATTGTTCTGATCGGCCAGCCCGATATGGAAAAGAAACGGCTAGATAATCCGATACACGTGCCGAAAATGTTGAGTTTTATAACTTATCAGCGGTGGGATGCAAAGGTGCGCGGGCTGGACGCTTTCCCCGAAGACCAGCATCCCGACAATATCCCCTTGCTTTACTATAGTTTCCATATGATGGTCGGCCTGGGGACGATTTTTATCGCCGTGATGACGCTGGCCGTAATCTGGCTGTGGCGTAGGCGGCTATTCGAAACAAACTGGCTGCTGTGGTTGCTGATGTTGCTTTTCCCGTTTCCTTTTATCGCCAATACCGTCGGCTGGATGACGGCTGAGCTCGGACGCCAGCCGTGGCTGGTCTATGGATTGATGCGAACGGAGCATGGTGCTTCGCCAATGGTTTCTTCCGGAAGTGTACTTTTCACGCTGCTCGGTTTCCTGGGTATGTACACGGTTTTGTCGCTTCTGTACATTTTCCTGATGCTGCGGCGAATAGAACACGGTGCGGACGAACTCGGAGCCGGAATTAAGCAGGAGAGTTACTAAGGAGGGAAAAATGGAAACGATTTGGTTTGTTATTGTCGCTTTTATGCTCACATCCTATGTCATACTCGATGGTTTTGATATCGGGGCCGGAATTGTACATTACCTGGTCGGAAAGAATGAATCCGAACGGGCTGTTATAATCCGTGCAATCGGGCCGGTCTGGGACGGCAACGAAGTCTGGTTGCTTGCAGCCGGAGGTACGCTTTATTTCGCTTTTCCCGTGCTTTATTCATCGGCTTTCAGCGGATTCTACCTGCCGCTGATAATGGTTCTGTGGTTATTGATTATGCGGGCAGCGGGTATAGAGCTCCGTCATCAGCTTGAGCATAACCATCTCTGGACTTCCTTCTGGGATTTCACTTTTTCCCTTGCAAGTATTCTGCTGGCAATCTTTTACGGCGCCGCACTGGGAAATGTCGTTCGAGGTGTGCCGCTGGACGAAAAAGGGTATTTTTTTGAGCCGCTTTTTACTCATTGGGGTACGACGGGAGAAACGGGAATACTCGATTGGTTTACGGTGCTTTCCGGCCTGGTGGCTTTCTTTGCGCTTACAATCCACGGTGCGGCATATTTGGCTCTTAAAACAGAAAATGAACTAAACGAACGTGCCCGCCGGATAATTTCTCTTGGATGGTATCTTCTTGTTGTTGTTACGGTTGCAAGCCTTTTTGCGGTTTTGTACATACGCCCCGAAATCGTCGGGAATTACTTTATTTACCCTGCGGGCTGGCTGATTCCGACGGCGGTTGTGGCGTCGTTGATCGGGATCAAGTATTTCAACACGGTGCGTAAGGAAAAGGCAGCATTTCTTTCATCTGCAATCTATCTTGCCGCAATGCTCGGCGGGGCGGCATTTGCCTTGTATCCTAATGTTTTGCCTGCTCTGGAGCCCGCAAACAGTCTTACAATCTATAATTCAAAGGCCGGCGATTACGGGCTTGGAGTGGGATTGATCTGGTGGACATTCGGCATTGTGATTGCTATCGGATATTTTGTTTTTTTGTTCAGGACATTCAAAGGGAAAGTTGCGGCTGAAGCCGGGCACTAGGCATTTCGCGTTTTTAACGTTGTGCAACTTACCGGAATCAAAAACGGGCTGGAGGCCCGTTTTTTGATTGTTACCAACTTTACAATACAAAGTACTTTACAATTTAATTTTTACATTGTAGAGTTGACCTGATGTCGAACGTAAAGACTTTTCGCAGCCCCGGAGCGGATCCCGGACAATTACCGAATTTAGGCCGTCGGGCCGAAGAAAATCTCGAATATATACGCTCAACAATCGAAAGCGGGATAAAGTTTACGGCTGTGCCGGGTTACGGCGGCATTCTGATGGGACTGACGGCGATTGCGACGGGATATCTTGCCTCCGCAGCGGCTGATTTTTATTACTGGCTGATTTATTGGATTTTTGCGGCGGCTCTTGCCATCACGATCGGTATTTTGGCCATGTGGCGAAAAGCGGCACGCTGCGGCCAACCTTTATTGACTCTATCGGCAAGAAAATTTGCTTTGGGGTTTGCTCCCGCAATCATTGCCGCCTGTATGCTTACGGCTTTGCTTGCTAATTATTCAAATCGTGCACTTTTGGCAATTTCCTGGGTCTCGCTCTACGGTGCAGCAGTGGCCGCCGGCGGCGCTTTTTCGGTCAAACCGGTGCAAGTCATGGGCTGGAGTTTCATTATCGCGGGGCTAGCGGCGGGTCTGTTGTTTCTCCTTAAAACGGCTGTAAACGGCGATCTGATAATGGCTTTATGTTTCGGGGTTTTACACATAGTTTTCGGCGCGGTAATAGCAAGGAATTACGGAGGCTGATCATTAACACATGAAACGGCAACGAAATGCCAGTAAAAAGAAAATAACGGAACCGCAAAACCTGAAGGTGATCAAAGCGTCGGATTCTGCCTCAAACGGCATGGATGGCCTGATTCACGAGCGGACACGGCTTGGCATCGTCTGCATGCTTGCCGCAAACGGTAAGACGTCTTTTTCAGACTTGAAAAATCATCTTGAAATCTCCGATGGGAATCTTAGCGTTCACGGCCGCAAACTCGAAGAAGCAGGTTATATCCGAATAAATAAATCCTTTTCGGGGCGAATTCCGCGCACCGAATATGAAATCACGGAAACAGGCCGCCGGGCCTTACGAAACTATCTTGACCACATGGAAAGATTGATAGACGCAATGAAGGAGCCACATCGAAACAATGACCAATAAAGCACAGACCGGATTTGAAATACTAGTAAGCGCAATAGTTATGGGCTTGGCAGCGGACACTTTGCTTCGGGATGTGCCCTGGGGTCTGAATGCATTTGTCTTTGTTTTGATGTTTGTTGCGGCATTGTCTTTTCTATCGCTCAGACATCGTCCGGAGATTATCTCACCGCCGGCTTTGGCTCTAAAGTCTGCAATCCTTTTCTTTGCAACCATGTTCCTGATTCGGGATTCGGCTGAACTGAAGGTCTTCGATACATTGGCCATGGTAGTTTTGCTAGGCGTATTGATTTTGCGCACATTTCCGATAGACATTGTCCACGCAGGAGTATCACATTATGCCGCAGGATTGCTTTGGGCGGGCATCAATTCGATATTCGCCCCGTTTTTATTGATTGGAAGCGATATAGACCGCCGGGAACTTGCTGCAAATCGTTGGGTTTCAACGACTGTTGCTTTAATCCGTGGCCTTGTGATTGCGTTGCCGCTGATTCTCGTTTTCGGACTTTTGTTTATGTCCGCAGATTCTGCATTTGATCATTTTGTACGCCGGATTACGGCGTTCAGGTTTGATAAAATAGTCTCACACATTGCCCTAACCTCTGTATTTGCGGTGCTTACGGCATCATACTTTCGCGGGACTCTGATGCAGCCTTTTGCCGGATGGAGATCGGCCGGCAGAGAAACCAAAGGAAGTTCGGGATTTTCAGTTGAAAAAGCATCCCCTGAAGATGACTTAAACAAGGAAGAAAACGATACCCCGGTTTTCACGCCGGGCAAAAGTGTTCTTGAACACATAAACAACGCCGATGCTTCGACGAATGATAGGGAAAATATCCGGACCGGCGATACAAAACCTTTTTCCGTAGCTGCGAAAATACGACAATTCGATTTTCAGAATTATGACAATTCATTTCTGCCGCAGGGATTTACGCTCGGCTTTATCGAGACCGGAGTAGTTTTTGGTCTTGTTAATCTTGTGTTTTTATCCTTTGTTGTGTTTCAAATCCCGTATTTGTTCGGTGGTTTGGACTTTGTACATTCAACGCCTGATCTGAAACTTGCGGATTTTGCACGTAGTGGTTTTGCAGAACTTGTTTTCGCCTCGGTTCTGGTTCTGCCGATGCTTTTAGTCGGACATTGGCTTTTGCGTCGCGATTCCAAAAGCACAGCAAATCTTTTTAAGGTTTTGGCGCTGATTCAGATAGGGCTTTTATTCGTAGTAATGGCATCCGCAATGCAGCGGCTGCTGCTGCTTACGGGCGAGGTAGGCTATGGCTGGACTCCGACGCGTTTTTACCCGGCCGTTTTGATGTTTTGGCTTGGAATAGTGTTTATATGGTTTATTTTTACTGTCCTGTTTGGCAATCGGCAAAGGTTTGCATGGGGTTCGCTTTGGTTTGCCATTGTTATTCTGGGTGCCGTAAATCTTTTCAATCCCGATGCCTTTATCGTTGAGAAAAATCTTCAGCTTATGCGTCAGGGACGTCAATTTGATGCGTATACAAATGCCGGTCTGGGCGGTGAAACCGTACCGATTTTATTGCGGTCACTACCGGAGATGACACAATACGACCAATGTAGTGTGAAGTTGTCACTGCATTCGAGACTCAATAAATTGAAAACAGAGACAAACCCCGGATTATGGAACCTTCAGCGACAAAAGGCTCTGCAAACATTGGAAGCGGCTTATAAAACGCTTGATCAACACGAAGGGTGCCCGGCATGGATGGATTTCAGGGAATAGGACGGAAAAACATACTCAAACGGAAATGCCTGTCGGAGAAACAAAAAGAGACCTGATACGCGAATATCTGAACTATCTTGCCGTTGAAAAAGGACTGGCGGCTAATTCTCTCTCCGCTTACGGCCGTGATTTACGGGAGATGGCAGAGTGGGTGGCAAAAAACGGCCTCGTGATCGATTCGTTGAAACCGGAAGATATCCGCGAATGGTTGATTGATCTATCGCGTAAAGGCATTTCGCAGCGAACGAAACGAAGAAAAATCAGCTCAATACGCGGTTTTTTCAAATTCGCACTTGCCGAAGGACACATTGATACGGATCCAAGCGAGACAATTGAATCACCGCAAATCGGGCAATATATTCCCGCATTTCTCAGCGTAGAAGACATCGAAATGCTTTTTTCGGTACCGGAAACCGATACGGACAAGGGAATTTTGGACCGGGCATTGCTTGAACTGATGTATTCAAGCGGTTTAAGGGTTTCCGAGGTGATCAGCCTAAGGCTTTCCGATGTTGATACGGAAACGCGGGTTTTGACTTGTACCGGAAAGGGAAGCAAAACCCGTAAAGTTCCGGTGGGTTCGGCTGCCGTTGAATGGCTGAACCTGTATTTGCCTGTCCGACGGTCATTGGAAACGACGTCAGATTTATTGTTTGTTTCGAATACAGGCCGCCCACTGACCAGGCAGTATGTCCACAAAATGATCCGCGAATATGCCGGCCAATGTGGCCTTACAAACGTCTCGCCCCATACTTTACGGCATTCCTTTGCAACGCATCTTATTCAAAACAATGCGGATATCCGATCAGTTCAGCAAATGCTCGGTCATGCGGATATTTCCACAACGCAGATTTATACCCACATTACCTCAGAACACCTGAAGCGTGCCTACGAGCGGTTTCATCCGCGTGCGAGGCGGACGTAAAACGTTTGTTTACAATGGTTTCCGGACTCCGCGGAGGTATGCCGCACTTGCCTGCCAATTTTTTATTCCGGCGGCTTGCGCTATTGACGATTTTTAGATAACATTGGAAATTTGCTAATTGGCTCAAGTTGCCGGTTATAGCAAACTTAACAATCTGGTATTTAGCAAGGGTGGTCGAGTGGTTAATGGCACCGGGCTGTAAACCCGGCGGAGTAACATCCTACGCAGGTTCGAATCCTGCCCCTTGCACCAGTCGGGCGGGAGTAGCTCAGTTGGTAGAGCGTCAGCCTTCCAAGCTGAATGTCGCGAGTTCGAGTCTCGTCTCCCGCTCCATTATGTTTTTTGATTTATTGCCCGAGTAGCTCAGGGGTAGAGCGCTTCCTTGGTAAGGAAGAGGTCACGGGTTCAAATCCCGTCTTGGGCTCCATAAGGTTCTAAAGATTTGAAGTTTATTAACCCGGAGATAAGCAGAAGAGATGAGCAAGGAAAAATTTGATCGGTCGAAGCCGCACGTTAATATAGGGACGATAGGGCACGTAGATCATGGCAAGACGACGTTGACGGCAGCGATAACG
>FUFK010045117.1_pt1 | contig 25479 bp, 23 predicted proteins | sample 1021851 | NCBI WGS metagenome assembly FUFK01 (sample SAMEA51879418, study PRJEB19060) | metagenome | reverse complement strand
TGCAGTCATTGAGCTTCCAGCGAAATCCAAAGAAACAGAATCATTAACCGCATATGTAAAGTCAAATTCCCAACCAGAAGTTTCAGCTTTACCGCCATTAAAATTATATCTCCAGCCACAACCAGGAGTAACTTGGATAATAATTCCATCCCAGTCAACATCAAAATATGTAACATTAGCAGTATAGTTATCCCCTCTTGCTTTAACACCGAATTCTGTGGTTTCAGCTTCATCAGAATTAAATCTTCTTGAAAAGTTAGCTTGAGCTGCCTCATCACTACTACAGAAAGGAGGAAGTGGCGCCTGATTTCCACCAGGTCTGTAACCTGCTGCTTGTGTTGCATACAATGTTAGGTCTTCATTGACCCTATAGCTTGCTGCATATTTCATCCTAGTATCAGACTCTGAGCCTGATAATTCGGAACAATCTGTACCTGATGGATCGTTACCATCGCACCCGGTGCTACCCATAAAGAATATTCCATATTGGTAAGACTTAGAAGCATCTTCAATTTCATAATCTCTAATTCCTAACGTTAAAGTTAGTTTATCGTTGACGTTATAATCGAATTGACCATACATTGATGTCTCTTCTTGTTCATTGTATTCAGTATAGGATCCATAATAGAAATATGGATAACCTAGATGCCCTTCACAAAAAGGAGGACAATAAGCAGTTGCATCATAGTCATCAGGACCCAAACCAGCTGCATAAAGCATTACATATTCTAACCAATCCTGATCCATTGCGTATTGTGTTTGAGATATGGAATTAGGCTCCTCATTAAACTTGTAATTATAATAACCAATAGTCCATTCAAATTTTCCTGGCTTTGAAATTAATCTAAGTTCTGTTGTCTCCTCATAATACTCATCACCATCAACAATTAATGGTGCTGGCACATAATCATCCATGTCAATTCTAGCCCAGTCTGTAACTGAATCGTCAGTTACCGTTCTGTCTGAAATGATTAGGTTCGCATCAAAGAGGCCAAAATCATATTTAATGTTCGCAACTAGAGTTTCTCTAGTTATATCTTCAGATTCATCAGCAGCTAGCGCATGAGAAAACTTAGGATCGTAATTTGAGAGAACTCCACTTACTCCCTCTGAAGCTGCAAACGAAGATATTGCGTCTAAACGCGAGCATGTTGGATCACCATCAAAATTATAAAACCAGCTAGTTGCCTTAGGGCACCCCTCAACATAAACATCAGCACTTCCAGGCTTACTTTGACCAGGTTCTAAAATACCAAATGCTTTATTGTTAAAATTAATATACCTCAAACTTCCTGTAAGCTTGCCTCCATCATTGAAACCAAGCGTGANCATAAGTTGTGAATCATCTTCTTCACCAACTGTTTTACCTGTTTGTATGTTTTTATAGATACCAGGTGATACAAGTTGAGAATATACTGCTCTCACAGCGAGGCTGTCACTTAAAGGCATGTTATACATCATTTCAACGCTTGTTTCAGGATCTCCTGCTTTAACTTTATCACCATAACCCACTCTAATTTTTCCGTATGCAGAACTTGAATCAGGTTTATTAGTTATGTATCTTATTGTTCCCCCGATTGCATTTGATCCATACAGCGTTCCCTGAGGACCTCTAAGAACCTCTATTCTTTCAACGTCAAATAAGCCCATTAAAGCTCCATTAATTTCATCAATATATGTAGATGACGTTCCTGAAGATCTTTGAGAGGTAGATGTATTTAAGCCCCTAAAAGTGTAGTAATTAGAGCCACCAGGTGTTGAAACACCAGCAATAGATCTCAAGTAGTCTTCAGGATTAGTAATTCCTCGCTCCTCGATTGCTAATTCTGTTATTACAGATATATTCATAGGTATTTCTTGCACAGTCTCAGCTTTTTTGTTGGCTGTTACTATGACTTCTTCAACCTCTTGTGAAATCAAAATAAATGGTGCCAAAATTAGTGTGCACAAAATTGTTTTAAAGTTTTTCATAATTCATATCCTCTCAAAAAAAAACCCAGCAAAAGCTGGGTCAAATAATAAAAGCGGTCCCAGCTATGCTGATACTCCCCGTCTTTTATGTAAGTTAACATTTAACATACTCTATTGAGTATATATGTAAAAAACAATTTAACTAGTCNTTTAATAAAAAAAGTATCTATTTTTTATANAAAATTGGTAGGGATGGAGGGAGTCGAACCCCCACGCCTTGCGGCACTTGGTTCTAAGCCAAGCGTGTCTACCAGTTCCACCACATCCCCAGGCATATGCATTATATATAGTTATATTGTCTAAGTGGAAAATTTTTAAAGATCGTAATTAAGTAANTTTTTTCTTTGTCTGTGAACTATTGNNAGNCCNATNAGAGTAAGTACACCTAAAATTGATGCAATGACATCATGAAAATGATATCCCTCNTAATATAATCCACAAGCNTTNCCTANNAGCATGAATGCACACATGTATATTAAAACTGTGCCNAGTTGAACTTTTGATGANGAAAAAATAAACCGNACAAGAATATAGCCAGATGCAACAAAAACTCCAGACATTGTTCTGATAAAATTTGCTAAAGGAGTATATCTTTCTACACCATCAAAGGCAGGATACCAAGACACAAATTCTGGTCCAAACATTGCCCATAAACCCATTACTATTGAAGTAACACCAATTATAAGTAAATATCCTTTAATTATAACGCTCATAAAACTCCCAACATATACAAAGCAAGCATGAAAGAAAGACCTCCAAATGCCATCCATATGTACATTTCTTTATAATTGTTAAATTTATAGGAATTAATTGCAAGAAAACAGCAAAAAATTGGCGCAATCACAAGAATTCCATAACCAACTAAAATAGCTAAAGGAATAAATGCAAGGAACAAAAAAACCTGTAAAACAAACCTATTCACACTTATATATTAAATAAATTGTTAATTTTGAACAACTTTATCGCTGTTTAGAGAATTTTGAACACTCGATATCTGTGTTTGTATCTCTAATATCACCTGATTTAGTTGATTTCTGTAGTTATTGAGTGCCTGAACAGAATCATCAAGCAATATCAATTGAGTATCAATATTATTCAAACTTAATTTTAAGGAAATTAAGTCCCCCGAAGATAAACCAAGATCATCTATTTTTTTTATATTTTTACTAACGCTATCTTGTGTTGATAAAAGATTCTTTTGATTTATTTCGATATCATTTCTAATAGTTAACAACAAGTTTTCTATTTCATTGGTTTGTTCGGTAAGTTTTTGAATATCTACTTTGTTTCTTTTGTTACTTAAATCCCACAATTTTCTTATTTCTTTATCAAGAAATTGTATTGATGAGGTTATATCAGTCATAGAATCATTATTAGTTTCATCAACAATATTAATTTGTTCTTCAATAAGTGAAAGTCTCTCATCCACTAATTTCATTGATGATTTATTATTTTCAGATTCAAAAGTTTGCCATATAGCTAAAAATAAAATGCTCATAAACGCAATTACGTATATAAATCCTATAAGAAGCCCCCCTTTTGAAGATTTCTCAAGGTAAGAAGGCAGATTTTTTGTAATTTTAAGTTTACTAGCCATTGATAATTAAAATTCAAACGTATTTAGCATATAATAATTGATTATTTTACCTTAACTTAAAACTTTATAATGAATTTAGATTTTTCAGACGATCAAAAGTTTCTTCAAGAAGAAGCAAGAAAATTCTTAGAAAAAGAAAATGCCCTATTNCGAAATAGAACAGTTTTAGAAAATCAGTCACATTTTGATCAAGAACTATGGTCAAAAATTGTTGAGCTTGGGTGGACTGGTATTAGAATTCCTGAAGAATTTGATGGTCTAGGTTTAGGACATTTGGAGCTATGTGTTATTGCTGAAGAGCTTGGAAGATTTTTAGCTCCAGTTCCTTTCTCATCTTCTGTATATTTATTCACAGAAGCAATAATTAAGTATGGAAGCGAGGAAATGAAAAAAGATCTTCTTCCAAAATTAGTATCTGGTGATGTCATTGGAACCTTGGCAGTAACAGAAGATCTCTTTGCACCTTCAAAAGATAATATTAAATTATCTTGCGAATCAGGAANAATAAATGGCAAGAAAATTGCTGTACCTGATGCGAGCATTGCAACTCATGCATTAGTTGTTGCTAAATCAGAAAAAGGTATTTGTCTTCAAATTGCTGATTTATCTAATGAAGGGGTTTCAATTGAACANCAGGAGAATATTGATGAAAGCAGAGGTCATTTCTCAATAACATTCGACGGTGTTGACACTCAAGCTATTGGTGATGAAATTTCTGGATGGGATATTTATGAATCAATTATTAATCAAGCAGCAGTTCTNTTTGCTTATGAACAAATTGGAGGTTCTCAAGCATCACTNGATATGGCCGTTAATTATGCAAAAGAGAGATATGCTTTTGGACGACCNATAGGCTCNTATCAAGCAATTAANCATAAGCTTGCTGATATGTANATTGCTCTTACTCTTGCAAAATCAAATTGTTACTANGCNGCTTGGGCATTATCAACTGATTCAGCTGATCTCCCTTCAGCATCAGCAACAGCACGTGTTAGTGCAATCAAAGCTTATCAGTTATGTTCTCAAGAAAANATTCAAACTCATGGTGGAAATGGATTTACATGGGAATATGATTGCCATATGTTTTATAGACGATCTAAGCTTTTATCATTAAATCTTGGGTCTCTAAGTAATTGGAGAGAAAAATTAGTTACTAGTTTAGAACAATCAAATATTAATTAGGAAAGTAAATATGGATTTTAACGACACAAAAGAAGAAGCAAAATTTAGAAAAAAATGTAGAGATTGGCTTGAAAAAAATGCCACCTATAAAGAGGATTCAACTCCGCAAAATGATGACTTTGCAAATAAAGATAAAATGAAAGCAGCTAAAGCATGGCAAAAAAAGAAATATGATGCTGGATGGGCAATGCTTCATTGGCCAAAAGAATATGGTGGAATTGGTGCAAGTTCAATGGAAAGAATTATATGGGCTAATGAAGAAGCTAAGTTTGATGTACCAAAAGGAATTTTTGAAATTGGGTTAGGTATGTGTGGCCCAGTGATGATGGAGTATGCTTCGGAGGAACAAAAAGAAAGATATTTACCACCAATGGCAGAAGGTAAAGAAATTTGGTGTCAATTATTTTCTGAGCCTTCAGCAGGTTCAGATGTGGCTGGTCTCAGAAGTAAAGCAGTTCAAAAAGGTGATAAGTGGATTATTAATGGTCAGAAAGTCTGGACATCTGGTGCTCATTTTTCAGATTATGGAATTTTAGTGGTAAGACATGATCCAGACTTAGAAAAACACAAAGGTATGACATTCTTCTTTGTTGATATGAAATCACCAGGCATTGAGGTAAAGCCAATTAAGCAAATTACTGGTGGTTCAAGTTTCAATGAGGTTTATTTCACTGATGTAGAAATTCCAGACTCTCAAAGACTTGGAGAAATTGGTGATGGCTGGAAAGTTGCTATAACAACATTAATGAATGAAAGACTTGCCGTTGGTGATGCAGGTGGAGCGGATGTTGAGGATGCCTTTAGATGGGCAAAAACTCAAGATAATCTAGGAGAGCCNCTTTTAAATAATAAAGCAGCGAGAGAATCTATTGCTGATTGGTATTGTGAAAAAAGTGGCCTTAAAAATACAAAGCTAAGAACAATGTCTGCNCTTTCTAGAGGAGATACTCCTGGACCTGAGGCATCAATAACTAAGATTGTCAGCGCTGGAAAACTTCAAAATATTGGTAATTTTGGGATAGATTCACTCGACATGGCTGGCATGCTAAGAACAGATAATAATGATGTAAAAGGTTTTCAAAATGCCTGGTTGGGCGCACCTGGAATGAGAATAGCTGGTGGAACAGATGAAATCCTNAGAAACATCATTGCTGAAAGAGTGCTTGGACTTCCTCAAGATCCNCGAGCTGATAAAGGTGTTGCATTTAAAGACATACCATCTGGTAATTCTTAGTTAATTTATCTAAATTTGCTAAGGAATTGGAGAAATTCAACCGAACCTCCTTCTATTTGCATGTCTCCTGATGCAATAGATGTAACGGGGTTGGACAATCCAGTTAAAACTTTTTTAAGTTCTATTTCGTCGGTCAAAACAGTAATCGAGCACATATCTTGATTTGAATTACTGATAACTGCTACTTGATTTCTAATGGTAATGTTTTTTGTTAATCCTGAAGAAAAAATAAAACAAACAGTTATGTTTTCTTCAATATTTTTAGGATTATATCTTGTAGATAAAACATCAAATAATGTACTCATTGAAATATATTCTAATAGTTCTTCAGAAGTCCTATCTAACAATGAAGGTTCAACATAATCTGAGCTCAACTCAAAAGCTGAGGTTAAAAAATAGTTTCTTTTATTTGGATTTGATGATCTTGAACCTTCGTATAATAAAGCATCTATTCTTAAGTTTCTTACTTCCTCNGTAAAATTATCTAATGCGATTAAATAATCACTTAGTTCAAGAGCCCATTGCATATCATTATTGCTGACAGCAATCCTTAGATCTTCAATCAAAACATTCATGTCTCCAGCAAGATTTAATACTCTTTTTGCTTTTTCTTCTCTTGAAAGCGGATCTAGTTCAGATGGATTACCGCTAAACCATCCTAAGTATCCATTAAATATGCTCTTAACAGACCATCTAACAGTTCCATAAAATTCTTTTAAATATGGGGAATTTACTATGCTATCGGGTAATNCTATCTTTTCNGCAATCTCATCTGGATACATTCCTTGATTCATTAATCTAATTGTTTGGTCGTGAACATATTGAATAGCATCTCTGTAAACATTTAAGACATCTTGTATTACATCCTTTCCTATAATTGGTTTGGTGTGACTTGGAAAAAGAAATTCTGGATTAAATGTTTTCATATGATCTAGGCTTTCTATCCAGCCTTTTACATCTCTATGTGTGGTACCCCTTATGGTGTATAAGTTTGGAAAAGTCTTATATACATTATCTCCTGGCATTAAAGACTTGTGATTAGGCAACCATACAAAAATCTGATCATTNGTTTCACCAGGTGCATGATACANCTCAATTTCTATACCAGAAATATTGATTTTTAGNTCATCTTCAAAAGTTAAATCTGGCTTTACATATCCTGTTGGTGATTTTGAAACACTTAAGTTTGGACCTATGCCAACATTAATTAAATCTTCTTCAGGTAAGGTAGTGCCAAACATTCTTGTNCTACGAGCAGCAATAATAGGATTAAGAATNCCCATTATTCTTTGAACATAAAAGTCAGTATCTTCATGAGCAATAATTTGTGGCCTTTCTTCTTGAATATTAAGATAATATTGTGTTCCAAAAGTATGATCTCCATGGTTGTGAGTGTAAATAATCGCTTTAATTGGATTTGAATTTTTTTGTTTGAATAAGTTATAGATCTTTTCCGCCTCGTACATGCTATCAGCAGCATCAATAATGATGTTTCCATCATTACCCTCAACCATTATTGAATTTGCAATGCCAAATCCAATTGCAAAGTGAATGAGTCCGCCAGGAGTATCATAAGATAATACTTTTTGCTCAAATTCTTCTGANTGAGAAATAAGATCTTCAACTNCNGATGAATAAGGAATATCAATTTTTTTACTATCAGAATNTGAACATCCTGTAACGACGACAAGTATTAAAAATATTTTAAAGAATTTATGCAAAATANACTTTTATAAAAAGCTTATCATTATCTCATCTACTAACATATTNGACGCATCGTCAGAAGATATTGATCTGCTAGAACCNTCTCTCCATACTGTCACAACAGTCCAAAGTGTTTTGTCATCATCAAGATTTCTTAGATTTACTCTTAGTATGTTTTGAGTAACGTTATATACGTCATCTCTATATCTATAATAATCGTAGTAATATCTTGAGTAGTAAAAATTCAATGGATCGGACTCTACTGTTTCTTTTGTAGTAAAATTTATATCGAAAACAATATTTGAATCTTTATTGTATTTAAGACCTCTTTGTTCAACTGCTGTTTTGAGATTTTCTTTAAATCTTTCAAGCACAATGGGGTTAACTTCAGCGCTTATATTTGTATTGTTTATCTTTATATTAAATTCGTTATAATTACTTAANTTAAAAGTCTCGATNGAATCGGTCTTNATATTCGATTGAGTTGCAGTACAGCCTATAAGTATTATTAAGCTTAAAAGTGATGTAATTTTATTCATAAATTATTTATTATTGAAATATGTTTAACTTAGAAGATCAGAAATATATTAAATTATTAGACCTTAATGCTCAAATATATACTGAATCTAATTTCAATTGCAAGCATATTCATCTAGATTCAAAAAGTGATGAAAAAGTCTTTATGGTTGCCTTTAGAACTATTCCTGAAGATTCAACTGGAGTTGCACATATCTTAGAACATACAGCTCTATGTGGATCAAAAAAGTATCCTGTCAGAGATCCATTTTTCATGATGATAAGAAGATCTTTAAATACGTTTATGAATGCTTTTACTTCAAGTGATTGGACAGCATATCCTTTTGCCACACAAAATGATAAAGACTTTAATAACCTTTTAAGTGTTTATTTAGATTCTTCTTTCTTTCCAAATTTAGATGAACTTGATTTCCTTCAGGAAGGCCATAGGCTNGAATTCTCNGAAAGTAATAACGCAGATAGCGATTTAGAAATTAAAGGGGTGGTTTTCAATGAAATGAAAGGAGCTATGAGCTCTATAACTAGCCAGTTGTGGCATGGTCTATCAAAGCACCTATATAACTCATCAACTTATAAANATAACAGTGGTGGAAATCCTGAAAACATTATAGATCTAACCCATGATTACCTTGTAGAGTTCCACAAAAAACATTATCACCCGTCAAATGCAACTTTTTTTACATTTGGTAACGTTGATCCTACTGAAATTCAAGAATTCATAAATGAGAANGTTTTAAAAAGCTTTCAGCCATCATCTGAGANTATAAGTGTGAAAAACGAAAATAGAATCANTGAACCAAAAACTATTACCGAATACTATAATCCCATGCCAGAAGATGAAAATAATCATCATGTCGTATTAAGCTGGCTTTTGGGAGAAAGTCATAATCCAGTAGAATTATTAGAATCGTATTTAGTTTCAAACATACTTTTAGATAATTCTGCATCTCCTTTAAGAAAAACGCTTGAAAATACCGATCTGGGTAAATCTTTATCTCCATTAACTGGTCTAGAAGCTGATCATAAAGAGCTAGTATTTGCTGCAGGTCTTGAAGGTGTAGATTCCAATAAGCAACTTGAGGTTGAAGAATTAATTCTAAATTGTTTAAAAAATGTTGTCTCAAATGGCATTTCTAAAGAACTTGTTCAATCATCACTTCATCAACTNGAAATNAAGCAAAGAGAGATAACGGGTTCCGGTATGCCTTATGGTCTTCAAATTATGTTAGGTTGTCTCCCAGCCTGCTTACATAATGATGACCCTCTTAAAGTCTTAGATCTAGATGCATCATTTGATGTAATTAAAAATAATCTTAAAAAAGAAAACTATATTGAAAATCTTATTGAAAAGAAAATTATTAATAATCAACATAGAGTGAACTATTGTCTTGCGCCTGATATTGAATTCAATTCAAAAAAAGAAATGGAAATCCAAGCAAAAATTGATCAAAAATCAAAAAACTTATCTGTTAATGATAAAGAAAGAATAATTGAACTAGCTAAAAACTTAAAAGCTAGACAAGAAAAATCTGATAATCCTGAAATTTTACCCAAGGTAACTAAAGCAGACATTCCAAAGTCTCGAGAATATGCAAAATCTCAATCTTTTAAAAATGACAATAAAAATTTCTATTACAACGTTGGAACAAATGGCATTACTTATCATTCAATAATTCTTCCATGCGATCCGCTGACTAAAGAGGAATTCAAAATTGCCTCGTTATTTACAAATACATTAACTGATGTTGGGATTGGTGATAAAAACTATGAAGATGTCCAAAAAATGCAGTCTGCGGTAACGGGAGGTATTTCAGCAAGTTTTACACTCATTCCAGATAATAATCAATCAACTCATTCTTTAGGATTAAAAATCACATCTAAATCACTAGAAGAAAATGAAAAGAAAATGCAAGATTTAATGATTGAAACTGCAAAGAACTCAAATTTTTCTGATAAAAATAGAATTAAAGATATGCTTAACTTCATATCATCAGATAATGAAAAGTCTTTAATACAAAATGGACATATTCTTTCTATGAGCAATGCTGCTGCTCAAATTAATAACATTTCAGCTACCAATGATTTCGTATCAGGTATAAATTTTATTACCAATACAAACAAGCTCTCAAAGAATATCGAAACGGAATCTAATCTTGATAAGTACATTCAATTATTAAATGGTATAAAAAATAAAATTGATTCAAATCCATCTTATTCATTTACGGCATCTTCTCTTGAAATAGATCAGTCAAATATTAACTTTGAGTTTGATGATAAAGACACTAACTTTAGTGTTCAGAATTATTTTGATATACAGGAAGAATCCATGGGATGGATTACAGGTGCTCAAGTTACCTATTGTGCTGAGGCTTTTCCTACGGTCGATTTTTTTCATAAAGATGCTCCAGCTTTAAGTGTTTTGGGTGCTGTTTTAAGAAATGGGTATTTACATTCAGCTATTAGAGAGAAAGGTGGAGCTTATGGTTCCGGAGCAATGCAAGACTCTAATAACAAAGTATTTAAATTCTTTTCATATCGTGATCCAAGATGTTCTGAAACTTTTGAAGAGTTTCAAAAATCCAGAGAATGGTCGCTCAAAAATATTACTCAAGAGCAGCTTGACGAGGGTGTTTTAGGAATAATATCAAGTATTGATAAGCCGCTATCTCCATTCGGAGAGGCGATGAGCGATTTCTCTATGAATCTTGATAAAAAAGATTTAGAGGCAAGATTAAGAATTAGGTCATTAGTAAAAAGCTGTTCACTTGATGATCTAGTAAATGTCTCTCAAAAATATTTGTTTAATGAATCAAAGAGATCTGTTATTGCAGGCGAAAATTATATTGATGAGATGAAAAAATTAAATTTCAAAATACAAAATATTTAATTAAAAAAATATAAATTTCTTCCTTTTTAAATCTTTTTCACAACCCCAGTACTGTTTTTGATACTTAGTTGATCTTGCTTGAACCCTATCTGCTACTTTTATTAACCATTGTTTTTTTCTATAAGTTTTTCTTTCAAATCCTGTATAACCCTCGTGATATGCTAAATACAGTGATCTTGCATCAGTCCTCTCAAAACCTTGATAGTAGCCCTTGCTTGCGTACCAACCTATAAAGTCTGCTGAATCTGCAAAATCTTTTCTGCTCGCCCTAGTATTTCCAGTTTCATCCTTATAATCCTCCCAGGTTTTAGTAAGTGCCTGAGAATATCCAACAGCTGAAGACGGTCTAAACCAAGGTATAAAACCAAGGATTTTTTCTCTATCAGGTTTAGCATCTGCTTGAAAACTTGACTCTTGATGAACAAATGACATCAACACATAAGGTGGTATTTTCCATCTTTTTTCGCTTTTAATAACTGCTTTATACCAACTTCTTTTTTCTTTAAAAATCAGGCATATATTGTCAGGATTCTCAGGAGGTCTTGTAGTACAAGATTGAATGATTAATATTATTAATAGAAAATAACTACACTTAAATCTTTTCATCCTCTTTAAATCCTCTAAAGTTTTTAAATCTTGGAAATCTTAAGCTATAGTGCTCGCCCTCAATACTTTGAGTTATAGCATCTGCTCTAATTTCTACCATTCTTCCAATAAGTTTATCTTTTGCAGTCCAAAATCTTTCTCTATCATCATCAGTAAGCCCACTTCCAACGCTTAAAGAAAAGAACTTACCATCGTCTTTGCCTTCTACATGAAATGCACCTAACTTTCCCTCATGCTTCCCTGATCCCTCTTGAATATCAATAACCTTCAGGGTTACTTCAATGAAAGGTTTTATTTTTAACCAAGCATGACTTCTTTTACACTCATAAAAATTATCATTCGGTTTAATCATTAGACCTTCAAAACCTTTTTCAAGCGCTTCTTTATTCATATTAGAAAATTTAGCCTTTCCATCATCATTATCAAAATTAATAATTTCATAATCTACAAGCTTTATTGCATCTTCAAATGATTGAGCTAATCCATTAAGTTTTTCTTTTCTTTCAATAGAAGTAAGTTTACTTTTTCCACTATTAAATTCTTTGAGTGGAAGAATATCAAACAAAGCCAGATAAGCATCATCAGTTTTTGCTCCAGATTTCCTATAAACTTGTTTCATTAAGGCTTGAAAATCATCGCTCATTACCTCTCCATCGAAAACAAGATTATTAAATTCTTTTTTACTTAGAGCATTTTCAATATGTGGAAAATTATTAAATATCTTTCCATTTCGACTGTATAAAGTAGCCCTTCCATTTTTAACAATCGCAATAACTCTTACGCCATCATATTTGTACTCTACCAAACAATCCCCCTTAATTTTTTTTGGATGTTTAGCGCCGTCATGAGCTAACATACATGAAAAAATAGGTACTCTGAATNCTAAGTCCATTTTTTTTGCAACGTTATTTACTGTCTTTTCACTTACTCCACATCTTAGATCCTTGATAAGAATTCTTCTATACCAATCATTCCATTGATCTGTCTTTGATGACTCAATTAATTCAATAATCAAATCTCTTGCAGCATGACCAGTTTTGTCTCGATCTATTAACTGATTTGCAGCTTTTTTAAAATCACTCCAATCTAGACCGGCACCATCTTCAATACATTCAGGTACTTGTTTTACTCCAAATGTAGTCAAAGGGTCTAAACACATAACAAGCCCCTCTTGAAAACTTTTATCGTTAAGGTGCTTTTCTATTACCCCCTCTTTAAACAATCGACTGTTATCACTTTCAAGTTCTTTAATAATCTTCCAAGGTTCTATCATTTATTTAATTTTCCTCATCAGAAATGTTTAGTTGTTTTAATCTTGCNATATCTTGAGCCCTAGACTCAATATGTGAGATCATTTGTTTTGTTATTGGAGTTCTATCTTGATCACAAAGTGTTGCATAAAATTTTTCTGCAAAATTAATTGAAAATTCGATCATTTGTTTCACTGTATTTAAAGGATCATCTACAACATTTAAATCAGATACAACTGCAATTGCAAATGATTTAGTTTCATCTTCAAAAGTTCCTGGTTTTAAAGCGTTTATAACCCGAAATTTTTCTATTTTATTATCTTGATAAAAAGCAAAGTAATTATTCACAGTTTTTGCTCCATAATTTGATAAAAAACCAAACAATTGATCCATGTCAAACATAGATCTATCCATAGAAATTAAATTTAATATTACTAATTCCTGTTCTTTTGACTGATTTATATCAAAATCAAAAGATTGTTGATTTTTATGTGGCTCATCTGAAATATTTAAATCGGATGAATCTTGGACTTTCTCAATTTTAACTTTTAAATTACCATCATTTGAGACTTTTCTTATGAATAAAAAAGTAATTATAAGAAATATCAAAATAGCGAGTCCTATTAGATATATCTCTGAATTTACACTCATTTACGATTCAGCCAATTCGAGAGCTTGATTTACATCCACCGATACCATTCTTGAAACTCCAGCCTCTTGCATTGTTACACCCATAAGGTAGTCGCTTCTTTCCATTGAAACTTTATTATGAGTTATGAATATAAACTGAACAGTTTTTGACATCTCCTCGACCATATTTATGAATCTTAATGTATTCAAGTCATCCAAAGGAGCGTCTACTTCATCTAGNAAACAAAAAGGNGCTGGATTTAAGTCAAAAATTGCAAANACTAAGGCCAATGCAGTTAAGGCTTTTTCACCACCAGATAGTTGAGATATTGATGAATTTTTCTTTCCAGGAGGTCTTGCCATTAAAATCACACCGGCATTTAAAGCATCCTCNTCAGTCAGGGTTAATTCAGCTACCCCGCCACCAAAGAGTTTTGGAAACATCTCTTTTAGTTTTGAATTAACAGAGTCAAAGCTTTCCTTAAAAATTGTTTTAGTTTCTTGATCTATCTTTTTTATTGCACCAGTAAGTTTTTCTAAAGCTTCTGTTAAGTCATTATATTGTTCATCTAGCTCTTCTTTTCTTTTTGATTCCTCTTCTATTTCTTCTGGCGCGGCTAAGTTAATGGCTCCTAATTTTATTATTTTTGTCTCAATATTGACCAGCTTATCCTCAAGCTCTTCTATAGTCATATCTTCATATTCAGAAAAATCTATTTTATCTATGTCTATTCCAGCTTCTTTAATTTTTTTGTTTGAATTATCTAAATTAATTTCGTAAGTTTTTTGCTCTATTCTTATNTTTGTGATCTTTTCAGAAATTGTTCTGGCATCTAAATCTGCAATAGATTTTTTATTTTCAAACTCCCTCAATTCTTCATTAAATTTAGATTGTTTTTGCCTAAGGGAAATCAAAACTGATTCAGCACTAGAACTTTTATCTACAAAATCTCTCATTTCATTTTCGATAGACTTTTTCAGTTTTTCAGCATTTACAATTTGGTCCTCAAGATCATTTTGTCTTGATAAATATTCCTCAGTTAATGTCTTTGATTGAGCAGTCGCTATATTTAGAATATCTGTAAGTAAGCTTTTTAATTCAATTGCTTTTTCTCTGATATTTTCATTTTTTATTCCATATTTCTCTATTGTATTTATCATGCTATCAAGAATATGCATTGCCTTTTCGCTTGGACTTAATTCTTCAAAATTCTTTTCAGTTTCTTTAGCTTTTTCATAATTTTGTTTTACTTTTTCTAAATTAGACTTTGTTTCTTGTTCATTTTTATTGATGTTGTGAAGGTTTGCCTCCCTTTTAGCTATTTCAGCACCTACAGCATAGAAATTCTTTTGAGCTTCTTCATATTCACTCAGAACAGATTCATTTTCNGTTCTAAATTGATCTATTTGAGATTGTATGGTTTCAGATTCAGCATTTTTTATCTGCAAGTCTCTGTTTAATGAATCTAATTTTTTTTGAAGATCATCTCTACTACTTTTAGCTTCAATAGAAAATAGAACNGCCTTATCCAGTTCAAGTTTTGCTTTATCTTTTTTAAGTTCACTATATTTTTCAGCAGCTTTTGCCTGATTCTCAAGTCTTTTTATTAATCTTCCTATTTCATCTCTGATATCTTTTACTCGTGATAAATTTTCTCTGGTTCTTTTAATTCTAGATTCTGTTTCTCTTCTTCTTTCTCTATACTTTGATACTCCTGCAGCCTCTTCAATATGCGTTCTTAACTCATCTGGTTTTGCACTTACAAGCTTGGTGACCATCCCTTGTTCAATAATTGCATAAGAGCTTGGTCCAAGGCCTGTACCAAGGAATATATCTTGTACATCTTTCCTTCTACATTTTGTATTATTTATAAAATAGTCAGACTGAGCGTCTCTTGTCATAACTCTTTTGATTGATACTTCATTAAATGATGTATACTCTCCCCCTATTTTGGCACTCGAGTTATCAAATAAAAGCTCGATACTGCATTGACCAGAAGCTTTTCTGTTCTCTGAGCCGTTGAAGATTACGTCAACCATTGATTCACCTCTAAGATTTTTTGCTGATAATTCACCAAGCACCCATCTAACAGCATCAATTACGTTTGATTTTCCACAACCATTTGGACCTACAACGCCGACCATATTTGTTGGGAAAGATATCTTCGTTGGATCAACGAAACTTTTAAAACCTGAAAGTTTTATATGTTTAAGCTGCATTTAAAGAATCAATTTAATACCACTATTATAACTCTTGTGGGGTTTTAAACCATTCATTTAAATTAATTTTGTATGAATTAAAAGGTATATCTTGATTAAGAAATATTTTGTTTTTTACAAAAAATATTTGCTGATCATCCAAGCAATTAATTTTAATTTTCATCTCAATAGATTCTTGATTTAAATATGCAGAAGCTAAGTCAAATCCAGGTATCACACTGTCTAGATTGTTTAATGAAATATTATCTTTGTTTTTGAATTCTTTTTTTGCAATNGGTATTTCAGGACCATTTGTTATGAAAAGAGTAACTTCTCCATTTCTAATAGAACACGGATACAATGAGCTAGAGTCTATCTTAAAACTAGAGCTCTTAAATTTAGGAAATTTCTCATCTCTTAAAGCAGCATATAAGTTATAGAAGATAAGTTTTTCATTATTTGATATAAAGAATCTCTCTGAAAAAGCTATTAAACTCTCAGCTGACTTAAGTTTTTTTAAATCTATTGATTTGCCAATTAGGCCTACTAGCCAATTCTTCAATTCATCTTCATCAAGAATATTTTCTAGTTGTTTTAGATATTCAACAGATATTCCTGCATCAATATAAATTTCATCAAAAATTTTATTATTTAGTGCTTGTTTTTCATAGGAACCAACAAATGCAAATTTACTTATAAACATAAATAGGCATAAGGAAAGGATTAACAATGATGATCCAAAGATCAGTCCTTTGTTTATGGTTTTCTGAGCCAAAATATAAGCGATTATTGGCAAAGCGGCCAATATTGTTAATAAATAAAAAATAAACATTATTTTTTTCTAAAGAAAAAAATTAAAAAAGCTAAAAGTAAAAAAACGAATGGAGAATACCATAAAATATAGGTTGTATTATTTAACTCAGGTTCATATAAAGAATCTTGTCCAAATCTTGACGAAACATAGTCTTTAATTTCTTGATCAGTTTTGTTTTCATTGATCATTTGTGCAATCTTAATTTTTAAATCTTCAGATATTGGAGCATTTGAACTTGATAAAGAACCAGAAGTACATTTAGGGCATCTTATATCTTTTATTAAATTATTAAATCTATTTTCATCATACTCATCTCCAAAATAATATAATTTATCTGATGAAATATTTAATGATAAGAATAATATGAATGTATATAAATACCGCATCTAAAACATTTTCCTATCTTTAATGATTGGCAAAAAGACATCATTCCATATTTGATCATTTACCTCACCTTGATAATGAGCAACAACTTTACCATTGCTTATCAAAAATGTTTCTGGTGCACCCGTAACACCTAAATCAAGTGCCAAGTTTCCTTTATAATCATGCAATATTGTCTGATATGGATTGCCATATTTTTTTAACCAAATAAGGGCATCTTCTTGTTCATCTTTGTAATTTAATCCAATAACAGGTATGCCATTTTTACTTAAGCTTGTTAGGTATGGATGTTCTATGATGCATGTTATACACCAGCTAGCCCATACATTTAAGACATAGTCGCCATCTAAAAGGTCATTGTTAACTGTCATTGTATTATCAAGAACTTTTAATTCAAATTTAGGAATCTGAAATTGATCATAATCAGCCCCAGGATAAGTATCCTCATTAGTTAAAATCATAAAAAATAATAATAAGAAAGTTGTTGGGACTATAAAAACTATCAATTTAAATAATAAGTTCATGTTTTGACCCTATTTGAAAAAACCAATATTACTCCTGCTAAACCCATTAATAATGCTGATAACCAAATCCATCTTATTAAGTAGTTAATTTGGATATTCACTATCCAACTTCCATCATCAAGCTGGTCTCCAATTGTTATATAAATATCTCTCAAAAATGTTATATGAATTGCTGTTTCTGTAGTGATTTGGCCTCTTGTAAAATATCTTCTTTTTTCTGGCTTAAGATTAAATGTTCTCCCGGTTTGATCTTCCACAAGAAATGTTGCTTTTATTGAATCATAATTAGCATTATTTTCCACACCAATATCTTTAAAAGAAATTTTTAAGTCTTTATATGCCTCAGTACTATTCAAATCAATACTTAAAGCTCTTTCAGTACTCAAAAGACTATTGAATGAAATAGATATTAAAAGTAATCCAAGTGACATNTGAGCTATGACNCTAAAAGGATTTATAAATTTCTTACTAAAAATAAAGTTAATAATTTCATATATATATCTAAATATAATCAATGATCCTGCAAATATCGAAGCAAGTATTGAAATACTCTGAGATTCAAAATATTGCATAACAAATAAAGTAAACGCTGATGATAATAAAATTGAAAAAGATATCGGCGCCGAAATAAATTTAAAGTTAATGCTTCTTGACCATTTTGAATCAACCGAGAAAAATAAAAAAATTGCAGCTAAAACAACTATTGGAATAAATATTGCATTATAAAATGGCGCGCCAACACTAATTTTTTGATCAAATAAAAATTCATAAATTAATGGATACGTAACACCCAACATCACCGAAAAGATAAGAGCTCCAAAAAGAATATTATTTATAGAAATAAATGATTGTTTTGAAAATTTCTTAATTCTNGATAAAGATTGAATGCTTGATAATCTCAAAATAAACAAAAAAACTGATATAAAAACAATTAATCCAATAAATCCAAGAAGATATAGACCTCTGTCAGGATCATTTGCAAATGCGTGAACGCTATCAATAATTCCAGATCTGACAATAAATGCTCCAAACAAACTGAGCGAAAACACTAAAATTGATAATAAAATTGTCCAAATTCTAAGCTGCGATGATTTTATTGATACTCCAAGAGAATGAATAAATGCAGTAGCCGCAAGCCATGGCATTAATGCAACATTTTCAACAGGATCCCAAAACCAATATCCTCCCCAACCCAATTCATAATAAGCCCACCAACTTCCAAGAGTAATGCCAACTGTAAGAAAAACCCATGCAGAAACTGACCATGTTTTTACTAAAGCTTCCCAGTTTATTTTGGAATCACCATAAAGTAAAAAAGCTATTGCGCTTGCAAACGGAATTACAAATCCGACGTATCCCAGATAAAGAGTTGGAGGATGAATTGCTAACGCAGGATCTTGCAAGACTGGATTAATATCAGCTCCATTTAAAGGTGGAATTGGAAGTATTGTCTCAAAAGGATTTGATGTTGCTAACAAAAATATTAAAAATCCAACCAATATGAAAGAAATTACTCCCATTGTTTTAGGCTTTAAAACTTCACTATTTTTTACCCTAATATTAAATAAGAATCCCCATAAAGATAAAAAAACAATCCATAGAAACATTGAGCCTTCATGTGCACTCCATATCGAAGAAATTTTATAAAAAATCGGAAGTGCTGTATTTGAGTGATTTGCAATATATTGAACACTAAAATTATCTGTAATAGCCAGCCAAACATATATTAAAAATGAGGATAGAAGAAAAAAGAATCCATGCGAATATGTTCTGACAATCAAGTTTGATATNTAGCTAGAATTTGATGAAGGAGTAAGGATAGAGAAATAACCAACGAGNAAAAATAAGCCGGTAGCTAAAANTGATAAAAAATGAGAGATTTCAATTATCATCATTTATCTCAATATTCGGAGGCATATAGTTTTCATCATGCTTGGCTAAAACTTCTTCTGCATACAATATTCTATCTCTTAAATTTCCTAACACCACAACACCGCTGTCTTCTTTAAATAAATCTGGAACTATGCCTTCATATTCAACTTTAATTGAGTTTTCATAATCAGTGATGACAAAAGAAATTGAAGATGAAATTCTTTCTACTGAACCACTTAAAACCATCCCGCCAACCTTAATTCTTTTATCAGCTGGGATATTTCTATCTTTAAGTTCAGTTGGCGTAAAAAAATAATCTAAATTAGAGTTTAATGAGTAAAGTATTAGTGAAATACCTGAAACTGAAAATAAAAGTACAAAAAGAATGCTGTATATTCTTTTCTTTCTAATTGGGTTCATTTAATTTATCTTTAATTTTTTTAATTTTTACAGTGTAGCCTATAAAAAAGCTTAATAAACTAATAAAAACTAGTATTACTACGCTCCAAACATACAATCCGTGACCATTCATATATAAGGCCTCATAAAAAGAATTAAATGCAAAATTAAACATAATCTTTCACCCAAGATTTATTTTTTTCTCTATGGAGTATTTGATATTTTGATGAAAGTAAAACTAAACAAATTACCAAGCCAAAAAATCCGATAATTGAACCCATCANAGGATACAACATCACTGGATCAATGCTGGGCTTNTCAGTTAATGTTATAGATGCAGATTGATGAAGTGTGCTCCACCAATCAACTGATTTTTTAATTATTGGAATGTTTACAGCTCCAACTATTACTAACCATGAGAGCAATTTATCTGCTTTTTCATGATTACTAAATGAATTATGAAGCGATATTAAACCTAAATACATAATAAATAGAATTAAAGTAGATGTTATTCTTGCGTCCCATTGCCACCAAGTACCCCAAGTGGGTATTCCCCATATAGATCCTGATATTAATGCAATAAATGTTGTCATAGCTCCAATTGGNGCAATCGCAATGATTAAGTATGCTGCNAGCTTAACTCTCCAAATTAAATANGTGATGCTGGATATTGCCATTGCTAAATATAATGTCTGAGATAAGAATGAGGCAGGAACATGCAGATANATAATTCTATATGAATTTCCTTGAACAAAGTCTTCTGGCGTAAAAAAAAGACCCCAAATAATAGACATAATATAAATTACCAAAGAGAAGTAAAAAATATATTTATAAAACCTACTTACTTGATATAAGTATGTTTTTGGAGATGCAAATTGATGTATAAATTTTTTAATCACTTTGTTTTGTAATGAAAGACTTTATTCCAAATGAGCCTTAATAACATAGGATACTACTATAGGTATTGCTACTATTATAATAGATAAGCTTCCCAATAATAAAAAAATAAAACTTTGATAATTTATATCTAATTGAATTGCNATNAGTCCTTTTCCTANTACGATNAAAACAGGTAGNGCTAAAGGCATAGTNACCAATGCTCCNAGAACAGAACCTTTATTTAAACTAAGTGCATTACCTAAAACAAATAAATTTAAGAAAATATAGGANCTTATTATTGCTANAGGAANAATTGATAANCTTAAAGATAAATCNTCTGANGTACCCAGAGAAAAAANAAAACTTANGATTGAAATAGGCAATCCTATTAAAAGCCANTATGTGAATATTTTAGTNACNATGATAATAGAAAATGATGGNTTTTTAATTAGAGTTTGTTCAAGAGATCCATCGTTATAATCTTCAGAAAAAATNTCCTCTGTNGCTAGCATCATTGATATTAGTATGGCAATCCAAAGTACAGAAAAAAATCCTATTTCTAATTTATCTTGAAGGAATTCAACAGTTAAAGGATATGCAAGCATAATTAACCAGAAAACTAAAATCGGTCCTANCCAGCTTCTTGTTTTCTTTCTTAATTTTAGAAATTCTAACTTAAACATATTTATTTTATTTTGGTATCTCTAAAATCTTAGAATTAATNTTACAAGGAATNTGTGAAGTAAAAACCAATGACTTATTCTTATCTAATTCATTATTCAAAAATGAAGTAAGTANTGTGTGAGCGCCATCATCTAACCCCACAAAAGGTTCGTCCAAGATTATTAAATCAGAATTATTNAGAAATACTCTTAANAAAGCTAACTTTTTTTGTTGTCCAAATGATAAATTAGATACNGTGACATCTCTATATTTATTGAGTTCTAATTTATCAAGATAGGATTTAAGCATGTCACAATTAGTTAGCTGCATTAAGTTAATGTTATCGTCAAGAGTTAAGTAGGTTTTTAAAGCATTTTTATGTCCTAGGTAGCATATTTCCTTTGTTGATTTATTTTCTAAAGTTCCTTTAACTGGTTCGGTAATTCCTAAAATAATTCTGATTAATGTAGATTTTCCGGATCCATTTCTACCTTTAATATGCAGCGCCTCTCCATGGTTGATATCAAAAGATATATTATGAAAAAGCTTATTTTCATTAATTTTATAACCAATATTTTGTGCAACTATTAAAGAGTTTTTATTCATTAGAATATTTCAAGATTTGTAGTNCTTATTATAAGTGCTGGTAAGGGATTTTGTGGATCAATTCTTGTATAAAATCTTTTTGAGATTTCCTTAAAGGGATCAGAACCAAAATCTCCAATTCCACCAACTGAAAAATATAGCCTCTTACTAAAAAAAATACCNTGTTCTAATTTAGGTATGTTTCTTAAAGTTGTGGATATTTTTTTTATGTTTTGTAAGAAATTCTTTTTCTCTTTAAATCGAAACCAACCCCAAGCTGAAAGATCAAGCATAGCAATCTTCTTTAATGCATTCTTAGCTTTTAGGTTTGGGAATGCAGAGGGAGGTAAAAATACTATTAAACTTCCACTTGAATTAGTGACCAATTCATCTAACTTTTTTTCATAAGAAATATTATTTGAAAAATTCGCAAAAATATATTCTTCGTCTTTATTAGAGACTGGACACTTTAATGTCTTTAGCCTTTCTTCAGAGCCAAGAACTATATAAGTTACTAATCCTTGGCTCAAAATTAATTAAATTTTCGATAAAGCTTGTTCGAAGTCAGCGATAATATCATCGGTATGCTCAAGTCCAATTGAAAGCCTTACAAAACCAGGTGTTATCCCGGCAGAGAGTAATTCTTCCTCTGATAATTGACTATGAGTTGTACTACCTGGATGAATAGCTAAACTTCTTGAATCGCCAATGTTTGCAACATGGTATACCATTTCAAGAGCGTTAATAAACTTCTCACCTGACTCTCTTCCGCCTTTAATCTCAAAACCCATTAGACCTCCGTTGCCACGAGTAAGATATTTTTCAGCTCTTTCTTTTGCATAACCGTCCATTACAGATGGGTAAATAACTCTTTCAACAGAATCATGCTCTGATAGATACTTAGCAATNACCTCAGCATTTGCAGAATGCTCTCTCATTCTTAAAGCAAGGGTTTCNAGCCCTTGAATAAACATAAATGCATTAAATGGACTCATTGCTGCTCCCATATCTCTTAAAATTGTTGTTCTTGCTTTAAGAATATATGCAATAGGTCCTAAAGGTTTTACAGCTTCAGTCCATACTGCACCACCATAAGAAGGATCTGGTGAATTTAATGCAGGTTGTCTATCTGGAAAAGCCTCCCAATCAAAATTCCCACTATCAACGATAATACCTCCAATAGAAGTTCCATGACCTCCAATGAATTTTGTTGTTGAATGAATCAAAACAGCCGCACCATGATCAAATGGTTTACAAATAACTGGTGCCGCAGTATTGTCAACAATTAAGGGAATGCCAAGTGGTCTTCCAATCTCAGCAACTTCACTTATAGGAAAAACTTCAAAACTAGGATTTGGAAGAACCTCACCATAATAAGCTCTTGTGTTTTCATCAGTAGCTTCTGCAAAATTATTTGGATCAGCAGGATCTACGAATCTAACTTCAATTCCCATATCCGACATAGGGTTTTTAAATTGGTTATAAGTTCCTCCATATAAATGAGATGAAGCAACAATGTTGTCCCCTTTTCTTGCAATATTTTGAATAGCGTAAGCGGATGCTGCTTGACCAGAAGCAACAGCTAGAGCACCTACTCCACCTTCAAGTGCTGCAATTCTATCTTCTAGAACAGCNCATGTAGGATTCATGATCCTTGAATAAATATTCCCTAGTTCTGATAATGCAAATAGATTTGCAGCATGATCACAATCATCAAACTGAAAACTGGATGTTTGGTGGATTGGTACAGCAACAGAATTAGTAGAATCATCTTTTCTCCATCCTGCATGAAGTCCAATTGTCTCTGGATTAGTGTATGTTTTGCTCATTATTTATGCTCCTCTTTCAAAAAATATAGTTCAATTAGTATAGTAAATATTCATGTATAACAACACCCTTATTGGATATATACTGGTATATTGATAGCAAATAATTATAATTAGCCAAGGAAATTAAATTATGGCCAAAAAATATACAAATTTTAGAATTGGTGGCTCTCCATCAAAAGTTACTGATGACTATACAGTATGGACAAATGACTTACTTCAAAGGGTTATTGCAAGTAAAACTGTTATTCAGCCTGGCAAATCAACTATTGGTCATAAGTTAATAGATTCAGACGTCGTATACGTAATTACTAATGGTCGCGGCACTATGGAAATAGTTGAATATATGAATTCTGATGAAGGCCACGGTTCGAACCCTTCCTATGGCATTGAACACAAAGATTCCTATGAGCTCTCTGCTGGTGATGTCGTTTTAGTAGAGTCTGGTGACTATTGTAAAGTTGTTAATGATTCTGAACATGACCAATTAACCTATCTAAGGATATTCGATAGAGGTGGCTGGAGAAAATAAATGCTTAAAGCACAAATGAATTCTGATAAATTAGCTATTGGATTATCGACAGCTTGTGTAATTCATTGTTTTTTTGCTCCATCATTAATTGTTTTGTCATACAGCTTTTTATCCTTTTCTGTTGATAGTGAATTGGTGCATTATTTGATTTTGCTTTTTGCATTACCAATAAGCATTNTTGCTNTGGGACTTGGATATAAAAATCACAAAGAAACATCATGTTTTATAATTGGCATCACAGGATTAATGGTATTACTTTCAGCAGTTTTATTTTCGGATACGTTATTTGGTGAAGCTGGAGAAAGAGCACTTACTTTAATAGGTTCAATGATTGTTGCATATGCTCACTACAAAAATCACAGCATTTGTAAGCAAATAGAATGTGATTGCCACGATAACCTAAAATCTAATTAATAATCTCAAATTTTGCCACCATAGGCAGATGGTCTGAAATGCCATATTTTTTTGTAGGATTAAAATTAATTGGTTTTCCAGTATCGTTATAAGAGTTAGATTTAGTTCTGTATATTTCTATAGTGTCTTCGATATAAGAAATTCCTCTATCTTTAGATAAAAATATAGTATCCAAAAACTCCCATGTTTTCCCATAGTTGTAATAAAAAGAGCCTTTGCAATCATCACATGCATAAATATGAGCAACACTCCAGTAAATTTCTTGAGATTTATAAATGTTTAGTTTGCTATCCTCTTTTGTATTTACATTAAAATCACCAAGAGCAATAGTTGGATAATTATGGCTATTAAGTAATCCGGATAGAACATCTAAGGAATCTATTCTCATTGATACATCGTGAAACCCAGAAGGAAAATGAACATTGTATATTTTTAACTTATCTCCATTTACTTCTAAAGTCGCATCAAGAATTGGTCTGGTATCCTTGCCTTCAAACTCACCTGAGAACTTTATATAGTGCAACTTAGAATCAATAATGTTAAACCTGCTTATTAAAGCAGTATCAATACCTCTGTAATCCTTTCCTTCTATTAAAACTGAATCAATATATCCATAGGGCTTTAATAGATCTAATAATTGACTAAGAATATTATTATTTTCAACTTCCTGAAGAGCAATTATATCTGGCCCATTTTGACCATAAGAGATAATGCTATTTGCAATATTTTTTAACTTGGCATTCTTTGTTTCTTCATTCCAATCAAGGTATAAGCATTCATTTTTCCATGA
>FUFK010064892.1_pt1 | contig 25482 bp, 27 predicted proteins | sample 1021851 | NCBI WGS metagenome assembly FUFK01 (sample SAMEA51879418, study PRJEB19060) | metagenome | reverse complement strand
TCGGTGGTTCAAATCCGCCCCCGGGCACCACTTGAAAACTATGATCTTTAGGTCTTTTTTNATATTAGATTTTGTCTTATTAAATTCTCACAAAAAATTCTGAATCAAACCATTATATTTTGTAATTTGCATCATTTTGATTATGTAAAAATTATCAGNTATNCTTAAATACGTCTGGACAATNAAAACATCTGATGTTTAAATCATATNAATGAATGAACTTCTTTATTATGATCTAAAAAATGTNTCAGGGTTAACACCTGGCTTAGCAACACAAGTTTGTAGAGAAATTGGAAGGAGAATTGTTGCAGGTCTTTTCCCAGAAGGTCAATTTATAGATGATGAAATTAAATTATGTAAGAGATATAATGTAAGTAAATCAGTAGTCCGTGAAGCTGTAAAAATTTTAGTAGCAAAGGGACTTTTAGAAGTTCGTCGAGGTAACGGAACTAGAGTCCGTCAACGAGCCAGCTGGAATCTTTTGGACGATGATGTACTTGCCTGGCATCAAGGTGTTGAACCAGAGACAGACTTCTTAAGAAAACTAATTGATGTACGTTTAATGGTCGAGCCTAATGCAGCTTTTTGGGCAGCAGGGGCAGCTACTAATGAGCAAATTAAAGAAATTAGTAAATCTCATAATGATATGGAAAACGCAAAATCTATTCAAGAATTTGTAGTAGCTGATGCAAAATTCCACAGAGCTGTTTTAAGAGGAGCAAATAACGAGTTGCTTACAGCTATGGAAGGAGTAATTTTTTCTGCCTTATTAAGTTCTATAAAAATTACTAATAATGACCCTATAGATAATAGGGAGCGTTCTTTGCCTCTTCACTATAAAATATTAAAAGCAATTGAAACTCAAAACAAAGAAAGAGCAGAGTTTGCAATGCGAAAACACATGGCTGATACATATGAACGTCTTTCAAAATTACTTCCTGAACTGAAATCGGGGGTCAAAAAAATGTAGTTTTACAAGTTCCACAAACGCTCAAATTGGTGGTAGAGCCAGTGGTTGTAGCGCTAAATTTATAAAAAATTTGTGCTTTTTATTCCCTTTTAATTTTGGGAAACCACCAACAAGACTGGTGTATTTTGCGCCAAATAACATCAATAAAAAGGAGGAGATGATGTTTTCAAAAATTAAAAAAAACATATTGGCCGGTTCGGTTGCTATTGCAACTACGGCAATGGCTGGTACTGTATCAGCAGGAGCAATGGTAGCATTGTTGTTACCAGAAAATGTGAATCCTAGATGGGAAACTCAAGATGCAGCGGCTTTTGTTCGTACAATGGGAGAGCTAGCACCAGATGTAAAAGTTGAAGTTTTTAATGCAAATAATGATACTTCAACCCAACAACGCCAAGCAGAACAGGCTCTTACGCAAGGTGCTAAAGTTCTGATAGTAATCCCAATTGATGGTGAAAGTTCAGCAATTATAGCTGATAATGCTGCTGAAGAAGGTGTTCCAACAATAGCATATGACCGTATGATTAATTCTATGAATACAACATTTTGGGTTCAGGCTGATTTAGAAGGTATGGGATTTGATCAAGCAACTCATATAATCAATAACACTAAATCTGGTGATACCTTAGTAATGCTTAAAGGATCACCTACTGACCCTAATGCAGCAGTTATTCATAATGGACAGCTAAGAGCCCTTACTCCACTATACGAAAGCGGAGAAAGAATTATGGGTTATGAGAATTGGACTCAAGGATGGGATCCTGCTATAGCACGTCGCTCTATGGATCAAGCCCTTACTCAATTAAATAATAATGTTCAAGGAGTTGTTTCTTCAAATGATGGAAATGCGGGAGCAGCAATAGCGTCAATGGAAGAACAAGGGATGGCTGGAACTGTACCTGTATCAGGCCTAGACTGTACTGTGCAAGCGCAACAATTAATTCTGTTAGGTAAACAAACACAGTGTGGATGGCGTCCATTAGAAGATATGGCAGCAGCAGCAGCAGCAGTAACAGTTCGTTTGGTAAATGGTGAAGATTTTTCTGATTTAGCTCCACAAAAAGTTAAAAATGGTGTTGGAGCTGAAGTAGCATATGTTCCAGTCGGATCATACTCAGCTGTTGGTGTTGATGGTGTGGCTTATGTTATTGCAAATGACAAATCAATTACCAAAGATATGATTTGCCAAGGTGAAGCAGCAGAAACCACATTCTGTAAGTGATAGAGGTTCAATGACTTCTAAGAAACATTTGGTGGGGCAAGAAGCCCCACCAGCACANCTTGTCGTAAGAGGTATCGATAAAAGTTTCGGAGGACTACAAGCTCTTCGTGAAGCAGATTTTGAGGTGGCTCGAGGAGAAGTTATGGCACTAGTTGGTGATAACGGTGCTGGTAAATCCACTTTAATGAAAGTTTTAGCAGGCGCATATTCTGCTGATGCGGGGTCTTTTTTTCTTGATGGGAATAGTGTTAGCATCAAATCACCTAATGACGCCAGTGATCTTGGTATACAAATTGTTTATCAAGATTTAGCACTTTGTGAAAATCTTGATGTTGCTGCAAATCTCTCACTTGGAGCAGAACCGGTTAAAGCTGGTTGGAATTTTTTACCACATTTCCTTCGTCCAATTGATAATTTAGAAATGGAAAGTAAAGCTAATAAAGCTATTAAAAGATTACAAGTACGTACTTTACATTCAGTTCGTGCAAAAGTAAGCGGATTATCTGGTGGTCAGCGTCAAGCTATAGCGATAGCTCGCGCAGTTGGCACTGAGAGTTCAGTTGTAATGTTAGATGAACCTACTGCTGCTTTAGGAGTTGCACAAACCTATCAAGTGTTACAAGTAGTAAAGCGATTAAGAGATACAAATCATGCAGTTGTTTACATATCTCATAATATGCAAGATATTTTTGATATATCTGACCGAATTACAGTGCTACGACATGGTCAAAATGTTGCAACCTATATTACTTCAAAAACAACTCCTGACGAAGTTGTAATGGCAATGACTAAAGGCATAGATAAAAACTCTTCAGGAAGTATTTAGAATGCAATCTGAAAAAAAAATTACTTTTTTAGATCGTCTACGCACCATGCGGGAAACCGAGTTTGGTGCTTTTTTACCAGTTCTTTTTGCTCTTGCAGCAATTTGGGGATACTTTGGGTTTATATTACCTCTTCATGATCTAATTACTGGAGAGGCAGAAAGTTTTCGAGCAATCTTTTTAAGCCCTAGAAATATATATAATCTTTTTATGCAGTCAGCAGTAATAGCTGCTCTTGCTGTAGGTATAACAGTAGTCCTTTTATTAGGAGAAATAGATCTTTCTGCAGCCGCAACTGCAGGAGTTTGTGCCGCTCTTTTAGGTGTTCTCGTACTTTCAGGAGTACCAGGTTTTTTGGCATGCTTAATTGTTATATTTGTAGGGATAATTATGGGTGCTGCTCAGGGACTGCTTGTTGCTTATGTTGGAATACCTTCTTTTGTTGTTACTTTAGCAGGTCTACTGGGATATCAAGGTCTTATGCAAAAAATTCTTCCTACAGGAAATTTGAATGTAGGTGATCCATTTGTTCGAAGCATCGCACGGCTTTTAATTCCAGATATGTGGGGTTTATTTCTTGCTTTAGTTGTATTTGTATTGTTTGCTTTGACAACTATTCGCAAACAAGTACAAAGAAAAGAGAAAGGATTAGAATTAGATAATAAATTAACAGTATGGTTTCAAATCATAGTCTTTGGAATAATTTTAATTTCAGCAGTATTAACACTAAATGCTTATAGATCGCTACCTTTGTTATTAGTTTTACTTATTGCATTTACTGCTCTTTTAGATTGGATAACAAGATCTACTCCATACGGAAGATCTCTTTTTGCAGTTGGCGGAAACTCTGAAAGCGCAAGACGCGTTGGTATGAAAATAAAAAGGATTAGAGTTTCAGCATTTGCAATAGTTGGTTTAATGGCTGCCATTGGGGGTATTTTTGGTGCTTCTAGATACGGTTCTGTATCGTATACTGCTTTTGCTGGTGGTTCTCTTCTTCTTGAGGCTATTGGTGCNGCAGTTATAGGTGGTACTTCATTATTTGGGGGGCGTGGCTCTGTTTGGAATGCCATTTTAGGAGCATTAGTAATTGGCTCACTTGGAAATGGTCTGGATCTTTCAGGTGCATCTGCTGCAGATAAATTAATGGTATCAGGAGCAATATTATTATTGGCAGTAGCAATAGACGCTCTTTCACGTAATTCAGCAGGAGGTCGCTGATATGTGGTCGGAAAAAGAAAAAAAAATTCTTTCTGAAATTCTTGATGAATTAATTCCTGCAAATCCAGATAAAAAAATACCAAGTGCAGGCCAACTTGGGGTCGTCTCTTTTATATTTGAAGTTGCTAGTAAGACACCTAAGTTACAAGACGACATAAAGTTAGTCTTAGAATTTGTTATTTCCAAAGCGGACAAGGTTTCTCCCTATCTTGTCCGTGAAATGGAAAGACTTCATCCAAGAGCATTTGGTTCATTATTAACAGAGACCTACAAAGGTTATTATAGCCGATCAGATATTAGAAAAAAGCTTGATCTTAGTGAAAAGCCTGTTCATCCATTTGGTTATGAAGTTAAATCAGAAAGTAATGAATATTTAAAAGAATTAACAGAGAACGTAAGAGCCCGTGGTACAGTTTACAGAGACCCAACAGGAGGTTTTAGATGAATAACGAACCAGTCGATGTCCTAATAATTGGTGCAGGAGCCTCTGGTGCAGCTATAGCTTGGTCTTTACTTGAAACTAAAATGAGAATTTTATGTCTTGAGCAAGGTACACATCTATCGGATAAAGATTTCCCGTCGCGTCGTAACGATTATGAATTATCGCGTTATGCTGAATTTTCTTGTGATCCTAATGTTAGGAAGCTGAAGCAGGATTATCCAATAAACTCAAGTAATAGTTCTATAACACCAGTTAATTGGAATGGTGTAGGTGGGTCTACTATGAACTTTCTTGCTCACTGGCCCAGAATGAGNCCTAGTGATTTTAGAACTAAAACACTTGATGGTGTTGGTGACGATTGGCCAGTAGATTATTACGACCTTGAACCTTTTTATGAAATAAATGATAGAAATGTTGGTGTGTCTGGTCTAAGCGGAAATCCAGCCTATCCTAAATATACAGTACCTTATCCTCCCATACCTATCGGAATATTAGGTCAAACACTTGCCAAAGGTTTTAATAAGCTTGGATGGCATTGGTGGCCCTCAGATGTTGCTATTCTTAGTGAGGATGATAATGGTCGGCAGAAGTGTGTCAATGCAGGTACGTGTGATCTTGGATGTGCTGCAGGCGCAAAGGGTGGAGCAAATTTCACTTACTGGCCAATTTTAGAAAATGCAGGTGTGGAATTACGTACTGATTCAAGGGTTCGAGAAATTCAAGTTGATAAAGTTTCTGGCTTGGCAAAAGGTGTCTTATATCACGGATCTGACGGACAACTTCACCATCAAAAGGCTGAATTAATAATAATGGCATGTAATGGTGTTGGTACTCCACGTTTACTTTTAAATTCTAAGTCTGATTTGTTCCCTAATGGATTAGCTAATAATTCAGGTTTGGTAGGTAAGAACCTTATGTTTCATCCCTTAACTGGTGTAGCTGGTGTTTTTGATATACCTATGAGAGGGCATGAAGGACCTATGGCCTGCTCTATTTTGTCTCAAGAATTCTATGAGAGTGATAGTTCACGTGGATTTGTACGTGGTTATGGACTACATTCTGGTCGATCAACTACGCCNATGACCTACGCTTTAGGAGGATATGGTATAGACAATCCTATACCATGGGGTGATGAGCACCGTGAAATTATGGATAATATTTATCCNTATCTTGCTGGTCTTACAATAGTAACTGAAGATCTACCAGAAGAGCATAACTGTGTTACTTTAGATGAAGAATTGAANGATAGTGATGGTATTCCTGCTCCTAAGATAAATTATAGGGTAAGTGAAAATACTAAAGCCATGATAAAGCATGGTGAGGAACGCGCTGCAGAAGTTTTATTAGCTGCAGGAGCTAAAAAAATATTAAGCAAAAATGATGATAAGGTATGGTGGCGTGCTGGTTGGCATCAAATGGGCACTTGTCGAATGGGACATGACCCAGATAAATCTGTCGTCAATGGTTGGGGTCGTAGTCATGATGTTAAGAACTTATTCATAGTTGATGGTTCTATTTTTGTAACTGCAGGTGCAGTTAACCCTACATCTACAATACAAGCACTTGCACTATATATAGGTGACCAAATTAAAAAAAACATTGGCACATTATTTGATTGAGAACGATATGAAATTTCCAACAAAAATGTACATAAATGGGAAGTTAACATCAAGTAGTATAAATAAACCTGTTTTTAATCCAGCCACTGAAAAAAAAGTTTCTTTAGTTTCAACTGCTGGTTTATCTGATGTAGAAAGGGCACTTCAAGCTGCCAAAAATGCTTTTCCATACTGGTCTACNGCCCCTATTGCAGTCCGTCAGATGTGGATGAAAAGATTGCGTGATCAAGTTATCAANAATGAAGATTTTTTACGAGAATGTATACATTATGAAATGGGGAAACCTTGGTCTCAAACACATGAAGATTGGGACCGATTAGTAGTTTCACTTGAATTTTATTCAGAAGAGATTTCACGAATACAAAATTATGGAATAGCTGATCGAGCAGGTACGCACAGCCATCGAATGGTATATGAGTCTGCAGGTGTTGTAGTTGCATTTCTGGCATGGAATTTTCCTTTATTAAATCTAGCTTTTAAAATTGGTCCAGCTATGGCATCAGGTTGTCCAATTATTATTAGACCATCAGAGATGACACCAATATCTGCATATGCTGTAGGAATGCTTTGTGAGAAAATTAAACTTCCAGATGGAGTAGTTCAAATCTTATGTACTGANAGTCATGAAGAAGCGGATGCATTAACTTCTTCAAATATTCCACAAGTTATAACTCTGATTGGATCTACTCAGACGGGTCAGCATATTATGCGTACTGGTGCATCATCAATCAAACGCTATTCTATGGAATTAGGAGGAAATGCACCTGTNTTGGTATTTGATGACGCTGACTTAGATCTAGCAGCTGATATAGTAACAGGTGTTAAATTCTCAAATGCTGGTCAAATTTGTGTAGCTCCAAATAGAGTATTTGTTGCAGAGAATGTTAAAGAAAAATTTACCAAAAAGGTTGTTTCTCGTGCTAAGGCCGCTTTAGTTGGTTTTGATAAGAATAAAGATATAACGACTGGCCCAGTAATTGATAAAAGAGCATTTCAAAAAATTAAGGGATTGATTGAAGACGCAGTTATGAATGGTGCCAAACTTTTAGTTGGGGGGAATCGCCCCAAATATTTAAAAAAAGGATATTATATATCACCTACAGTTCTCTGTGATGTAACAGAAGAAATGCAAGTATACCAACAAGAAACATTTGGTCCTATTGTAAGTTTAATATCTTTTTCAGAAGAAACTAATCTCTTAAATATGGCTAATGATTGTGATGAAGGCGGACTAACTGCTTATATTTTTACTACCAATCAANCACGTGCTGAATTTTATGCATCTAAATTAAGATATGGGGAAATTCAAATAAATGGTGTTAAATATGATATTGATTTACCACATGGTGGTATTGGTCAATCAGGAATAGGTCATGATTGTTCTTCACTAGCTTTACAAGATTATCTTATACAAAAGCGTATTACTTGTTCTAATAATACTTATGAATTAGGAAAGGCAATATCATGAAAATAACCAAAATTACAAGTCATGTATTAGGTTATGATCTTCCGGAAACTTTAGGTTATTCTCAGCAATATTATAAAAAACGAACTTCCCATATTGTAGAGGTCGAAACTGATGAGGGTGTAACTGGATGGGGTGAGTGCTTTGGTCCTGGGAATATTGCATTTGCCAATAAAGGTATAGTTGAAAAAGTAATTCAGCCAATAGTTTTAGGAATGCAAGCATTAGATCGTGATGTAATTTGGCACAAGGTATATAATTTAATGAGAGACCATGGTCAAAAAGGTATGCCTTTACAAGCTTTATCAGGTGTTGATATCGCATTATGGGATATAGCAGGAAAGGCTGCTAACCTTCCACTTTATAAAATGATAGGTGGTGCACATCGTGATAAAGTTGAAGTTTATGGATATGGTATGATGCTTCGTCCTGAAAATATTAAAAGTTTAATATCTCGGTTTAAGGAAGAGTCTGCTGAAATCAAAGAAATGGGNTTTAAGGCTTTAAAAATGAAAGTAGGAGTAGGTCCAAAAGATGATATTAAATTAATAGAAGCAGTGCGAGGAGGGATTGGAGATAACTTTCGCTTTATGGTTGATGCAAATCATGGATATACAACACATGATGCTCTTTATGTAGGTAGAGCCATGGAAGAATTTTCACCATACTGGTTTGAAGAACCAGTAGCACCCGAAGATCTAGATGGATATAGAGAATTGCGTGCCTTCCTTAAAGTAAATATATCAGGTGGGGAGGCAGAATTTAATCGTTGGGGTTGGAGAAAACTTTTAGAAAGTAGAGGTTTGGATATTGCTCAGCCAGAGGTATGTGCCCTTGGTGGTATTTCAGAATATCTTAGAGTGCTTGCTCTTTGTCACTCACATTTCACACCTGTTGTTAATCATGTATGGGGTTCTGCCATAGCAGTAGCAGTCAATTTACATTTATTAGCTGCCATGCCACCACTCCCAGGAGGGCTTTTTCCATGGGAACCAATGTTAGAATTTGATACTACTCACAACCATTTTATTGACGACCTTCTTACCGTGTCCTTAGATATTAAAAACCAAGTAAAAAATAATAATGGTACCGTTAGTTTACCTAATGGACCTGGATTAGGTGTAACCCCACAAAGAGATTTTCTAGATAAATTTAGAATAGATTCTTAACTTATTTTTCACCAGATTTTATTTTTTAGGAAAGTAGATACATATCTTCATGGCATTCTTGTTGCATAATCANATTNAAAAATTAAATGAAATAATTATTAAAATTCAGGGATCAAANTTTGTTTGATGATATTTATAAAAATAGACGTGTTTTGGTTAGTGGTCATACAGGATTTAAGGGGAGCTGGCTATGTAAATGGCTAAACAATTTGGGTGCTGAAGTTTATGGTTACTCTCTTTTACCAAATACTGAACCTAATCACTTTGATTTATCTAATCCTTCTGTGAATTCATGTATAAATAACATTATAGATTTTAATTCTGTTAAAAAATTTGTGACAAAAAGTGAACCAGAAATTATTTTCCATTTAGCTGCTCAACCTTCTGTACTTAAAAGTTACGAAGAACCTATTGAAACTTTTAACACAAATATAATTGGGACTACTAATTTTTTGGAAGTGGCTAGATATACTCCAAGTGTAAAAGCTATTATTATAGTCACTACTGATAAGTGTTACAAAAATAAAGAATGGGTTTATGGATATAGAGAAAATGATGAATTAGGTGGTCATGATCCGTATAGTGCATCAAAGGCTTGTGCTGAGCTTGTTACTGAAAGTTTTAGAAAATCATTTACTAATAAAAAAAATAATAAACTTCTTATTGCATCAGCAAGAGCTGGAAATGTTTTAGGAGGGGGCGATTGGACAAATGATAGAATTTTTAAAGACATTGCAATTGCAATATCAAAAAATAAAAAATTATCACTTAGAAATCCTAATAGTATTAGGCCATGGCAACATGTTTTAGAACCTCTTTCTGGATATTTATTATTAGGACAATTATTATTTCAAGATAAAAAAGAATATGCAAAACCTTGGAATTTTGGTCCGTCATTATCCTCTAATATTACTGTAAGGGAATTAGTTGATATTGTAAAAAACAAATGGAAACATATAGAAGTCGAATACGAAAGTCCTAAAAATGAAGAAACTAAACATCTTATATTAGATAGTTCCAAAGCTTATAATAAACTTAAATGGAAACCAGTATGGGGAATAGATTCTACAATCAACTATACCATTGATTGGTATAAAAACTACTATGAAAAAAATATCGTAAAGACTGAAGAACAAATAAATAAATTTACTCAAGATGCAGTAAAAAATAAAATCATTTGGACATAACATGTTGATCAAAGAAAATCAGTTAAAAGATGTTTTTGAAATAAATTCAATTCCCAAAACGGACAATAGAGGATCATTTAGTAGGTTTTTTTGTAAAAAAACTTTATCAGAATTAAGTAAGAATATTAATATAGTACAAATTAATTCTTCATATTCAAAAACTGCTGGGACAGTAAGAGGTTTACATTTTCAATCTTTTCCAAGTCAAGAAAGTAAGTTTGTAAGATGCATTAAAGGTAAGATCTTCGATGTAATTGTTGATATTAGAAAAGANTCTAAAACATTTGGAAAATGGCAATCAATAATTCTAGACTCTAAAACACAGAATATGGTTTTTATCCCTAGTGGTTNTGCTCATGGATTTCAAACNCTTTTACCAGATTGTGAAATTTTGTATTTGCATACAGATTNTCATGAANCAGAATTAGAANGTGGCTTTCATTATAATAGTAAAGACTTAAAAATTAATTGGCCATTAGATGTTACCCAAATATCTGATAGGGATAAAAAACTAGAAATTTTTCAAAATAAAAGAAAAGATATATATNATGAAGTGTAGGCACTGTAATAAGGAATTGATACACCAATTCATTGATCTAGGGATATCTGCCCCTTCAAATTCGTTTATTAAAATTAAAAATTTAAGGGATTCTGAAAAATCTTATCCCTTGAGAGTTTTAGTTTGTGATTCATGTTGGTTGGTACAAACTGAAGATTTTGTAAATGCTTCAGAAATGTTTTCACCTGATTATGCATATTTTAGTTCATATTCTTCATCATTTTTAAATCATGCAAGAAAATACGTAGAAAAAATGGTATCTAGATTTTCTCTTAATGAAAATAGTACTGTTTTGGAGGTTGCCTCAAATGATGGTTATCTACTTAATTTTGTTAAAAATCTTAATATTGAATGTTATGGAATTGAACCCACTAAAAGTACTGCTAAAGTAGCAAGGTCCAAAGGTTTAAATATCATAGAAGATTTTTTTTCCACAGATTTAGCAAAAAAACTAGCAAGAAACCAAAAATGTGTAGATCTTGCTGTTGCTAACAATGTCTTAGCTCATGTTCCAGATATTAATGATTTTGTAAAAGGTTTTGCTGAAATCCTGAAGAAAGATGGAGTTGCAACTTTCGAAAACCCACATCTACTTGAATTAACAAATGGTAAACAATTTGATACAATTTACCATGAGCATTTCTCATATCTTTCATTGACGTCAGTAAATAAAATTTTCAAAAATAACGGATTGACTGTATTTGACGTTGAAAAAATTCCAGTGCATGGTGGGAGTCTTAGGTATTATGCTCAGAGAAGTGATACGGGGCAAAAGCCAATCACTAAAAGAGTTCGTGCTTTGATTAAAGAAGAAACTGATGCTGGATTAAATAGTTTAGGCTTTTACAGTAATTTTCAAAAAGTAGCTGAAGAAATACGGAATGAATTTAAAACCTTTCTTGAAGAACAAAGAAATGAAGGCAAAATTGTAATTGGATATGGTGCTGCTGCTAAAGGAAATACTTTACTTAATTTTGGAAATATATCTAAGAAATTTATCCGTTTTATTTCTGACAAAAATCCAATTAAGCAAGGATTATATTGTCCGGGGAGTAAAATTCCAATATTTAGTGAAAAGAAAATTAGGGATTATAAACCAGATTTTATAGTAATTTTTCCATGGAATATAAAAGATGAGATTAAAGACCAATTAGAATTCACTAGGGAATGGGGGTGTAAATTAGTAGTTGCAATTCCAAAGCTATCAATCTTTTAAGTTTTCAAACAAAGGGATTATTTTTTTTCCAAATATCAAATTCTTCTATTGTATCTAGGTCAGTAAGAGCAACCATCTTGGGAAGCTCTACNAAATGTATTAAATCGTTATAATTTTCAAGAACTTTTTTTGCTCCAACATCACCTCTTAATTTAATTAAAATATTAAAAAAACTCTTTGGGAATATTACAGGATTTCCAGGTATTTTGTTTTCTGAACAAGCTCGTATAATTTTTTGACAAAAATTATTTATAAATTCGTCGATCATTAGATCTAAATGGCTTGAATTTATTTCTGGCATATCACCAAGTAAAATCAAAATACCATCTGGGTCATTCCTGCTAATTAATTCGATTCCTTTTGAAATAGAATAGCCAATTCCGTTTTTTTTGAAATTTGATGTTAATATTTTAATTGGTAATGAACTAAGTAGTTTTCTTATTTCGCTATTATTATCCTGAACTATTATCGAAGTATTTAGAGCTTTACTATTAATTGATTGTGTTACTACGTGTTCAATTAATGTTTTATTATTTAGTTTTTTTAATAATTTATTAACACCCTTCATTCTTATTGATAGACCAGCTCCCAAGATTAAACTCTCTATTTTTTTATTTTTTTTAGTTAAGTCCATGTTTGATCAATAAATACATTCTAGTTGATTGTATTTGATGATTTTACTTTTATTATCTCGGCTAGAATTGACAGAGCTATTTCATTTGGTTTTATTGAACCAATATCAAGCCCTATTGGTGAATGAATTTTATTTGTAATTTCTCTATTAAAACCTAATTCAAGCAATCTATTTAATCTTTTTTCATGTGTTTTTTGAGAACCGAGACTTCCTATATAAAAACAATCACTTCTTAATGCAATTTGCAGAGCCATGTCGTCTATTTTAGGATCATGGGTTAATGTAATTATTGCTGTTTCATGATTAATTTTGATTTGTTTAAATGCATCATCAGGCCAATCAGCTATAATTGTTGCATTAGGAAACCTTTTTTTATTTGCAAAACTAGATCTTGGGTCAATTACATAAATTTCAAAATCAAACTGACTAGCTAATATGGCTAGGTGTTGAGCTATATGAACAGCGCCTATAATAACCATTTTATTTTTAGGTGGTAATAAATAATAAAAATTATTCTTATCAAGGAAAGAATAATTATTTTTTTTTGTATAGTTTAATAAACAATCCAAAGCTTCTTTATTTTCTAATAATTCTCTTTTATTTGAATTTAAGTCAATTCTTAATATAGAAAACTTATCTTCACGGTAGTTAACATAAAAACTTCTTAATAATTCTCTTTTGCATTTATCTGATTTTGTAATGGGTTCAATCAGTATTTTGATTGTACCACCACAAGCTAAACCCACCTGAAAAGCCGTTTCGTTAGTTACTCCAAATTTTAAAATTTTAGTTTTTTTTGTATTAAGAGAATTTTTAGCCTCTACTATTACTGCACTCTCTACACATCCACCAGAAACAGAACCAAAAATTTCATCTTCTGAACTTATAAGAAGTATTGAACCAATTGGTTTGGGAGCACTCTTCCAAGTATCTATTACCAGAGCAAAAGCAAAACTCTCCTCGTTTACTATATAATCATTTATTTTCTCAAATATCTGTAAATCAGAGGACATAATAACTTTATTAATTACTAAAATTATAATTGTTTAAGGTATTTTAACAGGAATAAAATATTTTGGATCCTTTGCCTTTTTTATTACAGCAGGTATGATTTCTTTATACGCTTGAAATAAGGTCTGAGGTTTTGGCAATTCATGTTTAATTAGTTTGTGTAATTTAGGTAGATTATGGGATGGAACTAAAGGAAACATGTGATGTTCAATATGATATTCCATTTTCCAATATATAAAACTAAAAATAGGATTTAATCTAATAGATCTTGTGGAAAACCTATGATCTTTAATACCCTCTTTTAGACCCATATGTTGAGTAAGTCCCCATACCATATTTAAAGATGCAAAACACTTAGGTAGTAAAAATAAAAGAATAGGTAACAATGAATTNAAAATAATTGAACAAAATATTATAACTAACCATAGTGCAACAAATAACCTAGAACTATTAATACAGTCTTTTTTCTTATCATCTGGTATACACTCTTTCATAACTCTGGTTTCTAAACCTAAAGCATGCCAAATAATTTCTTTGTGTAGGGATTTATGAAAAAAGATTAAGCTTATTCCTGGAACAAAAACTATAAAAAAATTAAACAAATTCTTTGGTGCCCAGAATATACTTCCTTCAACTTCAAAATCATGAGGATCAATTGAAGCAGTATAGCTATGATGTAATGAATGACTCCATCGCCACCTTACTGGTTCAAAATTATTCATAAAACTTGCAATTTGATAAAAAACATCATTATAGATCCTTGTTTTAAAAGCTGTTCCATGACCGCATTCATGCCAAATGGCATCTGCTCCGCCCCAAAGAGTACAATAGCAAAGATAAAATAAAATAAACCACCAGGAACCATAGGAATTAATACACAAAGTACCTAGTAAAATTAAAAAAGAGAAAAATATAAAAATGTGTTTAAAACCTGCTAGATCACTTCTTTTATATAATTTCTTCAATTCTTTTCTGTCAACTTTGGTTTTATACCAATCACTCGATATATCGTTTTTATTTTCTTCCAATTTAGTGCCTCAAATTCATATTAATAAAATGTTGATTACTCTTAGACTGTGATTAAAATATTTATATTTTAAATTAATTCAATATTCCTAATAAATGATTAATATCCTTTTGGTTATTAAAATGTGCTATCGATAATCTAAGTTTATTATCTCTTAAACTGCAAATAATATTATTTTTCTTGAGTATTTTAAAAACTTTAATCGGTTCAATTTGCTTTGCTTTGGGTTTAAAAGCAATAATATGAAACGATTTATTNATGTTTTTTTCANTATGATAAATTTGCCATTTTTTTTTATTAATGTTTTTTATAAGATATTTTGATAATTTTTTTGAATGATTTTCAATTTTTGAAGGGTTCAACTTTATTATCTCTTTAATGGATTTTTCTAAACCAACAATTGATACATATGACATAGTCGATTGTGTATAGCTTTTTGCATTTTTAAAATATTCACATTTATTCGACTCCATTTTAAAAGGGTTTGGAGCTCCCATCCATCCAGCATTTAAAGGATTCTTATTAAGAATATCTTTGCTAATGTATGCTAAACTTACTCCACCATGGCCACCTAGCCATTTATATCCACTTGATACTAAAAAATCAGCGCTCCATTTATCAGCAAATATTGGAACTGCACCTAAGGCTTGTGTAATATCAATAACAAGCTTAATACCTTTTGATTTGGCAATTTTACTTATAATTTCAATATCCAACTTTGTTCCAGTTGAATACTGGATAAAGCTTATGGCAATAATTGATGTATTAGCAGATATATTGCTTATTAATTTTTCAGTTAGATCTTCTTTAGGATTTTCTTTAATAAACTTCACAGAACAATTATGATTTTTACAATATTGTAACCAAGGTCTCGTGACTGCAGGAAAATCAGTTTCAATCAATAGTATTTCAGACTTTTGAGATGGTTTAAATATATAAGGAATTTGACTTAAAAGTTCACTTGCAGAGGATAAAACTGCTGTTTGGTTTGGTTGTCCTCCAAGAAGGATTGAAGCATTTTTTCTAAGTTTATCTACTAAATACAACTCATCCTCATCAGATATGTATATATTTCCAAATCTGGCAATATTATTTAAAAAATTAGTCATTTTTTTGGAAGAGGAACCACTTATTAATCCTAATGATGCTTGATTAAAATATGTAAATTTTTTCAAGCAACCGTAGGATTTTCGATTTGAAAGAGAGTAAATCATTTTTTTTGAAATTTAACTTGAGTTATAATATCCAACTTTATCTCCTTTAGTTGTAACTCCAAGTCCATTTATGGTTCTATTTACATAGTTAAAATAACAAATAATTTGGTTTGCTTCTAATATTTCTCCATCTTGTATCCCTAAATTTTTTAGATTTTCAACATCTGATTTCACCATTNTTTTTGGGTATAATGTCAGTTTTTCTGCATAATTAAGTAAAGCAAGTTCCTTTCCTGAAAAAAAACTCTCAATTTTTTTTTTCTTCAAAGCTTTTAAAATTAAATCACTTTTATTTTTATCATTAATTAGATACTCAGCATTTTTCCAATGATTAGCAAAGGAGTATTCACAATCATTTAATATAGATACATAACTACTGATAGTTTCTTGAAGCCAAGTTGGTATGCAATTTTCTTCATCATGCAGAACTGATTTATAAAGTGTATAATGACCTTTCATGGTGTTAGGTCTAAGTGAATGAATTCTCATTACATTATCAATTGTGCCATGTGGTGTTTTTACAAGGTCAAATAAATTAATTAAATTTTCAGATGCTTCTTGGTTGGATAACATTTTAATCCAAGACGACATTTTTAACTCCTCATTTTTTAAGCAAAGCGATTATTACGCTTTGCTTAATCTTAAAGACCCCATTTTTCAGCTGTAGATTTAAAGAAACCTTTAGCTGTTTTAATTTTAATCCAATGATTAACATAATTAATCCAAACTTGATCAGCTTGAGGAAGTAGCATTGCTAGAGGAGTAGGATTTCTAGGCGAGTCTACTTCTATTTCTTTTACATTAGGATATTTTGCTTTTAATGTTGAGCCTTCTAAGTTTGAGGTAACAAATACATCAGCTCTTCCTGATAATACCTCTTGATAACCTCGGGCAGGTGCTTCGACACTTTTTATATTAGCATTAGGAAACCACTCTTTTACCATAGGTTCCATTGCAGTACCTAAAGTTGTTGCAACTCTAACCCCATCNTTATTTATGGATTCCCATCCACTAAATTTATCTAACTTATCAGTAGTAGTGAAAGGTTTAAAGACCACCGCCAAATAACTTTCTGAAAAACCAGCTGCTTTCATTCTAGATGCTTTGATTGAAGCAGATCCAGTTATGTGATATTTGCCAGCCACAACCCCATTTACAATAGTTTTCCAGTCAGTGGCAACGAATTCAATCTCAACACCCATATCTTTGGCTAACTCACTCATTACATCGATATCATACCCTTGGTATTTGTTAGTGGCAGGGTCCCTTGTTGAGAAAGGGTTAAAATCACCAGTTGTTCCTGCTTTTAATGTTCCAGAACTTAGTATCTCGTTTAAAACTGAATTAGCTGAAACATTAAAAGAAAATGTGATTGAGGTAATAATTACTAAAATTGCAATTTTTATAAACTTCATTTCAAATCTCCCTATTAGAAATTATGATAGTAGTTGGGTATAAGAAAGATTCAATAGAATTTATTGAATCCTGACTAATTTTAAGTTTATAATCTTATGTAAATTTTAAAATATAGGCATTTTATTGACTAATCATAAATGAAAGAAGTCATAGATATTAATAATGTTTCCAAATATTTTGGGAAGTTTAAGGCACTTGACAGTGTTAATCTGAGAGTAATGCGAGGACAGAAAGTTGTTATATGTGGTCCTTCAGGATCCGGAAAGTCAACTTTAGTCAGGTGCATAAATAGGCTTGAAGAACATGATGAAGGAGATATTAAGGTACTTGGTAATTTTTTAACCAATGATAGACTTTGCCTTGCTTCAATTAAATCAAAAGTAAGTATGGTTTTTCAACAGTTTAATTTATTTCCTCATTTATCAGTAATTGAAAACCTTACTTTGGGGCCTATTAAGGCTTTGGGTATTTCAAAAAAAGAAGCTATGGAAAGAGCATTATATTTTTTAGAAAGAGTAAAAATTCCTGAACAGGCTTTCAAAAAACCAAATTTACTTTCAGGAGGACAACAACAAAGAGTAGCTATTGCAAGAGCACTATGTTTAGAACCTGAAATTATGTTATTCGATGAACCAACATCAGCTCTTGATCCAGAAATGATTGCAGAAGTACTAGAAGTTATTTTGGACTTGGCTAATGATGGAATGACAATGGTAGTAGTAACTCATGAGATGGGCTTTGCAAAAAAAGCTGCTGATAAGATCATTTTTATGGATGAAGGTAAAATACTTGAAGAAAACATACCTTCTAATTTTTTTAAGAACCCCAAAACTCATCGATCAAAAAAATTTTTAGATCAAGTCTTAAATCATTGATATAAAATGATAAAATTAAAATATATTCTGGCACTACTTTTCATATTTTCTTTTGTTGGTTGTTCTGGAAATTCTGGGAATTGGGGTTGGTATGTTATCGATCCCACTACAAAATCAGGTCTAGCCAATATTAAATTTCTAGTTGGTGGATTTGGAGCTACGATCTTATTGTCGCTTATTGCTGCATTAATCTCAATTATTTTAGGATTAATAGTAGCCTTACCAAGTTTTTCAAATAATGTTTTTTTTAGATCCTTAAACAGAATTTATGTTGAATTTATAAGAGCTATTCCATTATTACCAATGTTATTTTGGGTATTTTATGGATTGCCTGTAATTTTTCAATCTTTAGGGTTNAAAATACAAATTGATGCGTTTTGGGGTGCTGTNATTACACTAGCNATCTCTGANAGTGCTTTTACTGCAGAAATTTACAGAGCAGGGATACAATCAATATCTAAGGGTCAAAGAGAAGCAGCACAAACAATTGGATTAACTCAATATCAAGCCATGAGGTATATTATCCTACCACAAGCATTAAGAAGAATTCTACCACCATTAGCAAATCAATTTATCTATATAGTTAAGATGTCAGCTTTTGCATCAGTTATAGGAATGCAGGAATTGACAAGACGAGCAAATGAGATTGTAGTAACTGAGTATAGGCCTCTTGAGATTTATACTCTTCTTATATTAGAGTATCTAATTTTAGTTTTGGTAATAAGTTTTGCAGTTAGATGGTTGGAAAGAAAATTAGGTTCTGATGAAAGTAATTCAAATTAAGTAAATTTCTATTATGATGNAGTGTTAGGTTTGAAAAAAGGNAAAAAAGTGGATTGGAAATTATTTCTAAATAATGCAAGAAAGGGTTTTAGTGAGTTTAATAATGTTTCACCAGAAACATTTGAAGGTTTTTCTAAAATGGGAAAACCAGTTAAAAGAAATGGTGAACTTACAGAAAAAACAAAAGAATTTATTGCTTTAGGTATTGCAATCTCCACTAGGTGCGAGAGTTGTATTGGATTACACATGGAACACTTAATTCGATTAGGGGCAACAAGAAAAGAAATAGTTGAGGTATTAAGTGTGTGTTCTTATATGGGTGGAGGTCCATCAATAATGTTTAGTGCCAAAGCTTTGGAAGCCTTTGANCAATTAGTTGAAAAATAAGGTATNAGGTAATTATAAATGAATGATATAACTATAAAATCAATAGATAAGGATAGAGTTCCAGTTATTGATATTNNCAAAATAAATTCTNATTCAGATAAGATCAAAATTTCTAAACAACTTTATAAAGCAAGTACAGATCTTGGTTTTATTTANATAAAAAATCACAATATCNCAGATAAGCTTATAAATGATCTTAGAAATGATGGATTAACCTTTTTTAGAAGTTCATTTGATGAAAAAGAGAAAGTCAAAATTTCAAAAAANCATAGAGGTTGGTTAGGTTTTGGTGGTGCAAAAATGGGAGATAAAGCAAAACCTGACTTGAAAGAAAGTTTTATATGGGGATATCAATATGATGATGGATCNCTTCCAGANAATCATCAGCTAAGAGGGTTAAACAAATGGCCCGAATTTAGACCATCCTTGCAAAAAAATGCTATGAATTATTTTAATCAGACTAATGAATTGGCAAAAAGTTTATTAACTTGTTTTGCAGTGGGTCTGAATTTAAGTGAAGATTTTTTTATAAGNAATTGTACCGCTCCATTAAGTAGAGCNTCTCTNGTTTATTATCCTAATCAACCAAAGGAAATGGGAAGTGAGCAATTTGGTGTAAGCGAACATACTGATTTTGGATTACTTACAATATTATGTCAGGATAGTGTTGGTGGGTTACAAATTAAAGGATTAGACGGAGAATGGTTTCATGCTCCTCCTATTGAAGGTACACTCATCATCAATGTTGCTGATTTATTGTCAAGATGGACAGCGGGAATTTATAAATCGACACCCCATAGGGTTGTTAATTCTTCAGGAAAAGAAAGATTATCTATTGTACTGGCATTTGACCCTGACCCAGATACATTGATAAATCCTGCTGAAATAGCAGGGATTGATACAAATAACATTGATGATCCAATTACTTGTGGTGACTATTTAATTTGGCGTTTTAATAAAGCATTTTCTTATAGGAAAAAATAAAATAGTAAATTTTGAGAAAAATTTAGAAAAAGGTATCTTTAATCTAATTTTTAATTGTGCTGAACTATCTGCAAAACAGAATGTGCTAGTAGTTGCAGAGANTGCAAAATTTGGTTGGTACGATAATTTAATTGNACATAAAGTTAAAAATTTCTGTACAAAATTACAAATTAATACTGATCTTATGGTTGTTGAGGAACCAACTGGAGAAATTTTAAATCAAATTCAAAATTTATCTAGAGATTATGACTGTATTATTTATTTTTCTAGATTGGGTGACCTCCAAAGATTTGAAAATATTCATTTATGTAAAGTTGTTATGTCATATGCAAGAAATGTAGAAATGTTGGCATCTGAATTTGGAACTACTAACTTCCAAATGCATTTAGATTTGAAGAAAAGCTTTGATGAATTGTTCTCTAGGTCAAAAAAAATAAAAATAAACTGTCCATTGGGAACCAATCTTTTCGGGGAATGCTCTGAAATATTTTCCAATAAAGATGATGTGTCTATTAGAAGATTTCCAATGGTAGTTCATTCTCCNATTAGTGCTTCCACACTAAGTGGAACTATTGTAGTAAAAAATTTTTTAACCTCATCTGGTTCGAGCTTTTATTCACCTTCTTATATAAAATTAATTGAAGCTGTAAAATTCAAAATTGAGAATGGACTTATAAAGTCGATCAGTGGAAATGAAGAAGATNTCAAAAAAATTGATAANCATTATAATTATGTTTCAAAAAAATATAAAATAGATAAAGANGTTATTCACTCATGGCANTGTGGTATTCATGGTGGTTTACTNACTGATACNATNAATGAAAAAGATCCAGATTATTGGTCTAATACCGTTTTTGGTAATCCTAAATATTTACATTTCCATACTTGTGGAAATTATGCTCCTGGAGAAATATGCTTGATGGTTGAAAACCAAACAATAGTTTTAGACACAAAAAAATTATGGGATAATGGAAAAATACTTTACAGAAACTTTCCAATCTTTTTTCCAAATATTGATAAATGGCCAACACTTTTATCGTTATGATTTTTTTTAATTATTATTAAATTTACAAAATGATAAATTAACCTAAGACTGACATACTACTTTCTTTATTAATGGTCCTATTTCTAGAATAAAACCCTACATTTATCTCTCTATTTATATTATGAAGTTTAAGCTTAATAGGATCTCTGTCATGGTCATGTCCATTTTCACAATTTTCAATAAGATTAGCCATCATTACACCAGCAATTGGAGCGTTTTTATATTGATTGCCACTAGAACCAATCGCCATGTAATATCCTGGTAAACTTGATTTATCATATATTGGTATCCAATCATCTGATACATCATATAAGGCAACTACGCCTTTCATGTTTGTTNTAATNGGCATATCAGGGNATCTTTGAGCTTGTCTAAAAAGTTGGGTTTTCCATTGATCTGTGAAATTCTGATCCCAATTATCAGGATCAACAAAAATTCTATCATCACAAACTGGGTCTTCACTTCCTATTAAAATATGATTTCCTATTTCAGGTCTACTATAACAACCAATATCACTATCAGAAATCACGAAGGCATTATTTTCATAGTCAAAACCCTTTGGTGGTTTTACATGAGCTACTTCTACTTTTAGGGCTTTAGTTTTAATGTTCATATCATTTTCTACACCGGCCATTTGATTTATTTTCATTGAGTGAGGTCCAGCTACATTAACCACTACAGGTGCATAAATTGATTCCCCATTATCCAGTAAAATACCTGATACTCTATCTTTATCTGTAAGAATTTTCTCAACTGAGCTATTAAACAAATAATCTGCTCCTTTTTTTTCAGAAGCTCTTTGTAGATTATGGGCAGATAGTTGTGGATCACTTATATATCCCGCTGTTGGAAAGAAAATAGCTCCCTTTAAATTTTCACCATTATTTTTACCAAATTCTTTATCTGAAGTAAGTTTGACGGGACCAAATTGTCCTGTTTCCACTATGGGAAGTTTGCTTTTGATCATCTCTGAGTTCCAACTTTCAAAAGGTATTTCTAGTTCTTGGGCTCTATTAATAACATTTTTTAAGTAATCATTTTCTTTTGTTTGATAGATCATGCAACCGCATTCAATAAATTTTGCAAGTCCTTTTTCATCTTTGTGTTCTAAATATTCTTCCCACTTTTTCCAATAGTGATAACCTTCATAAGCTAAAGCACAACCATCAAAAGTTGAATAATGTACTCGAATAATTGCGCAAGAGGCAGATGTTGAACCATAACCTGACGTTGGATTACGATCGATGTTCAATGTTTTGAAACCTTTTTTTGATAATTCAAAAGAGANTGCAGNACCTATCACCCCAGCACCAATAATAATAGCATCATATTTGATTTTCAATTTTTTTGCTCCTCGTAGAAACTGATATTAACTATTAATTTTTAAATTTATATTAATAGATAATAATTTACTTGAAATTTTTTTACCAATTTATTTTGGTTTGATTTGTATTCACTAAAAAATCATTAGCCTTTGAAAATGGTTTTGATCCAAAAAAGCCGTAATTAGCGGAGTATGGTGATGGGTGGGCACTCATTATAATCTTATTATTTGCACTATTAATAATCTTAGCTTTTTCTTGAGCATGTTTGCCCCATAATAGATATACTATATTTTTTTTGTTCTCACTTAATTTACTAAGAACATAATCTGTAAATCGTTCCCATCCTATATTCCTATGGGAACCAGGTTTCCCTTTTTCTACTGTAAGGTAAGTATTTAAAAGAAGNACCCCTTGNTTACTCCAACGTTCCAAACAACCNGNATTTGGAGGTTGTATTCCNAGGTCGTCAAACAATTCTTTAAAAATATTCTTNAAGGAGGGTGGTATTGGAAAAGATTTATTTACTGAAAAACTTAAACCGTTGGCTTGATTAGGTCCATGATAAGGGTCTTGCCCCAAAATCACAACTTTAACTTTTGAAAAAGGGGTTAAATTAAATGCATTAAATATTTTACTCCCTNAAGGATATATTGTTTTAGTCTTTTTTTCTTCTTTTAANAAAAGACTNANTTTTCTCATNTAATCCTTTTCAAATTCNGATGAAAGNTGAGTAANCCAACTTTTTTCAATTTGTACATTGATCATAAATTATACCAAAATTTTTTATTAGAATAATTATTAAAATGGTAATATGTATTATCTAAAATAATTTTTAAAGAGAAAGTTAATTTGATGATTGATGAAATTCCAATACCATCTGAACAAGTGAAATTATTTTTTATGAATCTACCTTTCTCAAAATTTTTAGGTTTAAAATTAAGTAGGCTTGGTGATGGAAAAGCAGTTATGATTTTGAATTACAGGAAAGATTTGGTAGGAGATCCAAAAACGGGTGTTTTACATGGTGGTGTCATTACAACATTATTAGATAGTTGTTGTGGTGCTGCAGTGATGACAGCAGGGAACCCAAAAACATCGACTGCCACCATAGATTTAAGAATAGATTATATGCGTCCTGCTAAGCCAGATACTACCATTACTGCAGAAGCAATGTGTTATAAAGTTACAAATAGTGTTGTTTTTGTAAAAGCTAGTGCTCAGGATGGTACCAAAAAAACACCTGTTGCAACGGCTACTGGCGCATTTACAAGTCCTTTTTAATTTAAGTGGTAATTTAACGTTGCTTAAAAATCATGAATTAGATCAATTTAAAAAAGAAATCTTAGAAACCTTTGCTAAACAAATACCATTTTGTAATACGCTGGGAATAGGATTTGACTGTTTAGGAAACGAAATAACAACACACTTACCATTTAAAAAAGAATTCATTGGTAATCCAGCTATTCCTGCTTTACATGGTGGGGTAATTGGGTCTTTTNTAGAGATTTCAGCAATTATTCAATTATCTTGGTCAATATTTTTAGAAAAAAAAAATAATGGAGATAATTTTAGCATTGCAAAATTAAAAGAAGAAAGTTTAATNCTTCAACNATTNCCAAAAACCATNGANTTNACCATAGATTATTTAAATGCGGGTCGTNCTATTGAGTCCTTTGCAAGAGNTAAAGTAAATAAAATTGGTCGTCGTTATGCTTCAGTTTCTGTTAAAACTTGGCAAGATGATCCAAATAATCCATTTGCGTTAGCTTCTGCTCATTTTTTAGTTACTAATTCTATGAAGCTCTGATTAATATTAGATTCTAAAATTAATTNNGCTNTTNNTTTTGCTTCTGTCATGTAATTGACAATTTAATGGAGAAAAAAATGTTAAAATATCTTACTCATGAATTAGATAAAGACGATAGAGATTACAGGAGATTTTTTCAGAGTAGAAATGTGTCACTTTCTTCCTTTTCTAAATTTAGAAATTTAAATAACGATAAAAGGGCAAGTGGAAGAAAAAATAAAATCAATGAAAATTCATTCTTTCCTATTATAGCAAAAAAAATGTTAAAGATATAAGTTATTAATTATTTCATTACTTTTTTAAAACAGAGAAAACTTTCCCTAAAACCCAATTGTTTTTTTCTTTTCTGATTTTAGTATTTTCAGAAAATTCTATCATGAGGTTGTTTTTGTGAGTGAGTTTTTTAATGTAATTATAATTATGACTATATCTTCCAGTTAATTTAGCTGAATAGTTTTTTGTTTTTTCCACTTCTATTGAAAAAATAAACCGTGCATTTTCTGTCATAACACTGGAGCATAATCTGAAGAATTCACTTAAGTTACCAATATAAATTAAAACATCTCCAGCTATTATTAGCTCATATTTTTCATTTGTTTTTGTTAAAAAGTTAATTATATCGCAACATTGTAATTCTGAGTATATTGATTTTTCTTTTGCTTTTTTTAACATTTCAATAGATATGTCTATTCCTATCAAACTTTGATACTTATTTTTAATTTGATTTCCACAAAGTCCAGTTCCACATCCTAAATCGAGTATTTTTTTGAAAGAGTAATTAATACCATATTTATCATTAATGATTTTTGAAAAAACAATAGGAACAGAATAATGAAGGTCGGATATTAAATGTTTTTCAAAAGTCTCTGCATAATCGTTAAAGTAATTTTTTAAATAATTTTTGGGAAACTCTCCTTTTAATTTTCCATTTAACAAATCCATTTTAAAATTAGCTGCTTCATGATTTTGATCTAGTTTGATTGTTTTACTAAAAAANTTCNTAGAATTGTTAAGGTCCCCNATCGACAAANACANTTCTGCTAAATTGAAATAAATTTTTGATGAATCTTTTTCAATTTT
>FUFK010041430.1_pt1 | contig 25503 bp, 30 predicted proteins | sample 1021851 | NCBI WGS metagenome assembly FUFK01 (sample SAMEA51879418, study PRJEB19060) | metagenome | reverse complement strand
CCCTGCTTCAAACGCTTTATCTTTGTTTCTCTGTCAATCATGCCGCATCCTTTCCTTCCGCATCCCAAGTAAGAGCCTGTGCAAAATCATTTATATCCAAGGTTCTTTTGTTTGCGATATACTTTGTTTCCAATCCGTATTGCTCCACAATCTTGTAGACAAAATGCCTGCCGACATTGAACTTGCGAGCTATGTCCTGCATGGACAAGCGATTGTAGTTTCGTGTCAGCTCTAGGGTCTTTACCCCATCGCCATAGCCAGGCCACACTCCACTTGATACACAACTTGCCCATAGCTTACACGCCCGCCTCATCGGTTCCCGATGCCGAGCAATGTCATAAGCTTCCAAGGTGTAGCAAGCGGATACATAAGGTGGCGTTTTTTCAACGCATACAAAGATGAATTGCTTGGGCGAATATCCTAGCTTTCGCAATCCCTCCAGGTACCAACAAGCTTGGAAATCATATCCAAATTGGCGCACACTCTTGGCAAATCCGCGTTCACTTGCATCCATTGTAGACTTTAAATCAATGACCACTTCTGCGCTTGGACAATAGAGATCGGGGCGTACCTTGCACTCTGCTCCTTCTTCCATAAAGAATCCAGTTCCTTCAATGATGCAATCCACATCGCTCATATAATCCTTGAGAACCGGATTATCTCGTGCTGCACCTGCCATTTCCATGCAGATATTGTAATCGCTTTGATTGAGCCAACGCTTCTCTGGATTCTCAATTTCCATACGCTCCATCTCTGCTTTGTACGCATTTGTGCGTGGACCATTGCCATCGATCTCCGCAGGTTTAGCACCATATTCATAGTCCAACTTCATAGGTTCTAATACTGCGGAGTGGAAGCACCCACCCATAAGTAAGGGTGTGGTGCTTGGACTCGGATGGTCCATCCTATGCTTCACATGTGCCGGAGANGTTTTATTTAAGGATGATGCGGTACTACGGGATAACTCTGGAGATGAATGGTATTCTTCGTTACTTATATCCGTTCTTAATCCCATCAGAAAGGTTCTTCCTCCTCTCCCGCCTGCTCTTCAACTTCTGCTTCAGCGAATGGATCTTCACCACGATACAAAGCAGATAAGTCCACCTCTTTGCCTAGTATCATTTTCCGCTGTTCCTCGGTCATCTTCTTGTGAGGCTTTGCGGTTACGGCATATTTTGATTCCATACCCTCACCGTTTCGAATTATGGCAATATCATACTTTCTCCAATCACCCCACTCTTCATCATTGCCTAGTGTGACAAGTTGATCCTTGATGCCACGCTGTGTAATTTCCAAGATCTGGACTGAATCAGTAGCATAATTGTAGACTTTGAATGCGAAAAACTCTTTCGGTTTATCTTCAAATTTACGAGGTTGAGTCTCATCCACTTGCCACCGAAATGGTTTACGATTACCCTCATCATCTTCACCCCATCCAATCATTCCGGTAATAAATCCACCGTCTTCTAGAGTGCCTACGATTCGAATCTTGTTCTCCCCCTGGTCCAACTTCATATAGCTACCACTACCACCATTACCGCCCGTATTTGGCGCTCGTTTAATATTATCTAAGAATCCCATATATTTTGTTGTTTTTCCGTATTGACATACTTTGTAGTTTATTGTTTTAGTCTTAGAATTATGAAACAAAATACAACAAAGCCACTATCACTTCGCCTGTCTCCATCCGTTCGTAAGACCGTTAAAAAATTGTCTGACGAATCTGGAGTTATCCAGTCGCAACTCTTTGATCTAATTCTTCGCGCAGGTTGTACTGCGATTGAGAAGAATGGAAATAAGTTCCAGTTGCCCCTAAAGTTTGAGCTTGTAGACTAGCCAGTTCGCCAATCAATTCTTGGATACCTATTGTGCTTGGAGCTTCCGCATGGATGGTAACATTTTGCCCTCCATCATGCTCAATCCTAATGCCATTTATTTCTATAGTAGTCATTTGTAGTTTTATATTGTATACGATATTTATCGTTTGTTATTATTGGGGTAAGTCTAGCGACTAGATAATATACTGGGCATCCCGCAGTATATTTTTGCGGTCATCTCTACTGACGAGTGACCTAATGCTCTTTGGGCAATAAAAGCATTGTTACCATTGAGTCGCATAGTCCTGTGACCTGCGTATTTTCGTAAGCGGTGAACCGGACGCTTGTCCGTAATTCCACACTCTTCCTTTAAAAACTTTGGGAACTCCCGTGTAATCCGATCCTCTTGGGCAGTAATCACTAAATCACTATCCACACTTCGATGACTTAAAATTTCTTGCCACCACCAAGGATCGCAGACTCGCATCTGAAAATCTTCATCGGTTGCACCACGAATCCCCTTTGGCTTAGATATACGAATTAATTTATTTTCGTCATAATCCTCAGTAAAATCAGAATACTTGCATCGCAGTATCTCAGAGCTACGCAATCCAATTCCGTATGCCAATGCGTAAGCTAAATAAAGTTGAGGATCAGTCTCCTTCAATGCCTCGCATCGCAACTCAATTAAATCTTCTTCGCTTCGACTTGCATCGAATTGTTTTACCTGGACGCTCTCAACGCTCATTGCGATCCAGTTACTAAAGCAGGAAGTATCAATGCCAATTTGCTTGTAATACTTTATCCATTGCTTGGACAAAAGAGATCGAGCTTGTCGCATATTGTTATGTCCTGCTCTTCCCTTACGCACCAAATAATCTTCGCAGATTGGCATTCCATTTGCCGCCTTCTTTGCAAAGCTACGGATATCAGCAGTCTCTGGATCAACGCCACAATCTTCTAATACTGCTATACAGCGTAATGCGTTGGCATGTTTAGTGGTATCACTTGGTTGCCTTCCACTTGGTAACTTAGAGGTCTCATAAGTCCAGATAAAATCCTTAATGAGTGGAGTCTTGCGGGTCTCACACTCTAAGTTTGCGTCACGCACAATCTGATGCACTTGTGATTCAGCGAGTGCAAAATCTGAAGTCGAGGTACTAATCTGACGCTCACGACCTTCTCGATCTGTGAAATGTACAAACCAATTGCCTGACTTATGGGCAATTAGTCGGGGTGACATCCCTTTAAAATGCTGACATGTTCTCTTGTGTAAAGTGTAAACCATCGATATTAATTTTTTTCATATCGCGTCGAGGGATTGAACCTCGTACTTCACACTTCCACTCTATTAAGAGTCAACTGCTCTACCAATTGAGCTAGCCCGGCCTAACATCGAGTCGTGTGAATCGCGACGATTTGCACAAAAGGACATTTGTTGATGCGTGTCAAACTTTTTTTTGCAAAGAATGTATTTTTTTGACCTATGCTTGCAAAAAGCACAAAAAAAGCGGGTGTCCCCACCCGCAATAGAAAGATATCAATATGATATGAAGATTAAATGCTACCTATCGTTTTCGATTTTGTCAAGCCCTCCTAGATATTTCCAATAAACCATATCAAGTGGAGTTCCCTGGAGCATTGCTCCCTTATACTCTTTATCTCCTGCTATGGCACTGATATCCTGCCATGCTCTATCAAAGATTGCAGTCGGTGGAAGTATTCCTTCAAGTACAGCTTTTGCAGGCCCCTCGCGCTTACCTTTCATAATGAGGTATCGATTGATACCAAGTAACCTCCAAATGTTATTCTCCAATAACTCGTCACGCTTTGTGGGTCTGCCATACAAAGTATCTTTTATTACATCCGTACTGGCATTTGCCGCACCAAATATTAAAGCCAAACCTAAAAGATTCTTCATACCCCTGCTTGCTAACTGAGCGGCTTGCTTATCTTTACCTTCGCTATGTAATTTCTTAGCTTTAATTATATCTTCGATGCCAGCTTCGCGGAATACATCAAATTGTTTAACGGTAAAACTTTTGAGCATGTACATGATACGAGCATTACCACTCGCATTGTAAAACTTAGGCATCTCTCCAAGTGTGACAGGATTGAGATCCAAGAACTTGTACCAAATTAATTCTTCAACCCCTTTGGGTAAATTACCCGATGCGGGATTACTCTCACGCAATTCCTTTACCATCCGCCCTGCCCTCTCTTTTCCGAACACGGGAGTCAAATCATCCTGCAATCCCTGAGAGTTCCTCATTGCTTGCGATTTATACTTTCTCCATGAGGCATTCATAGTGGTATTCTTAGCAAGCTGATCTAACTTCTTCAGCCCAGTAACCGTAAACACTTTATCCAACGCACTTGATAATCCATCCGAACTTGTTGCGGCATCAATATTATGGTCTTTTAGATTGAAGTATTTTACGAAATCAAAGTTCTCCTTCTGATTAAATAAAGACTTAAAAGTATTTCCAAAACCATTGAAGTGTATGCTGTATGCTAAGTCGCCAAGCTGAGTAATTGCGGAACCGAAGTTACCCATCACTTGAATGTAGTTTAGGTTCTTCACTCCCTGAATAAATGGATCAACCGTCTTACCGCTGAAGCGAGCTTGTATAATCTCCTTTAACTTCTCCACATCTTCAGCATTTAAATTATTTTGCCCCTTCAGCAATCTTTGAGCAACTTCCCCTGCAATCGAGTCATCCACCTCCATGTCCATACCGAGATCAGCACCCTCTTCACCTTTAGCATTTGGATTACGGAAAAGAAACTTACGCCTCTCTACCGCCTGCACGGTACGCTCAACATAATTCTTTAACGCATCAGCGGGGTCAGCATAAGCATCAATCATATCGATGTCCTCTATGCGACCAATCTGCCTTTGTTTAAGATTCCCTGGTAGTGATGCACCAGGTTGAATTGGTACTCCACGCAATGCACGACTTGTGATTTCAGCGGCAACACTTTTGTCTATTGACTCTATACCATCAAGTCCTTCTTTTTTGGCATATTCTTCAAGCGCTTTAGTAACGGAGTCAGAATTTTCACCAGTAAGTTTTGTGCGGAAATCATCATAATTTAAAATTTGTCTAGGAAAGTATCCTTCTTGATACCCAACATCGATACCACCTTCTTGCCTAGCATAAGTCCGAATGTCCTCAAATGCCTTTTGCATTTCCGTAAACTCCTTACCCACCTGGTCGGACACTCTTAGATCGTCAAGCATGATACGAATTTTATCCACATCACCATTCAGTAGATGCAACTTAAACTCTCTTTGTTTCTTCTCATTACCCTTTAGACGCTTATTCATCGAAGTTATAAAGGGAGCAGTACGATCCAAATATTGAACCGTATTCCTGTTTATTTTTCTTTCATGGTCACGGAAAATTCTAGTGAGTATTGGGTTAATATTTTTTAACTTACGAGATAACGGAACGAGAGTATCACTTAAAAACTCCTTTGCGTGTTTATATGCGTCAAAAACTTTATTTGGAGGTGCATAGTAACTCCTACCTTTTTCTATCTTCTCTGCTTTCACGCTGTCAGGTGCAGTCTTTACGGGATCGGCTTTAACTTGAGCCTCTGTCCTTTTATATAAAGGAGTCTTCTTGAATTTACTAAAACCTTTGACTCCTAATCCTGCGGCAATTAACGCAACAATCAATGTAGGATCAAAACCTGCGCGCTTCATTTCGTCCTCTTCATCCTCCGTGAGCATAGATACAGCGGCGGCTCCACCTGCTCCTGTTGTTAGTAATCCGGTAAAATATTTTTCATAACCTTTACCGAGTTTCTTTTCTGCCATCTCCTCATACTTATTCATGGGATCGGCTTGCTTCATCGGACGGTCACGCATACCAACGGCAGGCTCAGTCGGACTCATCTGCGCTCTACGCATATCGTTTTGCAAGGTATCTATTCCTAGCATTCCATTCCTTTTGAGCAATCTTACCCTGTCTGCATTTAATCTCGCTCTTTGTTTTTTTGCACCTACCCCTAGACCATACTTGTGATCCAGTTTAGCAATCTTTTCATTAATTATTGTTAAATCTTTTCCGTCATTTATTCTTTGAAAACCAATATCGACTTCCTTTTGAAGTGGCTTAAAAATTTGTTCTTGTTGAATTAAATCGTCTTCAAATTGTTTCTGTAAAGATGCTAGTACACCAGTTACTTCTTCACCTTTTTGAGTAGCTAATAAATTAATATTATCATTCACTTCTTTAAGGATTTGATTTTCTGTGGCTTGCAGTATTTTTTCAGCAACCTCTATACTATTATTAATTTCTTCCAAACCCGTAATATCCATCTTTTCTAAAATGGGATTACCAACTTTTGCATTTGCTACTCCACCGGACTTTTCGATATCTTTACTGATTGCTTTTACGGTATCTGCGCGAGTCATGCCCTCGCTTACATCTGTGCCTAAATTACTACTCATCCACTTTGCTTCGGCGGCTCCAAGTGTACCACCAAATACACCACCAAATAGAACCGTGGTTGCGATTTCTTCCTGTGTTGGTGCGCGACCTTCGTCAATTGTAGTACGAGCAGTAAGTTCTGCTGTTGCTAGACCTGCACCTTGACCTGCTCGGATTGCAGTTTTTCCTGCCATGCCCATTTTAGCAGGTACACCTAAACCTACACCACCTAATATGGCAGATGCAGTAAACTCACCTGGCCCGAAATCATCCTGCAACCCTCGGCCTATTCTGTATTGTTGAGATAAATAATTACCTAATGCTGATCCACCTATTGCACCTTTGGGTCCACCTATACTTCCAAGTATAGCGGGAATAACCTCAAGCCCGATACTAATTGCGGTTTCGCCAATAGTCGCTTCTTCGCGCTGTGCTTGTTGCGCTCCAATTATAAAATCGCCATAGCCCTTGTCTAAGGCTTCGCCGATTGTCATTGTCTGAATTGCCATTGTGGTAAAAATTTAAGGCATGAAAGGAAAACCCATACCACCAACCCCAGGTGTATTCATATATTTTTGTTGTTTCTCTCTCTCTATTCTTTGAATAGCTGACTTGTAAGCAGGAACAGGAGGTTGTGCTTGCTCGATCTGCTCATTTGTTTCGTCCGGTACATTGACTTGCACTGGCTGATCCCTAAGAACTTCTTGCGTTGCATTTTCCAATGACAGTAATTGTGCATTCAATACCTTCGGAAGTCCATTAAGTGGATACTTAGTTGCATCATCTTCATGCATCTCAAGATACTCTTTAAATGGTACACGCTTGTTGCTACCAGGTACTTTTACATCCGTCGCCAAAACTTTACCACTCATNTCTACAAGTGGACTGAATCTTTCTTTGAATGACGGATCAGCTTTTTTTGCCGCAGTTATTAAATCTAATAATCCTTTATTACGAAGATAACTTGCATATACTTTTGTTTGTTCAACTTTAGCCTTTTGAAGCTCGGACAATGATTTTAGGTCATCTGCTTTCATCTGAGCATAATCTTGGATACCGATTATATCCATAAGCTCGTTTTCAACATCCAACTGTTTTGATACAACTTCTTGCTTTTTGATTTGTGTTGAAGTTTCGCNAGGTAATATAGCGCGCTTAGACTCAATTTCTTCGGACTCAAGCGCTCTTCTTTGCGGATTCATACCAATATCATTTATAGCATCCGTAATTTGCACTTGTATCAATTCTTTCTTCTGCGGATTTGTTTCTTCTACCAACTCTCTTGTTAGTTTTGATAACACACCTTTGTCTTGCTCAATACCTACGCGAGTATCTTTTAATTGTTTAGCAATATCTAAATTTAGTCTTCCCATCTCATTGGCAATTATTCGCGCTTCATTTTGCGCGGCTCTAGCTTGCACTTTATCTTTCATAGCAAGTTCACCTGCAAGACCTCTAAGGTCTGCCATACTACTATCACCCTTTCGGAACTTTTCTATTCTCTGCATATTTTTTTTATCCGAATCNTCATTACCGGACATGGTAAGTTCTTGCATATATTTTGGAAGCATTGCCTCGATCTCGCCCGTAAGTTCCGCCCGCTTCTCCTTATTCAGCCCATACTGCTGAATCATACCACCAATTTGCGCGCCCATATTAGCGAGTCTTTGTCCCTGTTGCTCGCCTGCCCTAGCAATGATATTGGCGGCATTCGCGGTAGAGCCAAGTGCTGATCCGTAGTTGCCCGAAAAGAATGGTCTTCTAGCCATGATTATAACTCCTTAATTTTTGAATCCATCCACTTACGAATGAATGTTTTTATGCGTGGTTTATCGCTAATCCAGGATGCAAATCTTTCGCCATATTTTACATACAGATTGAAAAACCAATTTGGAGATTCTGAGAACATCCACTTTCTGAATTCCAACCATTGCGGATTGAATGGTCCATATACTTCGCGAGCTACCCAACAACCAATAAATCCTTGAGCTATTCCGCCACCAAGCGATCCCAATCCTTGGAATAATCCACCCATAGTTGATCCCGAAGCGGCACCTTGAGCGGCGGCGATAGCTGCATTGTTAGCCGCCATCTGTGAGATGTATCCAAGTCCAGCTTCGGGATTGAGATATTGTGGCCCACTTTGCAGTCCATATCCTGCTTGCCCGACTACTCCCTGCCCTGCTCCCAAAGTATCACTTGCACCTCTGCCAAGAATNGCGGCGAATGGATCAAGGGTGTATTGATCNTCAATNNNNGCNAGATTTCCAACTGCGGCNATGTAGTTAGCNAAACCTTGNTGACGAAGTTGCTCNTTCTTNGTNTCCGCATCCATTTGGGTTGCCACATTAAATTGATCCGCAGACATTGTTCTTGCAATATCCCCAGCCTGAAGTCCTGCTTCCTGACCAAGTTGTGATTGTGCGATGCCTAAATTTTGTAATCTTCTAAGATTATCCTCTTTCATTTGGGCTTCCGCTTCTGCGATTCCGGCAGACTGGGCAAAGGTTCGACCCATCATGGTTGACTGACCTTTAAACGCATCTCTGATTCTTGCTACTTCACGCTCCGTCAAACCCTCTCCGAGTCCTTTCTTTGCCTCACTTAGAAGCATAGCCCTAAGAGTGTCCTCTCCTGCAACTTGATCTAAACCTGCTTCACCACTTAGAGTGTAAGGTTTAATTACATCCCCAACATTTGCGGCAAGACCTAAATCCACATCATCTTGAGTTGCTTGTCGTGTACCTATTTTTTGAGGCATTGTGATTACATCACTTCCAGTACCAGTCTGGATCATCTCTCCAAGCTTGGTAGCATTACCCGCATCAATATCTGCTTGGGTTGCTTCTCTTAAACCTGTCAAATTTTCACGCTGTTGAGTTAGAAGTAATTTTGCATCACTTATACCAGTAGCGGCGGCAGGACGGAAATCATCCATAATTGTTTTAAACCTTCCACTCAGTCGCTCGACATCTGCAATGTCTCGCTCCCGTTGACGCGACAAGTTGCCCGCTTGTACTTCTTCCGCTAATGCGGCGGCCCCTTGGAACTCTCCAGTATCGCTGAATCCTGCTTGCCTGCCCGTGTTGATTGTTTCGGTAATATTCTCCCCAACTTCGCTTGCAAGTCCTGCGGCAACATCTTCTTTAGTTGCTTGCCTGGTTTGATAGTCAATTATTTCACGGGTATCACCAAGCAGATCAACAAGTCCATCGCCTTCTCTTACGGTAATGGTTTGATCGGCTACATTTTGACCACCTTCTAGTAAGCGATTTCCTTTATCATCGTATCCAGGTTGTCCTGCTTTGGAAGCGTCGGTTGGGATGTTTGGATTGGTAAAGGTAAATTCTTGAGCTACTGCATCTTGTCCACCTGTGTCGATGGTGTCTTGAAGTTCGGTTAATCTTGTTTGTGCTTGTTTTTGTGCTTTTGCTGTTTCGACTGCGAGATCTACATTTGCACCAAATGTTTCTCCACCAATAGTAGCAGTTACGCCACCAGTTTCTGTATCGATAATTTGAAATGTTGGTTGTGTCCCCATTTGCGCAGGTACATTTTTTCTGACCTTTCTTCCACGACCTATGTCTACCGTTTTCATTGTTTGTGGACTATAATTTGATCCACTTTCTGTCATTACTATCTCATACCTTCCACCACCTGCGGTCTGTGGATTACCATCCGCATCGGTGACCACTTCTGCACCTGCGATTCCAAACTTTCCAGTATTGGGATCTTGCTGAACTTTCATCTGCTTCTCCGTGCCAAGCAAAGTAGTACGCAAAACATCAGTATCAGTTTGAGCAGTTTGTTGACGAAGCGGAGCTTCCACTTCGCGCAAGATTTCGGCTAAATCAGCACCTTCAAAACCTGCATCTGCATATATGTCCGCAAATTCACCAGTACCAAGAAGCATTCTCATCTGTGCTTCCATAGCGTCGGCCATTCCTTCGCCATAAGTTGGTTGCTGTGGATAATTAATATCTGGACTACCCATTTTTATTTTCTCCTCTTAATTTTATTAAAGTCATACCAACGAATAGGTTGGTTTTTTGTGGCACGCATAAAGCCGATTTTTGGTAATGGATAGGGTAAATATTTCCAAAAGTTTTTAATTTTACCTACTGCCATGTGGATGTACCAAGCGTTTGGATTTTTTACATTCCATTGATCTTGTGGCTTGGTATCGCTATCCGTCCTTACTCCCTTTCCAACCATAAAAGTTTCGGGAGTTATAAATACATATCCATTGATGGAATACGCAGAAATATCACGGTACATATCAATCCCGATCTCATCATATAACTTCTTAGTCTTTAATAAGATGTTCATCGTTATCCCTCTGAAATTGTCGCACCAAGAGCAACGATCTTCCAATTTGTCCCATTGTCTACTGCTAGGCATGGACTACCCGAATCTCCATTACTTACATAAATTACCCGTCCTGTTGTTCCATTACTTGGTGCAGTTGCTACCGTGTAATTCTCTAAAGTTATAGAGGTTGCAGAGATTGAATTAACCGTAACCGTTGGTACACCAAGAAGATTTAAGGATGGTGCATCTGCTTCCACACCTGTTGCAAAAGTGAACCCACGGGTGACTGACGCATTTACTGCCATTACTCAATCGTCCTCCTGGCGTTTGCTCCACCCGCTATAGCATCCATGCTTACATGGCGAAAGCTAGGTCTTCCGGCGGTTATGTCGATTTCGACATTGGCGGCGTAACCTCTTGCTCTGCCAGCGGAAAAGCGAATCAGTTTCTCCTCGCTCGCACTCGCACTCTCGGTGTGTACCGTGTTGGATCGGTCGGGATCGAGTGTGTTTACCTTGATGGTGAACGCATCCCCGTTGGCAACCTGGCATCCAAGTTGCCCCCTCTTCCAACTCTTCACTTCCATGTTTCCTAGAGTGAAGGATCGAGTCTTTAGCTTTGCGGTTATTGCGGTTGATGCGGTGGTTGCGTTCCCGATTGTTCCCGTCACATCGGTAGCGGCTTCGTCTACGAGATGCCATCCTTTATCATTGACTGCAAAGAGTCGGCGTTTCTGTGGGTTACTGCCATGTAATACGGTGACGAAATCATCAATTACAAAACCGGATGGGAATGAGTCGATGGATGTCCATGCTGTGTTTAAAATATCGTAAACAAAAACTTTATTGTTATCTGTGGCAGAACCCGTNGGAACTGCTAAGAAGTATTTATTATCNAATACAATGCCACATGCCTTTTCTGCATGAGCAAAATTTACATCTTTGAATTGATCTTGGACAGGGCGAGTGAGTGGGATTGCTTCTCCACTAACCTTACTAATTGCAACTCCCAATCCCTTTGCAGGGTCTAAACCTTGCTGAAGAGTAAATACTCCATCATCACTAAGAAAGTAGATTTGTGGTCCACTTGCAGCAATACTCTTGCGAGCTACACATCCTCTTTGGCGGGTAATCTCAAAGACTGCGGCGGCAGAGGTGACTGCAACATTGTTAATTAAATGGATGGAGTTGCGAAAGAATACAAGTAGTTGATTTTCCAGGTATGGAGTAAATCCAACTAAGCGATCTGCGGTTCCTCGATTGATTCGAAACTGAGATTCAGCGGCATAGAAATTATCAGTATCCAATAGATCGGACATGATAACGGTGTAGGCAGAATCAGATGGTTGCGGAACAATCAGTCTATTAGAAAAGAATACTCCGAAGTCAGTCCTTGGACATTCCACTCTTCCCGCAGTTGGAGATGCGTTGTTCTTTAAATCAAAGGTGCTGTCCACGGTTCCATCCGCATTTGTATCCGTAAACACTCCATCCCATTCTAATGGGTCTTTTCCAGTTCCTCTAAATAAAATCAACTTCTCCAATGACTGACAAAAGGATGCGCCATCTGCGGCGGCAACTACTTCAGACCCTGTGTATTCCACATAAAGTCCAGTATTATTACTATCATTCCAAAGGATCACTTTGTCCTTGGTTGCACACGCAATGTACTCATTTCCCGTTGCAGGATCGCTAAAAAGTGTGGATGCAAATACTTCCTCTGTACCTGCTGAATAAGTCAAGGTTACTGCACCCGCCTTAAACTCAACTCCTTTGCGTACAGATGCGAGATCCCCATCCAAACGCATATTCTCAGAAGTCTCAACTAAGCCACCTTTTAATGTGGTTGGTTCCAAGTATGAATCAATACCACGAAATCCAAGATCGCCCTCAGTTGCGATTGGATCATCCATGCGTCCAAATGGTTCGTAGCGTGGCATTACTTTTTCTTCAACTCCTGGTAAAGTTTTACGGACATGTACACCAAGGTTACGATTCCTGCGGCAATGCCGATCATCGAGTCATAAGCAGATAATCCGAAGGTTGCGGCTGTACCACTCATTCCTAAAATTGCGGCACGATCAAACATCATCTACGCCCTCCTGGTGTGAAGTAAAAGCCAATGATTAACGGCAGCACGACGGTTGCTTCAAAGAGGGCAATGTGTCCCGTTGTAACGACCAAAGGGGCTTGCTCTGCTGGAAAACTGATAAGTCCGAATAAAAATTCTCTTTTTCCCTCTCCTGTAATGTTCGTAGTGCTGACGAGTGGAATTGATGGGAAGATGGTGGTGATACAGGTGATGAAGCTGAGTGTGAACATGCCGATAAGAGCAAGCATACGACGAGTAGCACGAGTGAAAGCTCCACCAGGTCCGGAATTAAGTGAGGCCTGGAACTGGATGGCAAACTCATTGTTCCTGCATTCCCGCGCCATTTCCATCTCATACTTCTGCTGACGAGCATCGGTAATCGCACCAAACACGCCTTTAAGAATAGACCCCATTGCGGCCGACCCCCCACCGGTAAGAAAGAGCGTAAGTAACTCAAACATTTCATTTATCCTCCATGCGTTTAAAAAGGTTTTTCACATCCTCGCGCCGATCCTCGGCAAGCTTGGTAAGATGCTCCAAGTCTTTGCTTTGCCCCGCGTCAGATATCTCGACTTGACGAAGTCGTTCATTCATCTTCTCAATCTCCGCTTTGTTTCGTTTGATGAAAAACGCAAGGATGGAGCAGGCAACGCCAACTCCCGCAAACATATAGTGTGAAACTTCCATATCATTGTTGTCTTAAATATCTCAACTCTTCAATGATTTGCTCGTGCTTCTCAGTTTGTTTCTCCAGAAATAATAAACGCATATTCTGCTCCGCATCATCCGGTAAGGCTCCGAGTTCGCCCCTTGGCCATTTGACCCGGAACTCAGAGTTCATATCAACTTCGTGATGAATTCGCATGAGATCCACATCAATACTTTGTATGTCCGCTACCATCGAAGAATAAAACCAGACGCTTGCCCCAACGATTGCTATTGTCTTTCCAACAAATGCAAGGTTGGCGCGTATCTGTGTATTCTCTCCGACTTCTTGTGCCATTACTCTTTTGAAGTCCAATCGGAACCATGAATGATTGGATGAATTTCGTGGATTGTGTGTTGAGTTTTACCTTCTAGAAAACTTGGTGTATTACCCTCAAAACGAATAAGTGTTTTTGATCCATCCAAACTTTTTTTGGAATAAGTTTCATCAATATCAACGAGCTTACTCCAATCAAAACTCGAAACTTCCGTGGTGTTACAAATAATATATTTTCTCATGCTACATAAATGGTGTCAGGAGCAGAGCTAAGATCATAAGAGGTGGCTCCATTTATAGTTCCGTCATTACTTCCACCTTGGTCGGTTATTGTGGATGCAGATCCGCTATCATTATCCCCCATTCTATACCAAAGGAGACTACCCTTAGTTGACCAATCTACAGGCTTTGGGTTAGCACCTGTAGTATCAACTAATGCAGCACAATCACTATCGCTTAAAGCACTATTCCAGACTGCAAATTCATCTAACTTGCCATACCAATCTGATCCATTTGGCCCAGTATCTTTTCCGATTTGATTAATATTAAAATTACCCTGAGAGGAAAAGGTACAACGAGATACCCCATCAATGAAGATGGTCACCGTGCTTCCGTCATCTCGAAAAGTAAAGCAATGCCAAACATTTCTTTTTATTATTCCGCTTGCAATTGCCGTTCCTCCATTAGTTCCATTAGCACCCACATTGTAGATGTATGTGATCCCATCTACACCAGAACCTCCTCTACGAATTGTTAATTCTTGATTGTCAGAACTTTTACCGCACAAATTTCCCTCGAAAAAACTTACTGCGGATGAATTTATCATAAACCATGAAGCTATGGTTTTCGTTCCAGTTAGGTTAATTGTTGATGTTAAGTCGATATAATCCCCAGCACCATCAAATGTTAGTGCATATCGGTTTGAATAGGCACCTCCACCACCACCACTAGGCTTGGCGATTCCTGCAAAGCTAGGAAGTATGATGCTCATTAGGATGCAGTGTCTCCGGCGAGAACGAATACATCGGCTACGCAACTAATTAAACTTACGACTGCATATTGTCCTGCGGTCTTTTCGTGAGACTGACGATTGTAGAGTGTAGAACTTGGGTGCAAAAAAGTGATTTGCCCTGCTCCGTACTGAATTATCGTGCAGGTGAATCCAAGACCTAATCCAGTAGGTAATGTAACATTAATTGCTGATCCATTGGTTAATTTTACAATCTTACCAAGGTCACTTGCTTGAAGCGTATAGGATGTGCCTATCTGCTCATTGACACTTGCGTCAAAGTTACTTAATGCATTTCCGCCTAAGTCAACTCCGCCACCTGAGCCGACTGCAATAACATTGTTATTGCCAGTACCTACAGTCTTTGTGGATGCGTCTCCTAGACTGCCAAGCAAGTTGCTGACGGTAATCTTTTTGGTTTCTGCGGAGCCTCCTGGGTTGTCCACTATTGCTAATATATCAGCACTATCGGGGGTTGCCGAAAGTGCGTTGAGTTCTGTTATCTTCTTCGTAGCCATTTTATTTTAAGTTGAGATTGAAATGTTATCTTCTGTATTTATATTTTCATCCGCCTCAGTTGTTAAAAGAGGTGGTACATTGTATCGTAAGTAAGCACCTGCTTCGGTGAATAAAAAGTCTCCTGCTTCGGTTAATAATGTTAAATCTGGATTAGATGATATACCACTCGCGGTGTGAGCGCGGGCCGCAGTAACATTTAAATCAAGAGTTAATGCCATCTTACATCTTGTAGGCTATTACCGCACCACTCGTTAAAGTAATTCCGGTAATTCTGCCATAGATTGCAGTATTTGCGGATAATGTGGTTGCATCCTGCCCAGTGCAGATATCCGCAATGTTGTCGATGTTACTGGTCAAGCTTGCCAAGACGGTGTCTTCGGTTGCTACGATGCAAAAAAAGTCGCCTGTGTGGGCCGCAGTATCATTTATGTATTCGGCCCCATTTAGGCCAAGTCCTCTATATTCGTTTGCCATGATTTATATTCCTACTTGTGAAGTGGTTCCGTATGTTATGAAATTTACATGTTGTTGTTGACCTTGCTGACGCTCTAATTTGTCAAGCTCGGTAAGAATGACTGCTTCTGCTTGATTCTGTATGGCGGCGGCTTTATCAAATTGTCCATCCGTTGCTAAATAATCTGAATAAGCACCCAATGTGGCATACTCTGAAAAGATGTAAGGGAACTCTTCCCCTGCTGAATAACTTGCAAATGGAGCGCGATACAGCACATAGACAGGTGCGGTACTGGAGCGGTCAACCAAGACTGCCTGTCCAAAGTCAGAAGTGCTTGCAGATGAAAACTCTAAGCGGAATGCCAAGTCGCGAGCAGTCCCAGTTTCGTATGGATCGTACTCTGTAATACGCAATACATCACCTATTGTGTTACTTAACTCTAGGACTGCGATAATGGTTGCCTTTGCTTCCGCTCCACTACCTGAACCACCTGAGAAGGATACGGTTGGTGCAGAAGTAAAACCAGTTCCTTGATTGGTAACTGCGGCTCCATTGACTTCGCCATCTGCATTGATGGTTGCGGTTGCGGCGGCACTTGATCCACCACCTCCGGTAAATGAAATTGTTGGGGCAGAAGTATATCCACTCCCACCTGCTGTGACGGTTACATTGCGTACCTGGACATCGGGTATCTTTTGTTCCAGGCGGATGGTGTCGGGCCATCTGGCTCGTTCCCATGCTAATCGTCCAAAGCGATTGAAGCTACGAATAGCTGCACTTGTTTCAGCGGTCAGAAAGGAATTTACCCCAACTAAATGAGTTAGGTTCGTTACCATTTCATTTACGCCAATCGTTCTCATGCCAAGCTTGGTTTATTAAAAGATGGTTTTGTGAATGATTTCGCTTTGAAGGATGGATTATCACGGAAGAACTCATTGACGAAACTCTTGTCCCCCCAACATCCACGCTCTGATTGTAACCAACGGAAATATTCACGGGCAGGTATTGTGCCTTTGAGTTGACCAAGTCCTTCAGTCTTGGCTACGCCCATTTCTTCATTCTCTTTTCGAGCCATTGCCTCACGCATGGATGCCTCATGTTTTTCCAAGTCAACCTCGTAACGCAAATAACGGTCAAGGTTTTGCATGTACTTTGTGCCGTTGCCTTTCCCTTCAGACTTCCACTTTGGTAAGAATATATCCGCCATCTTAAATTGATTGATTCACTCTAGGGAGGTCTGCTAGGCAGACCCCCCACTTGAGCGAATGATTGGATTATGCGAATTGTCCGAGATCGACAATACGAAGTCCGATTACAATTTTACCTGCGGTAGCAGATGCTATTGCGGCATCAGTAACCTCCAAGAGTATGGAAGTTGCAGAGTTAGTTCCGCCAACAGGTTGTGATTGATTATCGGTAAAAGCATCTCCGGTATTGAATACTGGAGCAGACATTGCATCGACATCAAGAGCATCGATGAACTCGTCGGGATCACCACTTGTAGTTCCAATGTCAATGACAAGGGAAGTAGTTCCTGCAAATGCTTCGGATTCGTAAACGCCTACCATTTCAACTGCACCACCTGCGGGGATGGTTGCAATTGTTTTTTGACCACCGTTACCGATAGTTTGTAGATCTTCGAAGGTTGCGGTGTACACATGAGTGAATCCGCGTCCTGCTTCGTTATTACTTAATTCTGACATGTCTATTTTCTCCTAAGTTATTGATTATCAGTTAAAAAAGCCATGTGCTTTTGGGCTNTGNACTGCAAGNCCTGCAATTACATCACAGAAACCTCTGCGGCCACCTCCTTGATTCTCAAGCTCAGAGTTGGACTCGGCTTTCAAAGTGTGGATAGCAACATAGTCAGGATCAATAAGAAGTCCTGCATCTTTGTCTATGGTAGCGCTTCCGGAGGTTCGGTTGAGCAGGGTGCTTGGCACTATCGCCACGGTTCCAAAATCACCCTCATATAGCGAAATTGAAAGCGTGATCTTCTTGCTCTCAGCAGGCTGAGTTACTTGGAAGGATAATGCAGTTGTTGAGCCTTCTTGACGAGCAAAGTCGCTAATCTCTTTTTTAAGAGTTGGACCTGCAATAAGGGTCAACTGACCACCTGGCATTCCGTTGGCTTCGTAGAGTTCTTGAAGAACGCTATTGAAGGTTGTCTCGGTTTGCGTTCCGGTAGTGTCATTAGCAACATTTCTTGCAAAAGCAGGAATGTCGGAAGGTTGACCACCTAATCCGAGGAACTTGAACATTCCGCGAGTTTTGTAAGGTGCGCCTGCTCCGCTGTCAGCTTGACGATCTTGGGCAGAGCAGAATGCGGCTTCCATATCGCGTTTAATTTCTCTGACTGCTTTGCTTTCGGCGTTCGCAAACTCAGATGCGACTCCAGCGGTATCAACGATCTCTTGGATGTCAGATACAGCGTAAGTTCTGCGGAATTTCTGCACATAATTTCCGATACGAGCGCGGTTAGCGGCTTTGTTATCGAAGCTAGTAACATCTTCACCTTCGTTTACACCGTCGAAGCTGGCGGTACTAAGGTCGTCAACTTGGACTTCAAAGAAGGTTCCGGTTGCGGTTGCTTTGTTTGCCATCGAAGTCAATGGCGTGGATTCCGGTTCTAAGATTGTAAGGATGTCACTGAGATCCTCACGATTTCCGGCTACATTATAAGAGGCTGATTTGGCCATATTTTAATATCTCCTTTTAAGATTGATTTTTAATTTTTAAATAAGTTTGGTAGTCCGCCATCGAACCCGATTTATCGAATCTCGCTTTCGCCGCTTGCAGAGCTTTCGTTTTCTTTGCCTGCGGAGTCTTCGGTCTGCTTGTTCCTGCTTCCGTACTCGCTACTGGAGCTTGGGGTTTAGGTTTCGGCTTGGATGCGTTCTCCTGTCTTGCCTGGACTGCTCTCATTCCCTCAACCATAAGGCCAAGGGCAAAGTTTGAGTTCGGCAAATATTCAACCATTGGCTTGTAAAGAGGTGCGCTCTTTACCTGCATGAATAGCTTGTAGTCATCACTCTCCGGTTCACCTAAGAACTTGAAAGTTTGAACTGCTTGCTGATCTGCATCGGATCTTTCCTTTATCCACTTTTGCCGAGCGGGTGCATCCTTGCGAAGAATCTTCTTCGCATTTGTGCGGATACGGCGCAGATCGGCTTTGGTGTAGGTCTTATCACCATCTTGAAGCACAAACTCATTACCATTGTCGTCGTACTGGACTTCGTTGTCCATACCTTCCTCCGCCCATTCAATGAGCGTTGTCATTTGTTCGACTTCTTTGGCAAGTGCCTGTTCATCAGATATATGATGCAGAGCATTATCTTTTAGGAACTCAGGTAATTCACTTGTTTGCGTCTGCTGTGCTTGTTCGGCTTGCGCTTGCAATTCAGCTTTTTCTGCAATGAGTGCATTCTTTTGAGCGGTTAATCGTCCAAAGCGTTTAATCGCAGATGCGTTCAGCGATTTGGCTAATTGACGAGTTTCCTCTTCAGTTAAGCTATCCAGGTCAATATTGAACTTATTAGAAAGAACATCCGAATTCTCTGCGGGCGGCGAAGAATCTTCGACTTCCACTTCGTCATCGGCGGATTGTTCCTCATCAACTTCCGTAGGCTCCGCAGGTTCTTCAGCGGGTTCGTCCGTCAATTCGGCTTGGGCTTCTGGTTCCTCCTCGGTGACTTGTTTGCTTTTCAATAATTGATCGGCAAATTCTGCCATCGAGATGTTACCATCTGCTTGCGTTTCTGTTTGCGCGGAATTTTGAGAGGATTCCGAGACAACCTCTTCGGTAATTGTATCCATGATTATGCAAGGCTAAAGTAGCCTAGTGTAGCAAAATGTAGTACACATACCAAGTAATGGCAACAAAAAAGCCCCTGCGGCTACCCCAAACCGCAGAGGCTTTGAACACTAACTAACACTAAAGCTTGTAAAACATGTCGAGTTCCTCGTCTATGGCCTCAAGTTTACCTGACATCATAAAGTGTCTATTTGTGGAATCTATGATCGATTTCGTTTGTAATTGGCGTATAACTTCTTCACGCATTGACTCACGCATAGATATATATGCCTTAAAGTTAGGATCGTTTTTGAGAATAGCCAAAGCGCGTATCGCTTCATCGGGGTCAATTTCATGGTTAGTTTTTCTTTTTCTTGTCATTTACGCTTTTTTTTCCAACTTACGCGCTTGGGTCCGGTTTTTCTTTTTACGGCACTTTTTTTGCATTGTGCCTTGGTTGGCCGACATGCGGGATACGGACGCTTCGACGAGCGCGCAGACTTCCTGCCACATGGTTTCCCCGTTTTGCAGTCTATCCANCCTTTCCCTTTGTTCCGACTGAACCACTTCGTCAGTCCACCACTTTTCTTGGCCATTATTTCTTGCCTTTGACTGTCTTGTATTTTCCGCCACGACGCTTGTACTCCTTAACTAAGTAGCCGCTACCATAAGCACTTGGCCATTTGTATTTTCTTTTCGCCTCTGCTTTGACACGGGCATACAGAGCTTTGTTGGTTGGAACATTCTTGCTCACTTTTTCTTCCTCCGCCTCAAGGCCACAAAGTCGGACTTCGTGATTCTATTGCGGGGCTTTGCCGCCCTCGCTATTTTCTTTTGCTTGCTTGATAGTTTTTTCATTAGCAATTCCATGCGCGCCGACTCCAATAGTTTGCGCTAAGTTTTGAGTTCTTACCTTTTATTCCTGCTGATCTCGCACAATAACTTCTCTTGCGAGCAGGATTATTTTTTTTAATGGAAAGATTTGCATCTCCAAAACGGATAATTTTTTGCTTTCCACCCTCAGATGCTCGCACAACAAATTTTTTCTTGTTATAGCCTGGCTCACCCTTGCGGATTCTTCTTGGTTTATTTACTGCCTTCGGTGCTGTCATCGGAATACAAGTTATCAAAAGTTTTACGCCAATCCGTATAGGAATCATGCTTTTCCGCAGAGTGTACATATTGACTTGGTACGAAGTCTGGCGCTCCTTCTCCAACCAACCACAAGGCGGGGTTCGTTACACGAACGCGATTGTTTGGTAATGCAATAATTTGCCCCTTCCACGGTCCTTCCGTCAACTCAAGCACATGACTTTGCTTGTGCTGTGCGGGATCGTCGGCAATGGAATTGCCCGTGAAATCAACGGTGAAGTAATAATGCGCTTTGTAAAATTTACCATCCAACTTTGCAATCCAAGGGCTTGAACTGACGCGGTCTAGTTTTACAACCGCAATGTCACGCGATGGACAATCCCAAGGTTGAGCAATGTGAGTAGGACACTTCTGTGGCCATTCCTCGTAGGGAATGTCTGCAATGATTGCAGTAATTGGTATCCTTGCCCACATTGCTCCCCCGTGAGGATTTGGATCATCTTCATCGCATCCCGTAAATACTACTTGGAAGGACAAACAACGATCTGGAATTGCAGTAACTGCAATTACTAATGCATGTAAGTATTCTCCCTCGTATTTCATGTGATTATGCGTAAATTCTTTACGAACCCACACTTTGAACTGCGGAATGTTTTCGATGAGATAAGCCATTTAGCGGCGTTTCTTACGCATTCCTCCCTTGCTCATGTACTTTGTTTTTTTTCGTCCTGGCATGATGATTGTATGTTTGGATTAGGTCTATAGACCGTTTGACCGATCTTTGTGAAAGTCTTCATGCTCCCGCTGTTTGTCCGAATTGTGTAGGTGCGGTTCCCAACCTACCAATTTGAGCGTTCTGCTTTTGCTGAATTGCAAAGTTTCTTTGCTGAGTATATTGATTTACACGCTCCTGTAATGCAGGATCTTGTTGCACTTTTTGCTGAATGTCAGGTTGTTGCAACCATTGCATAAATACTTGGAGCTTCATCTCATGGGCATCTTGCTCACGAACATTGGGCGGTACACCCGCCACCAGTTCAGCAATTAGTTGACGCTCCTCTTCCATTGCCTTTTGGGATGCAGTTTCTTTAGGAAGTAAAACTTTTTCGGATGCTCCAGGTAACACTTGTCCAATTGCCAACTGCAATAAACGCTCGGTATCTAGCGTACCATTCTTATCCAACATAGCGGCCAACTCACCCACTGTCTTGGTCCGCTCCAACATCTGTTGTGGATCTTGGGTGGCAACATCAAACTGCAAATAAAAATCAAACCTTTCTCCTGCTCTACCCTTGGAAAATTTTTGCATGTCCCGCATTCCGGTAACTCGGAAATATTCTTCATCGGGACCATACTGCTGATAAAGTGTCCAGACTTGATCAATGACATGCTTGAGATGCTGAAATACTTTGTCGATATTTCGCTGTTGCTTCATTTGAGCCTCAATCGGATCAACTCCTGGTGCATTGCGTCCAATGTAGCGATCCAGTTGCTCCTTGGTGTAGCGTCGTACTTCCATTGAACCACCATCATATCTTGGGGTATCCGCAAATCTGTACTCACCAAGTGTGCGATACGGAACACGAACCCCTGGACCCCACCTCGTTGGGGCGCGGCCATATGGCACCATTAGGGGTGGCATCGTGGCTAAAGACTGACGATCAATTCCTGCATCGTATTCAATCTTTTCAATGTTTTGCGAACCTTCTCCGATTTCTGCAATGGAGCGACTATGATAAAGTCTTTTACTTGTCTTCTCAAAGGTGCTAACCACAAAGGGATATTTACCATGACTATAATCTAGAAGCTGATGCTTGGCGAATACATCGGGTACATTCTCGCAAAAGATGGTGCAGAAAATACCTGGTATGTCATCTTCATCTAAAAGTCGTTGATAACAATAGATGACACGAATGGTTTCGTCATCATTTCTGATTACTTCATCCTGCAAGCGTAAATTATTAATTTGTGTGTCCGTATCCCCGCGTTGAGCAAGTTCAATTGCTTTATCCACGAACTCTTCATCCCATCCTTCGGTGTTTATCTTGGAGCGTAATTGTTCGGGGGTCATATTAAGCACATGAAATACATAGGGTGCTTCCTGTGGATCAATTGCATAGGATGGCCAAAATACATCCTCATCGGGTGCCAATGCCTTGACTCTGGGTTGATTCATCACTCTGCGGGTAACTGGTATAGTGGTTTCTCCATCACTACGCATTTCACGCAACATACCCCTTGCCTTTGCCTTGGATACATTAAATCGACTGCTTAACGCGGTGGATAATTCCTCATCCATACTTCCGTCCTGTATAACCTGTGCAATCTGAGGAAGAGCTTGTGCAATCTCATCCAGTTTAATTGACTGCTGTTGCTTGAGATCCTGAGACTCCCAATAAACATAATGCACCATCATGCCCTTTTCATACAAGTGATTCAGACCAAGTTCGACTTGATCATAAAATTCATCCATCTTGGTGTTTACGAGCCACCTAATAAACGAACTAATTACATTCGCCCTTTCTATATCATCGGATTCCACCGGAGTGGCGACGATATGTGCGCGACGGATGGCATTGAGTGACATTGCAACAAGTTGATTGATGTTTTCATCTACAACCCGCACTTCTTGGTCACTGGAGCCTTCAAAGGGAAAAACCTCGCCAGTAGCATGATCAATATTATGCTTCTTGAAATCGTCACTCTTACCAGGCCAAAGACAATTACGGGTGTCATAATCTCTCTGCCTACGATCCAACCACTCACCCAAGTCGCTTTGAGTGCGGCGATATGTTTCCTGCAAGTATCCAATATCGGGTTCCTTGGAAACAAACAATAGTTCAGGATCAGCGGCGCTTTGCATATGCGTAGCTAAATGTATAGTTTTGTAGTTGACAAGTCAAGAACTCATGTGCTTATTGTAATTTTCATATTTTGTGTTATTAAAGGTGTGCCTCTCGTAAGTAATAACTTGCGGGAGGTTTTTTAATACCCACCGCCACCAGTAGCCACCATTGAGTTAGGTGTAATATGATCCGCACCACTTACCATGAGATAGCGAATGCAATCGATGTAGTCCTTAAAATGCTCCGCTCTACTCTGCCCACTATATTCTAATAAACAGGTAATTGTATTATCACATCGGTCAGATACAAAAAGCTTGGGCTTATTATCATCGGTCATATCCTCGGTATCATTCCATGATAACGCATCATTGATTTTGGCAATCCCACTTTCAATCTCCACGCCTGGTGCGGAACGCATAACAAAGCCCAAGTTTGCCATTGTGGTAATAATATTACTCTCACCCTCTTTTTCCCGCACCGTGGCTGCTCCCATTCTAGGGTCAACAATGCGTTCAAATATATCCTCATCATTTTCCAAATCCTCAAAATGTTCCTTGTACTGGTTGTACCCCCATCCTAGTGGACGCTGGGCGGGGCCAGGTTTACCCACACTCTTTCCAACCCCATTAACATGGGGCAAAGCCCATTGACCCATTGTGGAGTCTGGGAACTCGCGGTATATGTAAATACTTCCATCCCGCATAACGCCCGCCCAGATACAAACCCAAGGTTTTGAGCCACCTGGATCAGCAACAAAGTAGCGGGTGACTGGTACTCCATCATTCTGAATAAATGGAATTTTTTCATGGGGTATGACATTGACTTCACGATTAAATTTTGGAAAACGACCCTCGACTGCTTTGCTTGGTATCCCATATAATCGGGCAAGTTTTACTTCCAATGGTTGCTTGGAATAGGTGCGGATTAATTCGTTTGCATTTACAAACGGACTCATCTCAGACCAAAAGTAGTGAATCCTACAATCTGGCCAGTTTGCAGAGACTTGTTCAATGGGTAATTCACGATCCAGTAAACTGCTGTACTTTGTTTTCACCGTCTCCGCACCTTTCAATAAACTATTAATCAATGGGGTGTATCCTTGAAGTGTTGTAAAACATAAGCAGTAATCGTCCCGAAAAGTCAGTCAATCTAGCAAGTAATGTATTGAATATTGCCTCACTTACCTCTTCATCACAATGAATTGCATGTGCGGACCAACCCTCAAATATCTGCGGGTCTGCCATGTACTGGCGATAGTTGTTAAAGCTTATCGTACTTCCCCGCTCCGCACCTGGTGTACATGGTGGCAGGATTGCCTTGCCGGAATTAAATCCATTCTTTTGGGTGTATTGCAAGGAATGATTGGTACTTTTCTTCTTTGCCCGCTTATATCGTGCAGGAAGTGCTTCCCAGATATAGCGTTGAGCATCCGCAATACTGCGCTCCTCAGATACATGCATACTGCGAATCTCNGCTTCTGGAATNTGTTGGGCTAAGTGAACCAAAAGCCGAGAGCAGAGAGTAGACTTGCTACTTCTATTGCCGCCCAAAATNACATGGATNTTATCCTTATCCCACCTATCCATCACCCTNCGCCAACCAGGTAATGTCCANCCCCATTCAATGGGATCTTCTTTTTCGCTGTTTGGTTGATCAATNATTAAGCGGCTCAACATCTCCGCCCGTTCCTGCGGTAGTGCATCAATCTCATCCTCGCTCAATGCACATGCTAATTCACCCTTCTCAAACTTTAAATCATCCGTCCAAGGGATGCCAAAGTGAGCATCGACTTCATCTGCGTAGGTTACTCTAGGCATAATTCAATTTGATTTTTTCTGTTCAATTTAATTAGTGGGTGTTTAATGCAAGCTCATAAATCTACAACTTAACGCAGAAAGCTATAGAAAATAACCTTTGTCCGTACACATCTTACGACACTATGCCCCACTAAAAAATCTTCATAAGTTATTCTAGGCATGACTCAATACTTTACATCAATCCCGCCCTCAATGTATTCGGGGTGTGACTTCCAAGACTCATTAATATTAAGGCGTTGAATCTTAATGTACTCTTCAAAATAAAACATAAACGCTTCCTGGTCTTCATTTTGTTGAGCAACTTCAATCTCTTGGAGTATCATAATTTCT
>FUFK010040900.1_pt1 | contig 25505 bp, 48 predicted proteins | sample 1021851 | NCBI WGS metagenome assembly FUFK01 (sample SAMEA51879418, study PRJEB19060) | metagenome | reverse complement strand
GAAGGCTCTGCCCAGATCTTGTTGATTGTGTATTGGAATTAAGTCAAAACAATTATTCTCTATATTCGTTTTAATACAGTGAACAACGTCATTAATTTCTGTCGAAATTACATATGTCATTTATTTTAAATAAGCAATAGATAAATAATAAATTAGACTTACAATTTGGCAATAGTTTGTATTACTTTTGTTGAGATTTTAACTCTTTAATAATATTAAAAAGTTGGAACATGTAACTAGGATCTGCTTCACATTGTTTTTGACTCATACTGTCATATTCTTCTTGTAAAGAAAATAAGATAAAAGCCAAACTATCCTCTTTTATTTTGATCCATTTTTCTTTTGGGTCTGGATACTTTTCTTCAGCTAGTGAAGTTAGATCCATCCAGACTAAATCATCACCCATTGTTTTCTCCTCCTTTGAGATAGGCTTTAAATTTATTTAATACACTTGGCAGTTTTTTAGTGTCTGTTTGTGCAGGTAGCTCTCTACCGTAGTAATGATCCTTAAGCCATCCAATGACTAGTTTCATTTCTTCTTTAGTTAGTTCCATACTTAGTCTCCACAGATGTGTTCAGGAAATTCTTTCATTGCACAAGAGAAACAATATTTTTCTCCTGTGTAAGGGTGTGGCTCATATTCATCTATACCTTCAAAAATTAAAGGATAAGAATCACAATTAATACATTTAAATAATTCCATAATTAATCTCCTGTATATTTAAAAGTTTTACCTTGTGATTCTGTGTAAGCAATAAGTCCAGCATAATTCCTAAGTGTCTTGTTGTCATAGATGCCGAAGTCATCTTGGGCAGGATTCTTAGCATCATATTTACCAACAGGTTTGAATACACCTTGTATTTTTTCAGCTGGTCTGAACTCCCAGCCACGCTGTTTTAGAAAATCAACAGCTCTATCTAACTTACTTCTTGCCATTAGAATCCTCCTCTTTTGGATAAGAATAAACAGTTGAAGTCATGAGATCTTTTTTAATTACATGATTTCCTTTGTCGATGATCTTAAATCTCTTTTTACTTTTTGCCATAACCTACAAAGCCTCCTTCTTTTTTACGTTGTGCAATTGCAGCTCCTGCTTCCGAGCCAGCGGGTTGACTGCCATGAACTAGCAGTGCAAAAGGTTTGTCACCGAAACAATGAGAGTCGTCATGATCAATCTCAAGTCCACGTTCAATGGCTTCTTGTTCGGTATACACTACGTAAGCGATACGTTTGTAAACCTCTGGATGTTTGATTAGCATACGGTCTTCATCACCTCCATAGGATGCAGTTAGATAGAAGTTGTCAGGGATCTCATTACGTAAGTTGTACCACATGGTCAGAGATTTTGTGTAGGCATAGAACTTCCTGATTTGTGGACGTTCTCTTGCTGCCAGCATCCAAGCTTTCATGTAATGCTCAGTCCAGAAGTCACCACCTTCATGGATGCGTACCATATCTCTGTGAGGTTGGGAATCAATAGAAGCTAGGATCAGATCTTTCATAGCCTGATAATAATTACCTGGATTATCTGGATGCTGATCAACATAAATGTTTCTGGCTGCCTTGAGCTGGTCAAAGTTATGCCATCTGGCATCACGAACAGCAGGGAATCTAGCCTCTGCCATAGCAGCAAAGCAACGGTATTCCAATGACTCGCTGCAGCCATGAGGATTGTCCCTGAGTTTACCGGTAGTACGGTCAGCAAAGGTGTGACACTTGCCAGCATGTGGACAGGTGTAACCTGCTGGAATGGAGAAGATAAGTCGATTACTTAGCTTGCCATTGTTTTTAGAAAATTTGAGTAAAGGAAGCATTTGATTGAATTGAATTAACCCCACTGATCTGCCATTGCATCAGCGATTCCCTGAAAGGTACGGGAGCGTATCTTCCAACGATCTTCTGATGGTGGTAACCAGTGAAGGCGTTGTCTTTGTTTGTCAGGTAGACCGGAGACATCTATGTATTTAGTGCCTACTAGTTTTGGTAAACCTTTTAACCAGAAACCTGTTTTCTTTTGTTCGGCATGACCAAACTCATATGGTTGTACATATTGTGTAGCCTTGCCTAGCTTTGATCTGGAAGACAAAGCACCCACAGGATTCTCGATACAAATCCTCGGACACTTTGAATCCCATATAGTCTCAACGAACTTAATAGCTGCGGGCTGTCTACCGTCTGCTACCTTCTCTGCCCATCGAGCTGCACCACTTACAGATAAATGAGTACAGGGTGGATGAGCTATGATNAGATCCCAGCCATCATTTAGAATAGGAATTACATCTCCTTCTATATGATTTTTACTGGGTTGTTCAGTTGGAAGAAGGTCACATGACCAGGCATCATGACCTCTGGCTTTGAAAGCGTTACGGACAATGCCTGAGTATTCACAGGCAACTAGAACTTTCATTCGTTTAGAGAATAGATATCTAAATAATAGTTTCATTAATGAACTTCTAGTAAAATTAATAATGTACGAAGGTAAGGTTGATAATGAAATTAAAACTACCGGTCAAGGAGAACTTTAAATCTGCCTTGAAGTTGAATCGTTGGCCAGTTAATTGGTTCAATGAAAAAAAGGATAAAGAAGATGAACGCAAGAAACGCATCCAAAAACTTTATCCTTCTGTAAATAAAATGTAACAAGTGTTACAGTATGTACTACAGATTTCTTTGAAACCTAGTAATATGATTTAGTAACAATAGATACTAAATTCATGACTGAACTTGTTTATCGTGGCGTTCCCTACAAAGTAGGTAAAGAGTCCACAAATAAAGGTAACAAAACAACATTGTGTTATCGTTTTAACTCATACGTTGTCAAAGCCTAGATAGAGAAGGCTAAGCTGCTGCTGGCTTAGCATCTACTATCTCACCGCCATTGGCTTCTTCCATCTTGTTCATCATGTTCTGTGCGATTTCGGCACGACGTGATGTCTCTTCAAAGAAGGTTTGAGCCTTGTCAGCACCACAAATATGTTCGGTGCCGTTGGCTGTCACATACTTCCAAGTACCATCTGGTTGTATAGAGCCACATTCGAGAGCAAGTTTCTCGCTGTTGCGTACATAACGTAGGCTTACATTATGACGATCGGTAAGACCCAAGTCGTCAACAAAAGTGACACCAACATTGTAATTGCGGTCTTCACCAAGAAACGCATGGGGTTGTGGAATAAAGGGTTTGATTGCTGATAAGAATTGCATAGCATTTGATTTAATTTTTAATGTGCACAAACTGGGGATAGACTTACATCTGACGAAAGCCCAGACGAATCATATACTCTAATTTTTATATCTTTTAAACTTATAAACGAAGCCAGCCTACCAAAGGTGTAAATAGGATTATGCCCATCCATATTTTTTACGGAACTCTGCATCTCTACGTTCTTCAGCAGAGATAGGTGGTTCTCCTCCCGTATCATCATAAAGATATTGTGGTGTGGGATCTATATCATATGGACTATCGTAGTCATCATAATCATCACCGTTTTCATCCCACCATTCATCGATAATATCTTTAGTGTTTAATACTTCCTCAGGATTTTCTTTCTGTGGATCTAAACAGCAGTCGTGATAATACAACTGAAATATGTGGACAAGATCTTTGTGAACTTCGTGTTCTTCACAGATCTCTTTTGCTTTTATGTAGCAATGTTCTTGGTCAATGTGTGACCTTGCTTCTGCATCTTTTTGTTGCATGATTTGATTTGGTAATGGGTTGTCAATCATTTTGATTTTTCCATGGTAGTTTTACAAGACCTTCTTTTTCTAAGGCCATCAGTATCCAGCCACATCTGGCCATGGTTAGCAGTTCGGCTTTGGAATACTTACGTAGATCATCTTCGTTACTGATCTGACCTATTTTGGATTGCTCCAATAGTTGAGGCAGAAAATTTGGATCAGAAGAAATTTGTTGTTTTGCTTGGGCAACTGATCCATCTAAGTTCATGACATTTACCATAAGAGCGTTGACATCTGCGACGTCACCTCGATCCATACAGTCTTTGCATTCTTGAACAGTTACATCTATCAGTTTTTGAGTTTGCTCAGGGTTAATCATCGTATCCTGGAATAAATTGACGGGGTGGGCATAAAGGGTAAGGAGGTTCTATCTTATTTTCCTCTTCTTTTTTATCTTCTTCTAACTCATTGATAACATCATCTAACCACTCAGTGTTATTCTTCTTCTTCTCTTGGTTCTCCATTCCATCTCCTCCTTCCTTTTTGGTTTACCTCTCCAATATACTCCTGTATTAACTCAGAACTAGAGGGAGGTTCCTCTCTTGGCAGTTTGATAACTTTGAATTCCTTAGCAGGTTTCCAAGGTTTGACTTTCTTTTGATTTGGATTCATTTTACTTTTTTATGTAAATTGTAAACAGTTGTTCGCTTACCATGCTCATCAATAAGTATGGTGCGATTGGACGGAGGTGTGTAACCTTTAGCATCAATTTCATTTTTGATGTAATTAATTAGAACTAGATAGTCTTTACCTTTATACCGAACATTGTCACCAAGTCCAATTTCGTAAGGAGAATTGTACTTCATTGTGCTTTCTCCCAGAAACGTTTGGTTGCTCTTTTCGCAGCGACATGTTCTGTCTGTGCGTTGGTAAGTTTTGGAAATCGTTTTTGAACTGTCTCTATCTCTTCTTCGAAAAGACAAAGTAATAGTTCGGTGTTACCGTTGTGACTCATTAGTCGTCGTCCTCCTCTACTAAATAGGATGATTGATAATTAGCCCAGTCTCTTTCGACAACTGGTTGCTTGTGGCCTTTGTATTTCATCTCGTTGAGAACGTATTCTTCGAAGCCATCGAGAGAGGGTTTGGTACCATTGTCTTCGCAATGTTGTACATATTCATCTGGCTCAAAGAACACAGTAGCCTTCAGCGGAATCAAATTAATAGCCACGTCTTCTCCTCCTTTTCTTCTCTGCACTCTTTCTCTCCGCTCTAATATCTGCGAAACCAACTATTAGATAGATGTAGTAAAGAGTTGCTGCAATGCAGGCTATCAAGATCAGTGTTTTCATTTGGATACCTCCACCCATTTAATTTTTCCTTCTTTGTTTAAGATGTCAAAACATATTTCACAAAGACAATCTACGTCTGGTTCAGCATCTCTCCAGTCATAATCCTCTTCTAAAGGACCGTCCCAATAGTAGTAAAGATCAGGTTGATAATCTTCATCTGGAACTGTTGTAATATTCTCTTGAATATCCTCAACATGGGACTTATCGTAGTTGCCACACTTGTCGCAGTAGCTCATTTAGATACCTCCTCTGTTTGTTTGTGTCCTCTGATGAAAGTGGGTTTGAACCATTTCATAGTTCTTTGCTTTCTACCTGGCCCTTGCAAGATAGTATGCCAGTGTCCTCTTCTCCAATGAGATTTCTTTGGCTTACCTACCTGAGGTTCACCATCTTTTGGTGTAGAGTCAATAACTCTAGTTGTAAAGTCTGCTCCAAGCCAGTGGACATTTGGGACATTGTTAACTTTTACAGAACCAAATCCTTTACTCTTTGCTACTACTTGTTTAGCTGTAGTTTGTTGTACGCTGATAATATCAGGTTCGTGTGTAAGTAAACAGAGTAAATTAATTACAAAGTTATAGGAACGATGTATTCCTTCTAAAAAGGTTTTAAATATTCTTTCTATCTCTTCATCTTTAAAAGTTATAGGAGATGCAGCTCTTATTTCTACTTGGCTATCATTAATGCATCTGGGTAGATGATCAGTGCCATAAGGCTGGGTAGCATATTTCATTTTTATCCAGTTTTTCTCAAGTAAGTTTTTCTTAAAATATTCTCTTGTATCACACAACATACAGTGACCTGTACCATCAAACGGTATGAAATAGTCCAGTTCTGTGTATGTCTTTTTGAGCAGAGTTGTTTTAGATGACTTCTTGTATTGGAACTCTTTAGTATTACTGTTGTAACTAAGTTTAGAACCGTCTTCAGATAGTAACCAAAGTCTAACCCAAATTCCATTATCAACTTGCCGGATGGATGTAGTGACAAGATCTGAATGATCTTTAGGAAATACCACTTTAATAGTAGGCATAACTTCGTGATGTATGAAATCTGGTTTACCTTCGGGTGGTTTAGTTTCCATTAATGAGTTAGCCAAGTCTTTTGTGATGTAATAGTTAGGACATAAAGTTCCTATACCAAAACCTTCTCCTCCTACTTCTTCTCCTTTGGCCATAGATTCTTTCTTCCTTTCCATCCGAGCAACATTGTACTGAAACATGGCCAGTCCTTCTCTAATTAAAATAGATTGATGAGTAGGATATCCGTAAGGAGAAATCTCTCGATCATACAGTTCCTCAGCTTTGTCTCTTGGAAGACGAAACTCAGGATTTAGCTGCTGGTTGACACCATGAGCTATTGCTAAAAATCTTCGTTTGTTTTGAGATAAAGTTTTCATTTGTTAGGCTCCTCCTTGCCTTCAAGAATTGATAGTTGATTTTGAAGTTTGAGTTTGATTTTCCTGTGTTCAGAATGTCGAACTCTTCTACCCAAGTCAGCGTAAGTGACTAGGAATATAAGCTCTCGATATTCATCAGCAGTCAGACGGTTATCCATTAATTATCCTCCTCATCATCTAGAAGATGTTCCATCTCTGGGTCATTGATCTCCGTGGAGAATCTAGGCCCAACCAGATTGAATTTTTTAAACAATGCTTCGAGTTTGCCTTCATCATCAAGACATTCCTCTGCATCTTTTAAACAGATGAATAGGAATTTATGTCCTAGATGAGCACCTACAACTTCACATTGTTTTGCAACATCTTCTTCGATGTTCATGACACGTTTATCATCATCAGTGGTAGCAGCTTTACATAAAGCCATAGTCACAGATGTTCTGATTTCTTCGATTGTCATACTCATTTGGATACCTCCTCAGGCTCATAGTTTGGATCTTCTTCAGCAATGTGCTGCAGTGCATATGCAATGGACTTTTCTACAAAGTCTCTTTCTTCTTGACTCAGTCTTCTGTTACCAATGTCAGCTATCTGATCTACAACCAGAACTCCATCACTAAGCTTGAGCTGGATAGTGTATCTAGGTTTGTGATTAACCATTGCCAAGACAATGAAGTAACGTTTCCTATTGATGGCACCTGCATAGCTGGAGTTACCTACGCAGTTACGCACGGCTCTACCCCAGTCAGCCAACTGGTGAGAGGTAATGGGCTGGAAGAAAGAGATCACTGAGTTCTCATGTTCAGACCACATTGACTTACCATCATTAACTCTTCGCATAAGACCTTTGGTGTTTTGATAAAGCTCATTGTCAGCATAGGCTTGTTGCCATGTGACTTTGACAGGCTTGGCGAATAGATCCTGGGGTAGGTTGAAATCTTCGTTTCTAGTCTTCCATTGAATACCCATGAGGTGATCATGGAACTCAGTCAGACGCCAACGACGTGGCTTAGAGATTTCTACAGTCTTCATATCCAAAGGTGCCCTATCCATAGCAACATCAAGAGATGTAGTTCCTGTTCCTTCAAGAGCTTGACTGCCTATGATGTCATCAAGAAGACTCATTGTGTCAGTCCATTCTCTGAAGTAAGCCATGTGAGAGTGTATCTGTGAATCAAAGTCATACGAGCTGTGATCATTTTCAGCATTGTATTCTTCTGCTCTCTTTCTGATAATCTCAAAGAAAGTTTTGACTGGCATCTGTCTTAGATATTTCTTCTTGATCTCGACCATCTTCGATTGNTTCTCTAGCCANTCACTTCGGTTNTAAGCACCTCTGCTTCTGTAATAATCCATGTCCTTCATGGTAGAAGGAACTCTGACCAGCATCAGATATTCTTCGTAGGTCTGGAAGTGATCAATAGGAGTATCTGGCCACACACTGAGAATGTAATTAACCCATCTGATCAAGTGAAGTGTACGTTCAATGGGAACAGTTACAAACTCCATGGTCTGATCACCAGATGCTTCCAGTCTGTCTTGAGAATGTTTCAGTGCGAAGTGCAACATTTTTCTGAAGAATGGTTTCTCAACCATGCCACCTTCTTTCCAGAAGGGATCTCCGATGTTGTGTCTACGTTCATAGAGATCGAGAGGACATTTGTTGGTGAGACGGAATAGCAATGCCTTAAGGCTATCTACATCCCATTTCTTCATGGGGTCTAGCACCAAGTATTTGTTCTCTTCTTTTACTTCACCACGATAAGTATGTTCCCAGTTCTCCTGTCTGTGTTCGAATCTCTTCTGAATCACATATCCAAGGGTATTCTGTTCAGGAAAGAGACGATTGAACAATGGAAGATCTCTAGTGCCGTAGTAACCTCTCTCTTCATCAGCAGTTTTCCAAACAGGGATACTGCCTCTTAGGACTCTTCGCCATTGTTTAAGTAGTTCTTTCAAACTGCCTGACTTTTCATGCCAGGTTTCAATCTTTCTGTCATTGAATACACCTTCAGCTGGTTCATAGTCATGTCCCTGCTTGATCATTTCCTTGGTTACATAGACTGTCTTGTAACGCCAGTTAGTTCTGCCAACTTTAATTGTTGAGCAGTCGTTCCAGCTGTAACCACTGAAAGCATTGTCTCCTAGGTGTTGTAGCCTACGAGTTCTTTCATCATCGTACTGATTAGGTTTGAAAAATACCTTGGCATCTAGCCCTTTTCCATAACCGGCGAAACGAGTCTGATTTGATGTAGTATCTTTGAAAGCAAAGCTGTAACCATAAACATAGTTGTGGGTGTGAGGTACCCATAAACATGTCCACATTCCTTCAAAGTGATATAGAAGTATTCTTCTCTGTACTCGTTTGCCAGTGCTGCTATGCACCAATCTGTCTGTCAGTTTGAAGGTAAGTGGCTTACCATTTTGATGTCTTATCTCTTCTTCATATCCTTTCTCTTGTGGGTAGGTAAGATCTAGATATCTGTACTTCAACTCGTTGGTACTGATCCTTTTGATCAGCTCTTCTTTATCACAGTTTCTTGGCAGAACATCATTTGGAATCAGTAGATCCAATGGAGGTAGTCCAAGATGAAAAGGTCTACTGGCTTTTCGGACTGCCTTCTTCTTTTCTGCTTCTACCTTTCGGCGTACCTCATCATAAGGCGTGAGTTTCTTTTGCAAGACACTCGGAAGTTGAAATTCCATGGCAAATTGTAAGTTGAATTGAATTGTCTGCGTGTAGGATACGCAGCCCCCATAGGATAAAACCTATCTCTTTCTCTTTACTTATATCTCCTATACTTCCTGCGTAGCAGAAAGGACAGCAGCTTATGTTTGAATCTATATGGTAGAGGTTTAAACATTTTATCAAAGATTCGATAGGCTTTATCGATGTTTCTAGAACTCGACATACCTCGTAAGATTCTATTTACGAAGGGAGTTCTAGGGGCACGAGGTGTTATCATCGGTATTCCTCTACTCTGTCATGAATAGGAATACCACCATAAAAAGTCTTTACTTCTAACAGTTCTTCAATAGCTCTTGAAAACCTGCTATCAGAACTGCGAGCAAGATTACCACCCATCATTGTCCATCTACCCTCTACTTCTTCTGGTACTACTACCACGGTATTTCCGTGACTGTACTCATTTTTGACCAGCTTTGCAGCAGGGTATTGTGGATCAGGTGTAAACGGACCATCGATGTTAGTAATACATAGACCTTTGATGTCCCTAGAAGATACACCTCCATTGGTACAATCCATGCCATCTATGTCTCTGTAAATTGATACAAGTAATCCCATGATTTAATCCTCCGCTTTTATAAGTCTGTGTTGAATATGTTTGGAAGGAGAACCGCTGTTCGAACCTTCCCACTTGACCATGTAGAAGTAGTTAACAGCACCAACTGCATTGATACTTGTATCTACTTCTGTGATGGTTCCATACCTGGTTCTGAAGGTGTTACCTTTACCACTGCCCATGGCAGCTGCTTTACGATAGACACGATCACCTACTTGGTAACGTTGACCTACGGTCTGATGTTTCTTAGACATCGCCATCTTTAGATTCCTCCTTTGGTTTAGATTCAGATTGTTCTTTGGTCTGCAGTGTGTACTGCTTTGATAGACCAGTGCCAGATACAGAGGTAAGACCCTGTACTGTCTTCTTGTGCAGGTTGTAGTTGAGGTTGCTTTGCAACTTACCCAACCTACCTTGAGCTGTGACAGACTCAATGCCATGACTGGCAGAGAGATTCATTTTGATGTCACCCAATCCAAACGGAAGTTTGAACAGAGTGACTCTTTTCTTAAAGCGAACAGGAAGTTTGTCTTTAGCCATTGGGTTCCTCCGTGTTGGGATCATTAGGCAGGATGTTGTTGGTGATGTCTGACATATCTACTCCTTCTGGTAGGTTGTCCATTTGGAACAACTCTCCAGTCTTTTCGTCATAATAACCACCTACAAAACCCATTCCTCTTTGATCTGCGAACGCTTTCATCTTGGCAACCATCTCCATCTTCTTCAGTCGTTGCATGTCGACAGAATCAGGGATGCGTGGTTTGTTGTCTTTTCCTTGGGTCATAATGATTTACCTCTGGGTTGATTTACACGTTTGAATTTGAACTCGTTGGTTATACCAGGCGAGAGAACGATATTGACAATCACGAAGTCATCCTTGATTAACACACTGGTGTGACTGGGATTCGTGAAGTCATATTGGTGAGAATCAGGCGATGAATCTTGCATTCATAATAAAAAACATTAGGTCGATAGTACATAATAAATTTGGTGATTTCTACCTATGTCTTCATATGGAAGCAAACGCCTTCTCCTCGTACCAACTCTTCATTCTCTCTCTGAAATTCTTAACCGAAGTATCAGAACCAAACATCAAAAAATCCACGGAAACCCATGAGCCATTGATGAATTTCTGATACTCGACAACGCTTGGTTGTTGTGTTGGTACGTGTCTTACCCTATCGAGTGTGTTGTTTTCACGAGGGTAGTACCATGCTTGAATGTCTGGTGCCATAGCTTTGAATGTAATGAATGTAAGAGTCTGGGACTTACAGCTGATGTTTGGGGTCATCAGCATGCCCAGTGAATTACCACCAAGAGTAATAAATAACTTTGCAGCCTTTGCTTAAAGCTGCTTCTGCTTTGTCACAGAATTCGATATCGGTTTCTCTGTAGTATTCATCTGATGAATCACCGAAGAAGAAACCTGTGGTATCACCATGACCACCATTGAGAGTCTTGTTGCAGATGTCCAAACGTAAACGTTTGATGTCATCTAGTGTCAGTTCTACCTCTTCTTGGTTGAATGGATCACCCATACAGGTTTGATTGCTGTAGCCTTCTCCAGTGATTGGATCAGGATTGGCAGCATCACCATACTTCTGCTTACGCCATAGGCGTTCCATCCAGCCTTGTAGGTTGGGATGTTTACGCCAAGAGACGATATGCTCATCTGTCTCATCATTAGTAGCAGTAGCAGGTCTGCTGTAAGCTAGTTGATCTAGTCCCATAGTCTTAGTAATGAATTGAATAGTGACCTAGCATCTTCAGGGCAATGGAGGTCATCCCACTGCCGACTCCCCGAAGGGAGTTTCGCCAGTTACTTGGCAGCTACAAGCTCAGGTTGCACAACCTCAGCAGGTTCTTCCTTCTTGGAAGATACACGCTCGGTGTAGGCATAGTTGAGAGAAATCTCAGGATGCTTGAGCGTTTTGTTAGCACCATCTTGGGTGTAATGAGAACGGATACCCGTTAGATCAATGTCACCATGGACAACCACACGGGTGCCAGTAAGGTCTTCACCATTCTGGGTAGCCTTGAGCATGCCGTTGTTGTCGGTGTATTTGATACGGATACTGTTCTTCTTGCTGTCTTCGCAAGCGACAGTCACAGCAAGGAATGTATCATACTTGTCTTTGACACCATCGACGACTTTAGTATTGATGATGTTGCCAGTAAAAGTAGCTTTCTGCATTTGAGTTACAGTTGATTGAGTGGTGCCCATCTCCACAGGGGGCAAGGTCGAAGGAGGGAATCGAACCCTCCACTGGTGAACCAGTTCCAACATCTCGACTATCTATTTCCCATATGCTCCAACGTTCTTAAGGAATATATAGAGCAGGATGGTGACACAGATGATGACGATGAGTGTAGTCATAATGCAAATTCAGGATCTTTAAGTACAGTTAAGCCGCATTGCATAATTTTGGCAAGATCCTTGTCACACTCTGGCATATCTTTAATCTGGAAAGACCAGAACAGGAAGTTATCTGAGTTGTGACCTAACTGTTGTACCTCAGATAATATCTGGGTGAGTTCGGGAGTTAGTCTGGCAATAGACATAGTTACCTCTGGATTGAGTTGAATTAAATAAGAGGGAGGCTGCTAGAGGTGTTCCCACATCGCCAGTGGCTAGTGGCACCCATTGAGCCTGAGTCCCTCAGTCTGCCTCAGAGAAGCAGAGGGAGAGAATCACTTACTCAAGTATTTAAATCCCATACAGCCAGGAGCGTAGTCAGGGAGTTGTTAGAAAGGAATCTCATCAGGGAGTTCTATTGGAGGCTCATGGAACACAGTTCCGATAACCTCATCAGGAGTACTCCAGTTATTAGACTCGGCTTTGATAGCTATGTTCAAAGAAAGATCTTTGGATAGCTCTGTAGCACGTTCTTTGGCTTCTTCAAAGGTCTTGAAATATTGTTTGAAGAAGTAGAGAGAATTTTCTATGTAATACATAATCAATAAAGAATAAATAGTATCGAGTACTCAAAAATTTAAATCCCATACACATCTGCGAGTAGGCAAACAATGTACAGGATCTAATTTACGAGCGAACGAAGTGAGCGAGTGGCAGCCAGTTGTTATATACAACAGCAGCGAGCGTTAGCGAGCGGGGTGCACGTCAAGCATGTTGGCTGCTTTATGCATCTTCTGAGACACATACTTACGACTGGTGTCCAGCCAGGCGGTGCCTGCTGAACGTGTCTTAACATACATAGGCTTGAAGTCAGCCTTGATACCTTTGAGAGTGTTAGAAAACATGGCAATAAATGAAACGATGTAATGATTCGGACAAGCTCGAAGACTTGAACTGAGTAGTAGCAACGATTGTTACAGGTAATTACAGTTCTATCTCGGCTCTACTGAGCGAGGGATCTTCACCTAATTTCGTGCGGGAATCAAGGGAAACTCGACGAAATCTCTGCGAAATATCAAAGAATGTAACTAATTGTAAACAAATGTTACTATCATTTACTCAAGACTTCTATTCTCATAAAGATTACAGCGAAGTTAAGTACCGAGCGAGCGACCAACGGGAGCGAGCGGTGAAGCCGCTGCGTAGAGGCACACGGTACTTCTTTTTTTTCTATGCAGTATTAGCAACGGGCGGGTGGGTGGAGAAGAGTCGAGTAATTTTGTACCCTATTTGGAGCTATAAGGAGCCGATTTTGTAGTAAAAAACCCTAATTAGCCCAAAAAATCACCCAAAAGTGCCGACTTCCAGGTGATTAAAAGTTACGAGTTTTAGATATAAGTTAGTTTTTCTTGCTTTCCTTAAATTTACCGGCTGCTTTTACCGCTTTACCAAATGCTTCCTCATCTGGAACCTCAAAGGCCAGCTCTTTCTTAGCTTGTGTAACAAAATCACGAACTTCTAAAGAGTCTTTACCGTCTTTAGCCATCTCTAAAGCCTTATTCTTTATAGCTTCTAGTCCAGCGACCTTATTCTTGCGGTCTTCGATGTTCATTATTGGTATTTACTAAGTAATTTCCCTGTTTCAATGCTATCACGAGTAGATTTCTTGCTCATAGAATGTATAGAAGAGAAATGTAGTGGCTAAGAGTAAATGAATCCCTCATATCAGTCTCAGTATTACCAACAGCAGCCAGATAATAGTAATTTAGGTGCATTAGCGACAGGAGCATTAGCAATAGGTGGTCTTTCTACCGTTGCACTAATGAATGACGGTAAATTACTTAAAGATCTTAGCGGAAATAAAGATATAAAAGAAACTATGGCTAAAGGTGCTAAAGCCGTCAACGATATAGCTAATTATAGTAAACAAAAGGCATCTGAACTTAGAAAGCAGGCAACACCAGTTTTAAAGAAGATGGGAATAGACCCAAATATGCTTGATGATAATGCAATACGTCAGGTGATGAGTCAATTTTCTAATACTAATACTTCAGGAGTAAAAGTAGGTAGCTTGAAAGACAGAATGGCAGCAGGCTATGACAGAAACATAAATAAAATTAGAGGAAGAAGAGGGTAATGAATCCGTTTCAAAAACTATTAAACGCATTTGGGACTAGTAAACAAACAAAAAATGCTATTTCCCCTAATCAGCCTAAGCAACGGGTCTTCCGTAACTTACAACGTAATGAAGATGTAAATGTAAGTCAGGTTAACCAAGCTGCTAATTTAGCTGATGCAGAACTACAACAACAAGTAGCTAAAAATAATATTCCTGCTCCACCTACCGATCAAGGTGTTAATATTGCTTCTTCTCAACTTCCTGATGGGATTCCTGTTGATCAGTCTGAGAAAGTGGCAACCGGGCAAGGATCTCTGAAAGCTTCTCAAAACCGCCAGAATGCTGGTTTGCCTCCGAACGTTGGTGGGGGTGATGGTTCATCTGTAAATAATTTGAGTTCTTCTAATATACCACCTGAAGGATTGCCTGCACAAAGATTTTTACAAAGTGAAAGAGAAAAGATTAAAACAGAATTACAAGAACTTGGAAAACCTTCTGGCCCAGGTAGGGTAGAACAAGAATTATCCAGAAGAGTCGGTTTAGGAACAGCTTCTTCCTATGGTCCTAAATACACAAAGAGAGCACAGGCTCTTGATTTATATGCGACAGGTTATGGTGGCGATGCCTTTGCTAAAAGTTTGAATGTACCTTCAGTTCAGATAACTGGGGAACAGGTTCCTACTATGCCTTCTAAATCGTTCAATTATTCGGAGGGCGTAAGAAAATTAACTAGTGAACTAATGGACCCAGAAAAGGGTGGAAAATTACAAAAGTTAGAAACTAAATATCAAAATTTAATGAAGTTAAGAGATCAATATAAATCACTTGGAGGACAAACTAGTAGAGAAGCCCTAAACAAAATTGATTCTCAATTAGAACAGATAGAAAATATATATGCGGCGGCTAATGTAAAAAGAACTGATTTTACAGGTGCTCCTTATATAGATGAAACCAGTGCTTTAAGTCTAAAAGTACCTGCATCTAGTGGAGCAGTGGCACCACAGATAGCACAAAACTTTGCTGCCGTCAGAGCACAACAAGCTGAATACCAGCAGGGACAGTTAGAGAAGCTTAGAACAGAAATGGGTTTATATAAAACACAGGAAAGAAGAGCTGCACAGGAAATGGAGGCTGCTAAAAAAGCTAAAGACAGTAATTTGTTTGCTCAAAAAGAAAAAGAAAAAATTCAAGCTATAGCTAAACAGCAAAAGATATATGTAGAACCTCGTGACAGTAGAGGTGTTAAGGCAGGAGAAAAAGGTAAAGAAGGGGTAAGGATTAGAAGTATGCGAGAAACTAGTCAGCAGATAATCAAGGACAATACGAAGATGCCGGTGATTCTAGCTCCTTTATCAAGTGAATATAAAAGAGCACACGCACAAACATCACCTCTTAGTGGAGTTAAGTATGGAGTGTCTAAAGACGGAAAAATGACAACCACCGATATGGGTGATTCTGAGATGCTTATAAATCCAGCCACAGTTGAGATGAGAGCTGGACGTAGAATGATTGACACAGCAGAGAAAGGGGGAGCTGGAAGAAAATCAGCTGATTTTGCTGGAGGAGAAATGGGAGTAGATGAAGCTACCTCTCAAGCTTTCTTACAAGATCTTTTAAATGCTCAACAACGTTCTAACACTGGTACTATTGTAAATAAACGTGATCCTAATCTTTTCTACACAAAAGCAAGACGTGTTCAGACACAGCCTACATTCAGAGATTACGATATAGAGACAGGAGGACCACCTAAAACAAAACCAGACGATAGAACTCAAACTGGGTCTGTAAAAGATGTTTATGGAATAAGACGGTCTAGTGATAAACCAGATGAGCCAGGTAGAAAACCTACAGAGATACCTCCTAGTAAAACACCATTAGATTTGAGACAGAATGTAAGTGAGAAACAGAAAGAAATAATAAAGAGATCTCTCGAAATTAGCGAGGATAGGAGAAGAGCTAGAATAGAAGGAAGGAGATAAGAATGGCTGAAAAGAAAAAGAAGAAAAAGAAAAAGTTTATCCAAGAGGCTATAAAGCGACCTGGTGCCTTTACAGCTAAAGCTGAGAAGAAGGGTATTACTACTGCTCAGTTACAGGAGAATGTATTATCCAATCCAGATAAGTATGATGAACGTACTGTGAAACAAGCACGGCTTCGTAAAACATTGGTAGGATTAAATAAGAAAAAGAAAGATAAGAAGAAATGAGAGACTCACGTTTAGATCTTGGTAGATATATAACCAACCCTTTCAATAGAAGAGGGGATATAACAAAGCGTCTAGACTTTGATGATCTATTTACATCTAAAGCAGCAACAGGAGAATATCCTTTCAATCCTTCTAGATTTGAATCTGGTGACTTAACTAAAAAAGCAATGTCCCAGAAGTTGATTCAAAACCCCGGATTAAATTATGCACCTAATACTCCTTTCTTTGATAACAATGAAAAAGCTACTTCTGATTATCAATTGTTTGAAGGTTTAGGAAGATTCAATAGAGCCATGGATTATGACTTCGATGAAGGTAGAGCTAAAACATATCAACGCCCACAGGATCAACCTGATTTCAATCCTAATTGGATGAAGGCTTATGGCATAAGTCCTACCGTTAATCCCGGAGAAGCTTCTAAGAATCCTATGCCTAGATTAAAAAATCCTGATCCTAATGGTTACATAATGGGACAGGCTAAAGGTAGGGCAGAGAATGAAGCTGAAGGTAACAAGTCTGTAGCTCAATTATTAGCTGAGCAAAAATCTTTACCAGAACCTAAGAAAGAAAAGGAAGAAAAGAAAGAAGAGATACAAGGAGAAAAAACTGAAGAAATGGAACAACAAACTCCAGATAAAGAATCACCCGAAGTAAAATTAACTTAACTAGGTAATAAAATGGTAGCTGGTTTATTAAAAGGATCTAGAGTAGCTGGGAAGTTTAAAGACTTCGTACCTTTACTTGGCCAGTCAGCGTTTGGCGGATTGATTTCCGGTGGTTTTACTGGTTTAGCTACTGGTAATCCATTAGCAGGTTTAACAGTTGGTTTAGTAGATACCTTAGGAAGTGCGACGTTAGCTACAGGATTAGGAACTTTAGGTAAGCGTAAAGTATTTGGTAAAGATATTAATTTTGCAGGTGGAAAACAATATGTTTTTAAAGACACTGATGATTTAGATCCTCTTAAAAAACAGTTAGCTAATCTAGGACAAGCAGGTACTGCTGCACGAGTAGGAAAAGCTGGTCAGATGGACCCTCAGGCAATGAAAGCTTTAGCTGATTATGCAAAGTCAAAAGCGTCTTATGCTCCTTCTGGACCACAAATAGCTGGAATGTATGCTACATCAATTGCTAGTCCTTTTGTGGTAGAGCCAATGTTTTATCCTAAAGATCAAGGTGATATTGTTCAACAACAGTTATTTCAAAGATATGGTACTAGCCAGTTAATGACTAATCCTCAAGCTGCTATGAATAATTTGACATACCTTTCTAGAGATATAAAGGGAGATGAAGTTAGGGATAAACAGAATATGAATTTAGCTCCGGGAACTTTATACCAATATCCTTTAGCTGGTAACCCAATGGGAGGTATGTAACGTGAATCCCTTTCAGCAATTTGCAAGTGATGTAAAGAGAGGTTTTCGTAAAGGCGAAGATATAATGACGGCTGCTCAAGTTTTTCGTCATTCTATTTTTGATAAGGATTACTATGGTCAGGCTACTAAAGGTTATACAGGAAGAGCGAAAGTAGGTTTCACCGATAGGACAGGAAGAAAAGTAGGTAAAGGACAAAAATATAATGTAGCAGCGATGAAAAATCCTGCTGAGTTTTTAGGGGCTTATGGAGCTAGGCTTACCACCGATATTCTCTCTGATGGAACTAGACAGTTTTATTGGAGATATAACCATCCTCTTGCAATAGGTCAAAAGATTGTAGAACAAGCTGTACCTCAATTAGGTGATGTAAAAAGTCCTCTGCAAAGAGCTTTAATCACTGGAGCTGTTGGAGCACCTACTGCTGCTTCTTTAGGTATCTTTGATGTTACTAATCCCGGTGAGTTGTTTAGACCAAAAGGATATGCACAAGCTTATGCTGCGAAAGGATCACCTGATAGAAGACAGACCGCTGAACCAGGCATGGAGTTATTCGATAGGTTTTTCTTAGGTAGAAGAGGTAGACCTTTAAAGTATGAAACAGCTAAACAAGATATTCCTAGTCTTACTCCTCAACGATATGCCAGTGCTATGCGTAGCCAGTATCAAGATAGAGGAGTTTTAGGAATGGGTCTGTTAAAAGGAACAGCTGAGAACATAGAAGGTTATCCTGAGATTCGTGTTGTAGGTTTTCCTGTAGGTCTACAAGCTGTGGGTGCAACAGCAGGTGGTATTGCTGGATTAAAGACATCTGCAGGTAAAAAGTTACTTACCAGTAAAGGACCTAGATCACAAAGGTTCAAAGCAGCTGGTATAACATTGGCAGGTGCATTAGGTGGTGGAGCTGCAGGTAAAACTTTGAATATGGCAATAGCCAGTGCTAACAGACCTAAATATTTAACTACATCAGATTATATGCAAGGATAATGATAGTACTGATAAAATTAAAAGATAAGAACGGAGAGAAGATCTAGTAATGGCTAAAGAGCAGGCAGCAACAGCTTTTGATTTTGCAGGGCTAATGGCAGCTATGGGCGGTCCTCGTTCATATACTAATCAAGCTTTATATGGTTTATTTCCTAAGACTGCCGCTGCATCTGCAGGAGTACCGGCGGCAGGTTATGGAGCTATACCTCTTTCTCAGTCAGCATTAGTTAAAGGAGCAACAGGTGCTGGAAAAATGGTATCAAAAAGAGTACCCTTGGCAGCTGGACTTTTACAAACGTTAGGTGGAGATCCAATAGGAGGAGCAGGAACAGCTGGAGGAGGTTTCCTTGGAGCTAAGGCAGGAGCGGCTCTAGGGACAGCAATAATGCCGGGAGCAGGTACATTAGCAGGAGGTCTTATTGGAGGTGCTTTAGGTGGAGGTATTGGACAGAGTCTTACTAGATCTGTAACAGGTATTGATGTAAATAATCCATTAACAGGACCAGATATAAGTCTTGCAGGTATTCCATTAACTCCATACGCTAAGACTAAAAAAGGTGTTAAAAGAGCAGCTGAGCTAGAAGCATTAAGAATGAAAGAAATCTTACCTATAATGGAGAAGGCTAGACAGCAGCAATTCCAAAGAGATTTAATTGGTAGCCAAATGCAAATGGCCGGACAACTTCTTGGTAATATTTACCCTAGATAATAAGAATGGAAAAATTTCAAAATTTTTTAAATAGTTTATATGGTAAGACTAAAAACTTTGGAGGAACTGCTTTAGAGAAACTAAATCAGTTTGGAGAATATCTTGCTCCTTCAGATCCTTCAAAATCTAAGAATACTAGTGTTCAAGAAGGTTTACTAACACCTCCAAAATTTATCACAAAAGATGGAGGTTTAGGATCCATATTTTCAAGCGGAGGAGTTCTTACAACTCAAGAAGGAAAGAAAACCGATTTAGGTGGAAAGTTTGAGGATGAAAACAAAAAAGTAGAGAACGAAGAAAGAGATTATTTAGAAGAGAATAAACAGCTGCTACAAGAGATAGCAGGTTTAAGTGAAAAAGCTAGAGATAGAGCCGCATTAAGAACAGGTATATCAAACTTAGCTTTATCTCCTTTAATAGGAAGTCAGGCCGCAATGGAAGCTGCAAAGAATATTGGAGATCTAACTGCATTAAATATGGGAGCCATGGCTGCTCAAAACAGAGCATTAGAAACAAATCCTACCAAGCAAAAAATAGCTGGTAAATATTTCAGGTAGTAGAATGGCAGTAGGTACCTGGTCAAATCCGTATGGTGCACTGGGAGGAGGATTACCTAGTACAGGTGATATCTCAATGTTTTCATCAAAGCCCTTTGGAGGAGGCAATATGTTCGGAGCGATAGCTGGAGGTTTGTTTAGTTTAGGTGGTAGCATAATTGGTGCTAGAGCACAGTCTGCTGCTGCACAGGCTCAGATGGATGCTTCTGCTGATCAGCTAAAGAATAATGTAATGCTGAACAGAGAAGCTAGGAAAGGTAACCTAGCTAAGTTCATCGGACAGAATGTTGCAGATTATGGATATGGAGCAGACTTAGATTTTGGAAGACAAAAGAGAGCTAGTATATTTGATTCAACTAGAAAGCGTGATCTGGAGAGAGGAGCTAATATAAAAGATTTTGAAGCGATGTTAGGTGCTCAAGAAAGTGAGTTAGCCAGAACACAAAAACAGAGACAGAGAAAATTTGAGCTAGATAAAATTACAAAAGAAAGACAGGCCGCCATGGAAGGCATGTTTGGACCAATCAGCAGGTCAGCTTAGGAGGTATTATGGGAAGTAAAACGGTATACAATCCTCCGAAGATAGAAAAGGATGATAGCTTTGCAAAGTATTTAGAGTATCAAAAAGAAAAAGAGGATAGGTTACAGGAGCGAGCTGACAAAGAGAAGGCTGAAGAGAAAGCTAAAGAATTAACAAAAAGAAAGTCTGGTGCTCAAGGATTAACAGGTTTATATGATCGTACTAAATCACAATTAGAATCTGGTTTAATCAGCTTTCAAGGAGCACAGGATAAATTACAGAGTTATATAGACAAATATGATTTAACTGCTGGTTTTACAGATGCTGATGACTTCACTCCTACTTATACTGATCCTAATAAAGGACCTGGCCAGTATTTATCTAATCTGCAAAACATGTATCAGGGAGAAGGAGGACTTCTAGAGAAGAAGCGTACTTCTGGCGTGAAGCTTGCTTATCAAGACATATTAGGAAGACAGGCGACTGAGGATGAACTTTCTAGTGCTATGTCTAATTTACAACTTCAATCTTATGGAGGAGCTGGTATACAGGGACTAAGAGATTCTCTTAAGTCTTCTAATGAATACACTAAGAATATAAATAATAACTATCTAGATAATTACTACGACACGATGTATGGTAAGCAGACTAGAGATGAAGAAGGTAATATGACCAAGAAACGTAAATTTACTTTCGATCCTTCTCTACTACCTACCTATCAAGGAGACTTAGAAGAAAGAACTGGTATTGGTGTTACTTCTGGACAAGACTTTGCAGATTACTTTAGTGAAGGAAGAACTATTGCAGAACTAGAAGAAGGTAAACAGAACATTAGAGACAGCAGGAAGTTCCTTTACAGTGCTGGCTTAACTAATCTTCAGGGAGAGATTGATAAAGAAACTCAGAAGATTAAGAACCAAGGGGCTAAAGACATTGCCAAAATACAACAAGAAGGGGCTATCTATGGACAATTATTAGGTGGTTTCAATTTCTAGAAGACTACCTATTGTTATAATGAATTGAGACACAAATACTCTTAGTTTCATGGAAGAGAATACTGACAATTATTTTGATATTACAAGATTTCAAGATTTATTAGAAAAGCTAGAAGCTTCTAAAAAGCGTCAGCAAAGACAGAAGTCTGTAGAAGGACGTAGAGACATCTTTGCAGGTGGTCTTGCTAACATGATGAGCAACTTCTAATTTGTTATTATTAGCATAGGTTACTAAAATGGCTGTTGACAAAACTTACGAATCAGACGATTACTTTGATCTGGATAAGTACAGACAAGCAGCTGGTGTAGCTTACGAGTTTTCCAAAAAGAAAATGGAGGATGCTGGTGAACAAGAAAGAAAAACGATCGGTAAAGGTGGCACGGAGACAAGAGAAACCGCTCGCCAACAACAAGAGTTCCGTGAAAGGGACGAAGAAAGAGATCGTAAACAGGCCCAATCAGCTTATAGATATTGATCTATTCAATAACTGGGTAGATAACTTAGACTCCGCAACACAGGAGTCTTTTTGTTCTTTTGTATCTGATAATAATTCTATTATTGAAGCCTATCTGTATTCTAGATTTCTAGGNTATGAAGGCAGCATAGCTCCATGTGATTTATGGATAAAGGCGAACTACAANAAGCCAGATCATAGGAAGAAGTTGTTGTATGAAATAGATGAGATGCAAGAGGANATAAGAAAGCTAAGAGAAGANATTGAGAATGGTGTTGTNAAAAGAGATGCAGGTGTAGGAAGAATTGCACAGATGCAGAAAGAATTNAGAAGCACTATATCTGAAATAGAAAGTTTCACTAATATGAGAGATCGTAAAGGATTACTAATGGCTGGTGCAGATCGTGCTATCAGAGAGTTGATGTTTATATTCAAAGACGATCCTATAGAAACACCTCTAGAAGAAGCGACAATGAGTGTCTGGGCAAGAATGCAGCTGGAAGAATAGTACAGTTAAAATAAGGAGAAGTGAATAAATAAAACTGTTGCATAATGGCTAAGAAAAAAATGCCACCTCAGCTTCTTGAGTACTTTAAAAATAANAACGANAANAAGGAAGATGGCTCTAAGATGAGCGATAAAGAGAAGNGNACTGCAGCTTTGGANAANGCNAGNAAAGCTAAGAAAGCNGCTAAGACTTATAAAGATAAGAAAGAAGCAGAGAAGCCAAAAGATAAGAAGTAAGTTAGTATTTAATAGTAGCTTAATTATTGATTAGTGCCTTCTTATACCCACCTTGCTTATAGACGTAACGCTAAAGCAGCGGCTCGTAAGCAACAGATTAAGAAACCTAAAAATCAAGAATCATTACTGAAAGCCAGAGAAGATTTTGGATATTTTTGTGAATATGTAGCTGATAAACCACCAGCAGAACATCATAAGACTTGGCATAGACATTTTGTCACGAACGAAGATAGTAGCTGTTTATTAAAGATTGCAGGACCTAATGTTGATCTACTAGCTCCTAGAGGGTCAGCTAAATCCACTGTATTAGGTTTATTAACTGCTTGGGCTATCGGTATTCATACGCAGGCTAGACAGCCTTTACAGGTCTTATACCTGTCATACACCGTGGATATTGCTAGATCTAAGTCTGCAACTATAAAAAGAATTATAGAAAGTAAAAGATATCAGGAAGTATTTCCAAAAGTAAGATTACTTAAAAACGTAACCAGTAATGAATATTGGTCAATAGATCATAAGTTTGCAGGTATAGATACTACTGGTGAAGAACAATTTACATTATGTGCAGCTGGATTGAAAGGTTCAGTTACATCTAAGCGTTCTCATTTAGTCATGATTGATGACGCTATAAAATCATCAGCTGATATTGCTAATCCAGATATTAGAAATCAGATGAAAGAGAATTGGAATGCTGTTATAGCACCTACTATGTTTGAAGGAGCTAGAGCTATTTGTTTAGGTACTAGGTTTAGACATGATGATATTCATGCCACTACTTTTAATGAACAGAATAATTGGACACAGATTATCTTATCGGCAATACAGAATGATTCTAAAACAGGAGAAGAAGAATCCTATTGGCCAGAGATGTGGTCACTTGAATATTTAAAAGAGAAGAAAAGACAGGCACCCATAGCTTTCTCTTTCCAATATATGAATCAGATAGTTAGACAGAATGAATTATCATTAGCTCCAGAACTAATTGTTAAAGCAGAGATATCTACCGAGTTTGATACGTTAGGGATCGGAGTTGATTTATCAGCGGGTGTAAAAGAAAGAAATGATTACACGGTTATGGTTCTTGGTGGCCGTGTAGAAGATCGTATTCACATAATTGATTATCGACGTATCAGGGTCATGGGTAACCTAGAAAAATTAGATGCCCTAAAAGAGCTTCTATACGACTGGTCAATAATAGGTAAGGATGCAAACGAAAACTACTTTCCTACCTACTCTACATGTGACATCTGGTCAGAGGCTGTCCAATATCAAGCATCTCTAGAAGCTGATTTCAAAAGAGTATGTCAAACTAACGAAGGTTTGTATAATTTAATTTGGCATCCTGTAAAAGGGTTTAGAGCAGATAAACTTGCTCGTTTTAGAGGGATAATGGGTATGTTTGAAGATAGGAAGATAATATTCAATAGATTTAGAAATTTTACAAATATGTTTGAAGAATTAACTAACTTTGGAGTCAGTGGACATGATGACTGCGTTGATGCTCTAGTTTGGCTTGTAAATGGGTTAGCTCGTAAAGGACAACTTCATTTAGACTTTTAATAGAAGGTTATAATAGAACTATGGGACCTGAGTATATTGCTATCATATTTAGTGCCGTTATCTCCTCTCTGACAGGAGGTGGATGGATTGCCAGTAAAGTTTTAGAAAGGCATCGTGAGAGATTAAGGGATGCTATACAAACAGTAGAGAATCAAAGATTACGTATTAATGCGTTGGAGGAACATGTGAACCGTATGCCATTGGAATATGTTTTGAAAGTAGATTTCGTTAGAGAACTGCAGGAAATGAACGATCATTTCAGAGCAATCCATAATAAGCTTGATAAACTAGTAGAAAAGCTTATAGACAAATGAGTTATGTTTTAGAAGTAAAAGAAGCCTCAGACGGTGAGCTATCACTAAACTTACCAGAAGAAATACATAATGAATTAGGCTGGATTGACGGAGATTTGATTGAATGGAATGTAAAAGGACCAGGTTTAGTTTTAAATAGATTAAATGATCCTTTTAGATACGAAGTAAACGAAGAGTAGAATATTAGAAAAGTATGGTGTAAATCATGTTTAATTATGGTGGCGGGTACGGACCGGGTAATAGTTCTATGTTTCAGGGGGCGTTAAGTCGGGGAGTGTCTCAAGAAGATATGAACAGATTGATTGAAGCAGCTAAACAACAAGGAAAACCTTTACCTTCTAAACTAAACCCTCCTCAAGGAACCAGCCGTACTCCTATAGCTGTAGGAACTCCTTCTATGGATCAAGTAGGTAATGTAGGAGCACTAACAGGAGGTCAAAACGTAGCTTTTAATCCTTTCAAGATGGAGGTTATGCCAGACAATTCAGTTGAATTTGGAGGTAAAAGGATAGATAAAAATCTCTATGAACAGCTTAAAAACAATCCTGAAAGAATGAGAGATTATATAAGACAACAACATTTGGAAGAAGGTGGAGAAAAGTATTTTTAATTAAAAATGGCACAAGATGATTCCAAATATACAAAACCAGCCTTACGTGAACGGATTAAGAAACGTATCACAGCAGGGAGTAAGGGAGGAAAGCCTGGACAGTGGAGTGCAAGAAAGGCTCAGATGGTTGCAGCAGCATATAAGAAAGCTGGTGGAGGATATAAAGGTGGGCAAGGAAAGAAACAGAAAGATCTGAAGAAATGGGGTAAAGAGAAGTGGATGACAAAGGATGAATATGAAAAACGTAGTAAGGCAAAAAATGCCGCTAAAAA
>FUFK010076544.1_pt1 | contig 25514 bp, 28 predicted proteins | sample 1021851 | NCBI WGS metagenome assembly FUFK01 (sample SAMEA51879418, study PRJEB19060) | metagenome | reverse complement strand
ATGTACGCCACGTAGAGCTTCGCCGCGTCGTTGACGGGCGCGACGGGCGCCGGCGGCTCGCGCGGCGCCCTCGGCTCAGCCTTGAGCCGCACGTCGATGCTCTTCCCTTCGACGACGTGTCCGTTGAGCGCCTTGGCGGCGATCGCCTCCTCGGGCGTGGAGAACAGGACGAAGGCGAATCCCTTGCACGACAGCTGCCGCTCCCGGTCGGGGATGACGTCGATCTGCAGCACACGACCGAAGCGCCGTCGACATCTCCAGCATGCGCTCCGCGTTCATCGTGTTCGGGAGGTGGCCCACGTACAGCTTCGCCGCGTCATCGTTGCTGCCGCCCGACGATGAACTGAACCCGAGGCCCGATCGCGCGCCGTGAACGCCGGACCCGCCAGGCGCACCGCCCCGCGCCATCGACTTGTCGACGCCGAGCTCGGAGAGAAAATCGCTGTACGCGTTGTCCAGCTGTTGCCCCGCGCCCGGGCCGTGCATCATCTCCACGTCCTTGGCGNACTGCGGCCATCTCCGCGGCCTTGGCCTTGACGTCGGCNACCGCGTGGTCGACGGCCTCTAGTGGATCCTCGCCCCGAGCCACGGCTTCTTCAAGCGCCATGATTACGGATGCGGCGTCGTATCCGGCTTCCGCNGCNGCNNTNTCNGCNTTCGCNACCGCATCGGCNTANGNGCTTCGNATCGCGGCCTCNTGNTTNGTGATGATGACGAGGTCGACATGCTCGAGGTGCTGCTTGACCGGATCACGCTGGACGTCGCGAGGCTTCGTGAGGAAGGTGCTTCCGTCGTAAGAGATGTTCAAGACCACCCGCGGCTTGCGCAACGCCAGGTCGATCTCGTGCTCGTCGAGGGCCACGTGGGTGAGTTCGATTCCCGTGCCGTAAATGACGGCCGGAACGCTTCCCGAGCGACGGAGTCGCCGGGCCGCCCCTTTTCCGAAGTCGCTGCGGGGCTCGGCGGTGATGTCGACGTTGGTCACGTGTTCTCCTCAGCGTTTCGTCATGCGGTTGCACGACCATGCGGCATGCCTCGCGGGGGTGCGGACAGACGTCAGGTGGCACCACCCGCGTCGATCACGGCGACCGGTCCGGTAGGACGGCCTCCCTCGCCGAGGACGTCGGAAGTCTAGGGGGGTGCCGTCGATCCTGTGGACACCGGGCCTAGTGGGAGGACGCTTCGTCTGCCGTGGCGGCCTCGAACATCGAGGTCACCGATCCATCGGTGAATACCTCGTTGATGGCCGTGGCCAGAATCGGCGCAATCGACAGCACGGTCAGTTTGTCGAACTGACGCTCCGGGGGGATCGGCAGCGTATCGGTGACAACTACTTCGGAGATCTGCGACTGCTGGAGACGATCGCGAGCCGGATCGCTCAAGATCCCGTGCGTTGCCGCGACGATGACGTCCTTGGCACCGTTCTCGAACAGCGTCTCGGCTGCTTTCACGATCGTGCCGCCGGTGTCGATCATGTCGTCGACAACCACGCAGACTCGATCCCTCACATCGCCGACAACTTCGAAGACTCGGACCTGGTTCGGCACGTCGGGGTCACGGCGTTTGTGGATGATCGCGAGGGGGGCGCCGAGGACGTCGGTCCATCGTTCGGCAACGCGCACCCGGCCCGCGTCCGGCGACACCACAGTGATCTGGTCGGTGGCTACCCGGGAGGCCACGTGCTCGGCGAGGAGGGGGAGCGCGAACAGGTGATCCACCGGGCCGTCGAAGAAGCCCTGGATCTGAGAGGTGTGCAGGTCGACCGTCATCAATCGATCGGCNCCGGCCGCCTTGAACAGATCGGCCATCAACCGTGCAGAGATCGGCTCGCGGCCCCGGTGCTTCTTGTCCTGGCGGGCGTATCCGTAGAAAGGGACGATCACAGTGATGCGTTTGGCCGATGCGCGCTTGAGCGCGTCGATCATGATCAGTTGCTCCATGATCCACGTGTTGATCGGTGTGGTGTGGCTCTGCAGGACGAACGCGTCCGTCCCACGAACAGACTCCCGGAAACGAATGAAGATCTCACCGTTGGCGAAGTCGTAGGCCAGCGTCGGAGACAAAGCGATGCCGAGTTCGTCGGCGACGGACTCGGCGAGTTCGGGGTGCGATCGGCCGCTGAGAAGTACGAGACGCTTTTGTGTGGGTACGGACTTTTCGGCCACTCATTCCTCCCGGGCGGAATCCTCTGACTGAACCTTGTCAGACACACCGTCACCGTCGTTCGCCGCCCTGGCAGACCGAGCTGATGCCGAGTCCGCACGACGCCTCTCGACCCACCCCTCAATGTTCCGCTGGCGGGCTCGCCCAACCGCCATCGCCCCCGGGGGAACGTCATCGGTGATAACCGAACCCGCTGCGGTGTATGCACCGTCGCCGATTTCGACCGGAGCTACCAGCATGGAGTCGCTTCCGATGCGCACATCCCGCCCGACCACAGTGCGGTGCTTGTCCTGACCGTCGTAGTTGACGAACACGGTGGCCGCACCGACGTTGCTGTCCTCGCCGATGTCCGCATCACCGACGTAGGACAGGTGCGGAACTTTAGCTCCGTCACCGACGGAGGAGTTCTTGATCTCCACATACGCCCCGGCCTTGGCGCCTACTCCCAGGTTGGCCCCCGGTCGCAGGTAGGTGAACGGTCCGACGCGGGCGTTGTCGCCGATCACCGCGAGTTCGGCCCAGGTCTGGATCACTTCGCTGTCCGCCCCGACCTCACAGGACACCAGCGTGGTTCCCGGGCCGACGCGGGCTCTCGCGGCGATGGCGGTCGGGCCCCGCAGGATGGTCTGTGGCAACAACTGCGCATCCGGTTCGATTTCCACGTCCACATCGATCCAGGTGCTCGCGGGATCGGCGATGCTCACGCCGGCGCGCATCCAGCCCTCGTTGATTCGATCGCGCATGATCGCCGCCGCCTCGGCCAGTTGCACCCGGTCGTTTACGCCGCGGATGTCATCGGAGTCGGCCGAAACGTGAGCGTTCACCACTAGCCCGTCTGCGGTGATCATGCTCACGACGTCGGTGAGGTACTCCTCTCTCTGAGTGTTGTCGGTATCCAGGCGCGCGATGCGCTCGACGAGGGCTGATGACTCGAAGACGTACATTCCTGCGTTGATCTCGTTGATCAGCCGTTCTTCATCGGTCGCGTCACGCTCTTCGACGATCGCCACAACTGCATTTCCGTTTCGCACGATTCGGCCGTACCCGGTGGGAGACGCGACGGTGGCCGTTAGCACGGTGCACGCACCACTGTGGGCAGACATCAACCCATCCAGGGTTGCTCCATTGACGAGTGGCGTATCTCCGGTGAGCACCACGATTGGTCCGTCGGCACGCACGCCCCGGGACGCGAGATCGTCCAGTGCGATTCGCACCGCGTGCCCGGTGCCGCGCTGCTCGTCTTGCACGACCGGCACGACCCACGGCGCGATTTCCGCCAGATGCTCGACCACGTGTTCCCGACCGTGGCCGACGACGACCACCACGTGCTCGGGTTCGAGGTGAGCCGCGGCTTCGATGACGTGTCCGACAAGAGACCGTCCGGCGATCGGATGGAGGACTTTCGGCACGGCGGACTTCATCCGCTTGCCCTCGCCGGCGGCCAGGATGATGACGACCCCGGGGTGCGTGCTCATGGACCCATTTTGGTGCATCAGTAGATCAGCTCACGCCCCGGTTCGCTCCTGTGTCCCACCGGACTTTCGCCTCGCGCCACGGCTCCAGGCAGCGCAGCCGACGAACTCCGATCCCGTCCCGCGTCCGCACCGTGACTGTGCTTGCATGCTGTCTGTGGCCGATCGCAACGCGTACATGCTCACCGGGCCCCTGGCCGCGCGCGGATACGACTGGTGGTGGCATTCGCTCACCGGATACGACGCGGTGACCAACGAGCCGCGGGGCTTCTTCATCGAATACTTCTCGATCAACCCCGGCCTCGGCGGCTCCACTCCAATCCTGGGGCAGTTGCCATCGAATCGCGAGGCCGGGATCCGTCCGTCCTACGGAATGCTCAACGCCGGCTGCTGGGGCCCTGAGCCCACGCAACTGCACAACTACGTCGCTTCCGACGACTGCGCATTCGATACGCGCCACCTGGATGTGCGGATCGGCGACGCCACTGTGACGGAGTCCCATCTGGCGGGCTCTGTCTCGGTATCCGCCGACGAGGCAGCGTCGCATCCAGAATGGATGTCCGATCACGGCTCGATGTCCTGGGATCTCACCGCCAACAAGCAACTGTCCTACTCCGTCGGTTACGGCGCCGACGCACTCTTTCGGACAACCAGGGCCTTCCAGATGTTCTGGCACGTCGCCGGAATCAAGACTGAGTACTCCGGCCAGATCGATTTCAACGGTCGACGCTTCATCGTGGAGCCAGAGACCAGCAGCGGGTACCAGGACAAGAACTGGGGTCAGGACTACACCAACCCGTGGGTGTGGTTGAACTGCGCACAATTCGTGGATGCAGCTTCGGGTGAGGCCCTGCCCTTGACGTGTTTGGACGTCGGCGGCGGCACTCCGGTTCTGTTCGGACGACGCCTGTCCAGCAAGTTGCTGATCGCCTTCTTCTTGCGCGGTGAACTATTCGAATTCAACTTCTCCAAGTTCTGGACCGGGTCCCGACAATCCTTCGAGTGCACCGTCGAGCCGGACAAGGTTCGGTGGCGCATCTCGGCGAAGACCTTCACCCACCGCATCGAGATCGACTTTTGGTGCCCCACGGAGGAAATGTTGTTGATGAACTACGAGAACCCCGACGGCGTCAAGAACCATCACTCGCTGTGGAACGGCGGTACCGCTCGGGGAACTGTTCGACTTTTCCAGCGCGATCGCCTGGTCGGCGAATTTCTCGGTTCGCACGGAGGCGGCGAGTACGGCGCCTACTAATGGGTGGGTGGGGCTCCCCGGGGAGGATTCGAACCTCCGTTGACGGATTCAAAGTCCGCTGTCCTGCCACTAGACGACCGGGGATCAGGGAGATGACCTGGTGCGGACTTAACCCTAAGACCCGCCGGCGGGGGACTTCGGGTGGCCGGATTCCTTGGGTTACGGTACCGTAAGTTACGCAACCGTAGGTTCGACTACGCGGCCTCGCGTGGAACGACCTCCACGACTTACGAAGGGCTCCCCATGGCGCTTGTCCAGGATTTCGAGAAGGTCGACGACGGCGACGCGATCTTCCTCAGCACCCCCATGAAGATCACCATTGGGATCTTCGTCGTCGGACCGACGCTCGCTCTGCTCGGCGTTATCCCNATGATCTACTGGGGCTTGGTGTCCTGGGTCGACATCGGATTACTCCTCGGCTTCTGGGCACTCACCGGACTCGGGATCACCGTCGGCTACCACCGCTTCTTCACCCACGGCTCCTTCAAGGCNCCCCGCCCCGTCAAGATCGCCCTCGCGATCATGGGCTCGTACGCGCTCGAGGGTTCGATCAACCAGTGGGTGGCCGACCACCGCAAGCACCACAAGTTCTCCGACGAAATCGGCGACCCGCATTCACCGTGGCGGTTCGGAACCTCCCGCAAGGCCATCGGCAAGGGTCTGCTCTTCGCCCACATGGGATGGCTCTTCTCCGAAGAGCAGGCCACCGTGGACCAGTACGCGCCGGACATCCGCGACGACAAGGATCTTCAGCGCATCAATAACGCCTTTCCCATGATCGTTGTCATGACATTCCTGCTGCCCGGCATCATCGGCGGCCTGATCACGTGGTCGTGGCTCGGGTTCCTGACGGGCATATTTTGGGGCGGCGTCGTTCGCGTCGCATTCGTGCACCACGTGACGTGGTCGATCAACTCGATCTGCCACGTGTTCGGCAAGCGTCCCTTTAAGAGCCGTGACCTCTCCAGCAACGTGAATTGGCTAGCGATTCCCTCCTTCGGCGAGTCCTGGCACAACCTGCACCACGTAGACCCGACGTGCGCTCGCCATGGAGTGCTCAAGGGTCAGATCGATCCGAGCGCCGGAGTCATTCGCATGCTTGAGCGCGTGAACCTCGCGCATGACGTGCGCTGGCCCAAGCCCGAGCGTCTCGCTAAGAAACTCATCGATCCGTCAATGGCACCCCGCATCCGCGGCTACCAGCCGCCGGCAACAGCAGATGCGGCGAGCGCGTCCAGCACTAGCGCGTGACACCGCAGCCAGCCGATCCTTCCGAGGACATCGCCGAGGGTGACTCCTTGGACAACACTGTCGTCGAACTGAGTTGGGCATCGGGGCGAACGGCGGCTCGACAGCCGAAATCAACGCGAACGCAAAGCCGCACCCGCGCCGCCTCGAGCAAGGGCTCCAAGGTGCGCATGACCGGCCAAGAGCGCCGCGAGCAACTCCTCGATGTCGGACGGGCCCTGTTCGCCAACAAAGGTTTCGAGGCGGTCAGCGTCGAGGAAATCGCGGCGAAGGCCGATGTGTCCAAGCCCGTCGTCTATGAGCACTTCGGCGGCAAGGAAGGGTTGTACGCGGTTCTCGTCGACCGCGAGATGAACGATCTCCTNGCGTCCATCTCCGACGCGCTCACCGCGGGCACGGCCCGCGCCCTCCTGGAACAGGCAGGCATGGCGTTGTTCGATTACATCGACGACAACCCTGAAGGCTTCCGCATTCTGGTGCGGGACTCTCCGGTCTCGCAGTCCAGCGGTTCCTTCGCCAGCTTGATCGTCGACATCGCCGCGCAGGTCGAACACCTCTTGGCGCGCGAATTCGATAGCCACGACATCAGCACCAAGTACGCAGCCGTGTACTCCCAGGCACTCGTGGGCATGGTGGCGCTCACCGGNCAGTGGTGGCTCGATGTTCGCAAGCCCGGGAAGGACGACGTTGTCGCCCACTTGGTCAACCTCGCGTGGAACGGCCTCGAGCACATGGAGCCCAAGCCCGCGCTGCGCACGGTAGAGAAAGGCCGCAAGCGGAAGAAGAAGTAGACCATCAAGAATCTCGACGTCAAGAGTCTTGATCTAACATGGCGGTATGGATGACGTTGACGGCATCGTCGAAGCGTGGAATCGCGAACGTCCCGATCTGGACGTCCGCCCACTAAGCGTCCTATCCCGCGTTACTCGACTGGCCCGGCACCTTGACCAGGTGCGGACGTCGGCCTTCGCCCAACACGACCTCGAAGGGTGGGAGTTCGACGTGCTCGCGGCACTGCGGCGCTCGGGCACTCCCTACGCCTTGTCTCCTGGGCAATTGGCGACCCAAACCATGGTCACCAGCGGAACCATGACCAATCGCATCGACCGTCTCGAGGCACGAACCTTCGTCCAGCGTCAACCCGACCCGACCGACCGACGAGGGGTGCGCGTGGAACTCACCGAGGCTGGTCGCCTCGCCGTCGATGGAGCCTTCACCGATCTGCTGTCCCACGAGCAACTCTTGCTGGAGTCGTTGACTGATGCTGAGCGCGTCGAACTCGCGGACTTGCTCCGCGACCTGATGCAGCAATTCACCCCGTCGGGGTGACCACCCGGGCACCAGGCGCCGGCCCGGTCGCGCGCTTCACCGTTCGGCACATGCCCGTCGCCGTCATGGCAACGGCCACGTCGATCGAGTGCGCGCTGTCGCGGCACAGGAATGCACACGTAGGTCCACTGCCGGAGACGACTCCGGCCAGCGCCCCGTATTCGACACCGGCTTCGAGCAGGCTGCGTAGCGAGGGGCGAAGCGATATCGCAGCCGGTTGGAGGTCGTTGTGAAGCGCGGCGGCCAGCGCGTTTGCGTCCCCTTGGCGAAGAGCATGCAACAGCGCATCGGACACCTCGGGTGGCCGGATCTGCTCTCCCTCACGCAATGTGTCGCACTGTCGGTAGACCGCCGGCGTCGACAAACCCTCGTCCGCCAGGGCGAATACCCAGTGGAACTGTCCCCGACCCAACACCGGCATGATCTGCTCGCCGCGACCGCGACCGATGGCGTTCGTGCCGAACAGCGCGAACGGCACATCCGATCCGAGACGGGCACCGATGTCGGCGAGCTCCTCCCGAGACAACCCGGTCCCCCACAACGCATCGCAGGCAACGAGTGTTCCCGCCGCATCGGCGCTTCCGCCCGCCATTCCCCCGGCAAGGGGAATGGACTTCTCTACGTGGATGCTCACGTGGGGATCGATCTGCGCGTGTTGCGCGAGCGCGTGGATCGCTTGCACCACCAGGTTGCTGTCATCGGTAGCCAGCGACTCTGACCCCTCGCCGCTCATGGAAACCTGGACGCCCTCGCCGCGTTGGGCGGTAACGACATCGACCAGCGAGACAGCGTGGAAGACCGAGACGAGTTCGTGGAACCCGTCATCTCGCAGAGGACCAACGCTCAACTGCAGGTTGATCTTTGCGGGTGCGCGAACGACGACGGACACAGCGCCAGGTTACGGCCTACCCGGCGCTCCTCGCCGCGCGCGCGATCACACAGAAATCCTCGAGGCTCAATTCCTCGCCCCGCGCTCGCGGGTCCACACCCGCCGCATCGAGAACCTCTTGCACGACGCCGCGGCCCGGAAGCCAGCCAGAAAGGGCGGACGTCAATTGCTTGCGTCGCTGCGCGAATGCTGCATCGATGAGGGAGAAGACCTCATCGCGCGTTACCCCCGCGGGTGGGGCCGTTCGCGTCAAGGACACCAGGCCGGAGTCGACGTTGGGGACGGGCCAGAACACCGTCCGAGACACGTCGCCCGCGTAATCGACGTCACCAAACCATCGCGCCTTGACGCTGGGCACCCCGTACGTGCGGGAACCCGGCTCGGCACACAGTCGATCAGCCACCTCACGCTGCACCATCACCAGGACCCGCTGAATGCTGTCGAACTCTGCCAGCAGGTGCAAGACGACCGGAACGGAGACGTTGTAGGGGAGATTCGCCACCAGCATTGTCGGCGGGGTCGGCAACTGACGCACCTGCAGGGCATCGGCGTTGACAACAGCAAGTCGATCGATGGCCGCCGGGTCGAATTCGCTGATCGTTCGGGGCAACCGGTCGGCCAACCGTGCATCGATCTCGACCGCGACCACCTGCGCACCCGGCCACAGCAGCGCCAACGTCAGGCTGCCCAGGCCCGGACCCACTTCCACGACGACGTCGTCTCGCGACACGTTCGCCACCCGCACGATCCGCTCGACGGTATTCGGATCGATGACGAAGTTCTGACCCCACTTCTTGGTGGGGCGAATATCGAGTTCGGTAGCGATGCGGCGAACATCGGCGGCGCCCAGGAGTCGGCTCACCGTTCCGCACTCACTGCTCGCGCCTCACGCTTCACCTGTCACGTCTCACCAATGGCCGAACGCGCGATGCGTGTTCGCGACGATGTCATCGCACAGTTGCTCGACGTCGACGCCTCGCTCCTCGGCGATTCGTCGCACCGTCCACGGCATGAGGTACGTCGCATTGACCCGTCCTCGGTTCGGTTTCGGCGTGAGGTACGGCGCATCGGTTTCCACCAGAAGCAGATCGTCCGGCACTGTCCGCAGCGCTTCTCGTAACCCCTCCGCGCTCCCGAAGGTGATGACCCCGGCGAAGGACATGAACCACCCGTGCTCGGCGCACACGCGCGCCATGTCCGCATCACCGGAGAAGCAATGGAAAACGACTCGCGTGGGCGCACCCTGATCGAGGAGTACCGAGATGACGTCGTCGTGGGAATCCCGGTCGTGGATCACCAGGGTTTTGTCGAGTTCCCTCGCGAGGTCGATGTGCCAGCGGAAGGACTCGTGCTGGATCGCCTGACCTTCGCTCTCGGGGGTGCGGAAGTAGTCCAGGCCGGTTTCACCGACCGCGCACACCACAGGGTCCCGCGCCAAATCGTCGATGCGGGCCCAGGCTGCTTCCAGAGCGTCTCTCCCCTGGCGAACACCGATACGAGCGGCGTCATTGGGATGCAGCGCTACCCCGACCGCCACATTCGGGTGTTCGCGCGCGAAGGGGACCGACCATTCGGCTGATTCGACATCGCAACCGATCTGCACGACCTTCGGTACGCCGACCTGCTCCGCCCACGCCAACAACGCGTCTGCATCCGGGGCTTGATCGCCGTGCAGTGAACGGTCGTGGACGTCGAGGTGGGTGTGTGAATCGATCACCGGTCGCGGAAGAGCATCCGGGGCATCCGGCCAGCCGAGCTCGCGAGCCATGCCTAGGACTCCGTCGGCTCGTCCGGCAGCCGAGGAAAGAGTGCATCCCCCTTGGTGATGGTCGACCCGGGGGGAAGTTCCCCCCATCGACCAGCATCGGCTATTCGTTGAGCAGCCAGGGCACCGAGCGCCTCACCCGCCCCCAACTGCGACCACAAGCTCGCCATCGTCTTCGGCATCACGGCGTTGTAGAGAACGGCGACGGCGCGCAGCACTTCACACATCGTGTACAGGACCGTGTCCAAACGCTCAGCGTTGGCGTCGTCTTTGGCGAGCACCCATGGTTCGACCTCGGTGACGTAATGGTTGACCAACTCGACCACACTGCGGATTTCTCCGATGGCGGTGGAGAAGTCGAGTTCGTCCATGGCCGCGTCGGCGCTCGTCGTGGCAGACGCGAGTCGCTCGACGACGGCGTCCTCGGCGGCGGTGAGCGGGCCGGGTTCAGGAAGTGCGCCGTCGCGGTACTTGCCCACCATCGCCGTCGATCGCGATGCCAGGTTGCCCAGGCCGTTCGCCAACTCCGAGGTGTACCGAGCAGACATGTCCTCCCAGGAGAACGAGCCGTCCTGGCCGAAACTGATGGCGCGCATGAAGTAGTACCGGAAAGCATCCGAGCCGAAGTGGTCGATGATGTCTTCGGGTGCGATGCCCGTGAGCTTGGACTTACTCATCTTCTCGCCCCCGACCAACAGCCAGCCGTGTGCGAAAACCTGCGACGGCAATGGCTCACCGGCCGCGAGCAACATCGCCGGCCAGTACACGGCGTGGAAGCGCAAGATGTCTTTGCCGACTAGATGAACGTTCGCCGGCCATGTCGTCGCATACCTGGCGGCGTCATCGGTTCCGGTTTCGGATCCGTACCCGGTGGCGGTGGCGTAGTTCAACAAAGCGTCGAACCAGACGTACACCACCTGGGTGTCGTCCCAGGGAAGAGGGATTCCCCAGTCCACGCTCGACCGAGACATCGAGATGTCCACCAGGCCTGCCTTAAGGAAAGCCACCACCTCGTTGTAAGCGCTTTGCGGGCGGACCGCTTCGGGGTGGGCTTCGTAGTGCTCGATGAGGCGGTCTGCGAAGGCCGACAGCTGGAAGAACCAGTTGTCTTCCCGGAGTTGCTCCACCGGTCGGGAGTGCACCGGGCACACCTGCTGCCCTTCATACTCACCGGTCCCGTCAACGAGGTCCCCGGGGAGCTTGAACTCCTCGCATCCCACGCAGTAGGGGCCCTCGTAGGGAGCGGAATACACGAAACCGTTGTCTCGAACCTTTTCCCAGAATTTCTGTACCCGCGCTACGTGTCGGTCATCGGTCGTGCGGATGAAGTCGTCGTTAGCGGCATCAACGGTCTCCAGAACCGGCAGCCAGGACTCCTCGACGAGCCGGTCCACCCACACCTGCGGGGTGACACCCCCCGCCTCGGCGGCCCGCTGCACCTTGGTTCCATGCTCATCAACACCGGTGAGGTACCACACCTTCTCGCCGCGCTGCCGGTGCCAACGGGTGAGAACATCACCGGCCGTCGTCGTGTACGCGTGGCCTATGTGAGGGGCGTCGTTGACGTAGTAAATGGGCGTCGTGACGTAGAAGGCCTTCTCACCCAACAACGATTCACCCTCACGCGCGGACATGCCCCGATCCTAGGTGTCGTCCACTGTGCGCAAGGAGACGTCATAGACGTACCTCTTGGACAGCCCCGCCTGATCGGCAACCTCGGCAGCGGCCTCTTTGCGCGACGCTCCCGCGTCCATTCGGTCACGCACCGCTGCCGCTATCGCTTCGTCATCTCCCAAACCCGATGCGTCGCGACGCTCGTCATCAGAGGCACCGGCGACCACGATCGTTATCTCCCCGCGGACCTCACCCTCGGCCCACCGAGCAAGCTCCCCGAGACTGTCCCGCTTGACCTCTTCGTAGGTCTTGGTCAGTTCGCGACACACAGCGGCCCGGCGATCCACCCCGAAAGCGTCGGCCATATCTCGCACGCTCACGTCAAGGCGATGCGGCGCTTCGAAGAAGACCATCGTGCGTTCTTCGGTGGCCAACGACGCGAGACGACGGCGACGGTCACCGTCCTTCCGCGGAAGAAACCCTTCGAAAGCGAATCGTGCGACCGGCAGCCCGGACAGGACCAGCGCCGCAAGAGCCGCAGAGGGGCCGGGCAGGCACGTGATGTCGACGTCGGACTCGTGGGCTTCGCGCACCAAACGAAAGCCCGGGTCACTGATCGACGGCATCCCGGCGTCGGTCACGACGAGCACCCGAGCACCCGCGGCCGCCCGCTCGATCAACTCCGGCACCCGCGCGGATTCATTGCCCTCGTAGAAGGAAACGATCTGACCCTGCGGCTCAACGTCGAGCCGAGACAGCAACGCACGCAGGCGCCTGGTGTCTTCCGCTGCGATCACGTCGCTCATCGCCAAGGCGTCCACGAGTCGGGCGGATGCATCTCCGGCGTTACCGACCGGTGTTGCCGCGAGCATGATCAAGCCGGGAGGCGAGTGATCGGTCACTGACCCATCCTTTCGCACCTACGATGAGGGGGTGTCGACCGTGACCGCTGCTCCGGATCGCAGTTCGGCGACGCTCCCCGATCGCCTGGCCCCGGCTCTCCCTTCGCACGGCTGGCGGGGCTGGCTGGGACCACTCTCCGCCGGCGCCATTGCCGCCGTGACTCGCTTGCCGCGGCTGGGTGAGCCCAACGCCGTTGTCTTCGACGAGACGTATTACGCGAAAGATGCNTGGTCCTACCTGCGNTTCGGCGTAGAGATCGATGAGGTCGACGATCACAAAGAGTTGATGATGCAGGCCGGCGACAATTGGCGCGTTGTCGAAGCGTTCAGCGGAGAGCCCGGTTTCGTCGTCCACCCACCGGTCGGAAAGTGGGTGATCGCCACCGGCGAGTACCTCTTCGGGGTTGATCCTTTCGGCTGGCGCATTGCAATCGCGATCCTGGGAATAGCCGCCGTGGTGATGACGGCACGGATCGTGCGGCGTCTTACTCGTTCCGACGTCCTCGGCACCATCGCCGGTCTTCTGCTTGCTTTGGACGGCATCCACATCGTCCTGAGTCGCACGGCGCTGCTGGATCTTGTTCTCGGATTCTGGGTTCTCGCCGGATTCGGCTTGCTTCTCGTGGACCGAGACCGAACGCGACAACGCCTGGCCGACGATGTTCGCCGACACGGCGCGGATCGGGTGGCTGCCGGTCTCGGTCCATTTCTCGGCTGGCGGCCGTGGCGCATCGCCGCGATCGTCACGTTCGGACTGGCCTGCGGCACCAAGTGGTCCGGGATCTGGTTTCTCGCAGCGTTCATGGCGATGTCGCTGGTCTGGGATGCGCTGTCGCGACGGGCGATCGGGGTGGACCACCCATGGTCCGCGGCCTTCGCACGCGATCTTCCCCTCGCAGCCGCCTCGACTCTGGTCATCGGCATCGGGGTCTACCTGCTCACCTGGACGGGCTGGTTCGCCACCGGCACTGGGTGGAGCCGGACCTGGGCAGCCGGTCAAGGGGCCTCTGTCGTACCCGATCCCCTTCGATCCCTGTGGCATTACCACTCGGAGATGTGGAACTTCCACACCAACCTCGCCGCCGAACACAACTACGCCAGCAGTCCGCTGTCGTGGCCGTTCATGACCCGACCGACCTCGTTCTACTACGAATCACCGGACGGGTGCGGTGCCGATAGTTGCTCGTCCACTGTGCTCGCCGTCGGAAATCCGATCATTTGGTGGGCTGCCGTGCTGGCTATTCCCTATCAGCTGTGGCGGTGGATAGCCGCGAAGGACTGGCGCTCCGGCGCCGTCATCGTCGGCATTGCTGCCGGCTGGTTGCCGTGGATGCTCTACCTCGACCGCACGATCTTCACGTTTTACACGGTCGTGTACGTGCCTTTCGTGGTGATGGCCGTGACACTCACCCTCGGGGCCATCGCGCGGGGGCTGCGGAACAGGCCGCGCTGGATTCCAGCATTGCTAATCGGTGGTTACGTCCTCGCGGTGGTGCTGGCAGCGTGGTGGTTTTATCCAATCTGGTCGGCTGAAGTGATCACCTACGACGCATGGCGAGCACGCATGTGGCTGCCCACGTGGATCTAGCGCACATCGGCTCGGTAAATCTACGAGGGCAAGGGCTGCTCGCTTTCGGCGTCGGTCTCAGCCCGTAGGCCACGAATCAGAGCGGCGGTCAGCGGTACGGCGATCGCCGCGATGATCCCCGCGGCAAATGCGGGTGACGTCGCTACAACCGACTGCCCGGCCAGCGCCTGCGCGGTGAGCAATCCGACCACGATCAGGTAGCCAAGGCCAATGAAGTCCACTCCAGTGACGGAAATCTTCGTCCGGAGGAAGAAGACCGCGAGCGGGATCAATTGCAGGGCATGAAGCCCGACGAAGTGCGGGACACGTAGATCTCCCGCGACGGTCGACCATCCGAACAGAGGGATACCGGGGCCACCGTCTTCTAATCCAACGGTGTGTGCTCCGGCTACTCCTTGGAAGTCAGCAAGTTGTTCCGCCGTGGGACCCGTCATCAAAAAGGCAACACCCATTCCGGCGANGGATACGACGAGGCCCCAGGTGAATGCGCGCTTCATCACCTGATCGACACCGGGACTTCGGATGAACATCACGGTGAGCACCATGGTGGCAAACCACAAAACGGTGATGAACGACGCCATCACACTCCATACCGCTGTCGCCGCAGGCGAACTGACGTTGAAGTGACTCGTCGTTTCGGCAGCCGCGGCCGAGGTGATCAAGACAAGTTCGACCGTGAGGCATACGACGATGGTGATACTGGCGATTCGCGTCGTCCGAGGCGCTTTACTGATGCGCGGCACGAGGTACGAAAGACTCAGCGACAACAACGCGGCAGAGATGAAGAACTTGAAGGGCTTCATCCACAGCGGTTCACCNAGGATCGTTCGATCATCGATAACGATCAGAAAAGCCGTCACAACAGCCGCGATGGCATTGACGACCGCGAAAGCGAATTGGAGCCGATCCAGGGCGAAGCGTGTCACGCGGCAACTCTAAAGAAAGGAAACATTGGTGGAGCTGAGGGGATTCGAACCCCTGACCTTCTCATTGCGAACGAGACGCGCTACCAACTGCGCCACAGCCCCGGAAAGCAAGTAAGGCTAGCAGCAGGGTTACTCGCCGGCTGCCCGTCGGGTTTCTTCGTACCCCAAGGACGGCAGCTCGGCGGTGTCCTCGCTAGACGCCACGTCGCGCGGAGTCGACCGCAACTCGTATCGGTCATCCTCTAGGTCGTCCACGGTGATGCGCGGACGGCGCATCGTGCGGGCTACTTCGACCATTGCCTCACCGGACCAGTCACGGTCCCGCTCAATGGGGCGACGCACGCGGGTGGCTCGGGGAGCATCGACGTATGTGGGCAGCGTTGTCGGGACCGCGGACCACTCTTCCCCGTTTCGCTCTCCCTCCCAGGGATCCCAGGACAGAAAGTCGTCCATCGCCGCCGCCATCTGGGCCTCTCGGGCGCGCTTGCTCGTCGGACGAGTCCCACGGGATCGGGGATAGGCGACGTCCGCCACTCGGTCTGCGTACGCGACTGCCCGGTAGTCCTCGTTGAGTTCATCATTGTATTCGTCAACACGGTACTCGACTGACTCATCCGCAGTGGCCGAGTGCCGAGAGGAGGGTCGGGCAGCAACCACGACATAAGCCAGGACCAGACCTGCAAGAATGATCGGAGCCCAACGCGGAACTAGGCCCACAATGGCTAACCCGAGAACCGCAGCAAGGGCGATACTGAGGATCCCGGTGACGACCATCCGTCGTTTCGATCGCTGCTCCTCCGCAGGCGAGGAATGTCGGGTACGAGACGGTGGACGCCCCGAACGTTCCTCGCGGGTTGCCTGCTCGCCAAGCGAATGCATTGCGGACGAGAAACGGGCGCTTGATCTCACTTCACTTATGTGATCATGCCGCTTGAGCCAAATAGGGATTAGGACAGCAGCCCACAGCGCCACGATTACTGCGTAGATGAACCCTGTCACAGTGGGAAGATTAGGTGCTTTCGGCCGGCTTCTTGCGCAAATATGACCCGCCGGAGTCAACGTGTCGCACACCCACTCTCACGTCGAGGCCTTCGAAACACTTGCCTCAGATCAATGACGAGTCGCCGCGCGGAGGCCAGCCACTACCCCCGCGGGGAGATCGCCCGCAAGCAAGACGTAGGTCACGTGATCGCGCCAGTCTCCGTTGATATGCAGATATTTCTCACGAAAGCCTTCCTCGCGATAGCCCACCTTCTCGGCAACCGCACGCGAGGAGGTGTTTTCAGGGCGAATGTTCAACTCCATTCGGTGCAGGCGGAGCACGTCGAAGGCGTAATCGGTCGCCATCGCCACGCCCATCGAGGTGACGCCCCTGCCGGCAAACTCCTGATCGATCCAATACCCGATGTAGGCACTGCGCAAAGAGCCATACGCGATTCCGCCCATCGTTATCTGCCCCACCAGCCGGCCACGAAACTCCGTTGCCCACGGCAACACTCGACCTGCGCGCGCTTCGGCCCGAAGCCGCCGGGTCATCGCGTGGAAGCTCGGCGGAACCTCTCCGGCGCGAACTCCTTCGTCAGGAACCGTCGCGTCCCAGGGGCCAAGCCAGGCCTGATTGCGTCGTCGAACTTCTTGCCAGGCCCTGGCGTCACTCGCTTTCAACGGGCGCAACCGAACGTCCCCTTCATTCAAGGTCGGCGCCACGTCCGATCGCCACGACATAGCTAGAACTCCTGCTCGGAGATCCACTCGCGTAGGTCGTCTCCGATGTCATCCCGCTCCGTTGCAAACTGGATGACCGCCTTGAGGTAGCTGAGCTTGTCTCCGGTGTCGTATCGACGACCATCGAAGACGACTCCGTGCACGCCCCCACCCTCGCTCGCGGGGCGACGGGCCAACTCCACGAGTGCGTCGGTGAGTTGGATTTCGCCACCGCGCCCCGGTGAGGTGTTGTGGAGAATCTCGAACACCGCGGGGTCGAGGATGTAGCGGCCGATAATCGCGTAGTCGCTCGGCGCCTCGTCGACGGCCGGCTTCTCGATGAGATCGGTTACCTCGACGACGTCATCGCTGTTGGTGTCCGACACCGCGACGCACCCGTAAAGCGAAATATCTTCGTGCGGGACACGCATCAGGCACAACACCGAACCGCCAAGCCTTTCGCGCACCTCAATCATGCGCGGCATGATTGGATCGCGCTCGTCGATCAAGTCGTCACCGAGCAAGACTGCGAATGGTTGATCACCGACGTGATGCTCCGCCATTAGGACCGCATGCCCAAGGCCGAGCGCTTGTCCCTGCCGCACGTAGTGGATGTGGGCGAGATCGTTGGACTCCTGCGCGACCGCGAGCCTCGCGTTGTCGTTCTTCGCCGTAAGCGCAGCCTCCAACTCGATGTTCTGGTCGAAGTGGTCTTCCAACGCACGCTTGCCGCGGCTGGTGATGAACAGCAGGTCATTGAGCCCAGCGGCAACGGCTTCTTCGACGACAAACTGGATCGCTGGCTTGTCGACGATGGGCAGCATTTCCTTCGGCATCGCTTTCGTTGCGGGCAGGAACCGGGTTCCCAACCCCGCCGCGGGGACGACTGCAGCCGTGACGCCTGTCATGGGGCCTGACACTACGCGGTCTACCCCCTGTCCGACGAACCTCTCGGGAGTCTCGGCGGATCGCCATTACCTCCCGATGGCCTCCGGGTGCGGCACAGTGAGGCTATGGACTCGGTGTTGGGCAAGGCCGATCTTCGACGGCAGGTGCGCCATCAGCGGCAGAACCGGGACGCTGGCGCTGATGAATCGACGCGCATCAGCGAACACATCTTGGATCTGGAAGACGTGCGATCGGCGTGCGATCGCCAGGAAGTGATCGCGTGCTATCTCGCGCGAGACGACGAGCCACCGACCCGGGACGTGATCAATGACGTGAGGCGTGCCGGAGGCAGGGTTGCGTTGCCGCGGATCAGCGACGACGACCTGGTCTGGGTCGAGATGACCGACAACACGCGCATGGTCACCAACACGTGGGGCATTGATGAACCGGAAGGCCCCCCGACGCCCACACCGCCGGCCGTGTGGATCATTCCAGCCTTAGCGGTCGATGCCGACGGCTATCGAATCGGTCAAGGTGGTGGGTTCTACGACCGAGCTCTTGCCCAGCGTCCGTCAGAAGACAACGCCCTGGTGATCGCCGTGATCTTCGAAGACGAATCAGTTATGCACGTCCCGCACGAAGCCCACGATCAACGAGTTGATGTCGTCGTGACGCCGGAGCGTGTGCGCTGGCTCTCGATGCCGGACTAGTTCTCCTGGGGAGTCAACGCAATGATCACGGCAACAGCCCCGAGAACGCGGACCCATCGCCGCACCTCGCGCACCACGTCTCGTTAAGCCCCGATTACAGCGCGGGTGACCGCCACCGCGATGCCACACGCGCCGATGCAGGCAATCGGCATGACGATGATGGCCGCCCAGGCGCTGGATCGCTTCTCACTCCACACACGATTGACGAACAGCGCATAGCTCGAATACGTGGTGAGGGCGCCGCACGCCCCTGTTGCCAGCAGCGCACGCATGGGGCCTTCGAGGCTGACGTAGGCGATGCCGATGACGAATGATCCGATCACATTGACGACGAGCAAGCCCCACGGGAAGAACCCGTACCCGCGCTGCTGAGCTGCGTGGGAGATCCGACTATCGATCAGGTAGCGCGTCGGTGCACCGATCGCTCCACCAAGGGCGACGGCAAGCACGAGGGACCACGTCATGCCGCTCCTCCTGTCGAGCGAACACGCGCAAGCCGACCGCCCAGGGCAACCGCGATCGCCGTTGCCGCCATGGTCACGAGGACGTAGACCCCGGCAAGACCGACACCGACCGCGTCACCACGGTCCACCAGAGCGAACGCTTCTTCCGCGAAGGCCGAGTAGGTGGTGAATCCGCCGAGAAATCCGGTGACGACCAGGCCGCTCACCCAGGCGGCATGCCGAACAGCAATCGGGGCGAGAACACCGATCGCGAAGCACCCGACCACGTTGGCGATGAGTGTTCCCCACGGGAACGTCGGGAAATCCGCAACGGCAAGAACGAGTTCACCGATGGACCAGCGAGCCAGGGCTCCCAGAGCACCACCGACCCCGATGACCAGCCATAGCCGCACCCTCCGAGGGTAGCGATGCACCCGCACGAATTAGCACTCGTTGCCATCGAGTGCTAATCTCACCGGGACAAGGAGGTGCGGTGCCCACCTACGAATACGCGTGCTCATCGTGCGACACCACGCACGACATCGTGCAAAAGATGACCGACCCCACCCTCACCGAGTGCCCAGTGTGCGGCGAGCCGACGCTGCGCAAGGTGTTCAACGGAGTGGGTGTCGTCTTCAAGGGCTCGGGCTTTTACCGAAACGACTCTCGCTCCTCGGGCTCGAGCAAAGATTCACCCAGCAAGGATTCGAGCGGCACGAGTGACAAGAAGTCCTCCTCGGACTCCGGCGGTTCTTCCGGATCGTCTAGTTCTGGCTCGTCCAGTTCTGGCTCCTCCGATTCCGGATCGACGTCGTCCACATCGTCGAAGGGCTCCGGATCCGGTTCGACATCCACCTCGACTTCCTCTACCTCGAAAAGTTCCGCGTCCACGACAAAGTCCGCATAGCCCGCTCTTGTGGACAGCGATTCGACGCATCCCCGAGCAGGTGCCTAACGTCGATACATGACGGCCTTCGTCGACTTCCTGCGACGCTTCGTCGACGTCTCGCGCTTTCGACATCACCTCAACCGAAGACGCCGTCTCGTGGCCGCACTCCTGGCCGGTGCCGGCGGGTTCCTGTTGATCACCGCTCTGCGCTCCCCCGCCCCCGTGCTCGACGGCGGCTTGACTCCGCGGCTCGATATCGCGCCCGGTGAGGTAGCGGTGCCGGTTGTCATCAGCCCCTCCGGCGCGTTGTCGACCCTGGCGAGTGGCATGCGGGTCACCCTGGTGGGCCAGGACGCGTCACGCATCGATTCCGTGCGGGTCATCGACATACCAACGTCAGGGTTCGGTGCTTCACCGGAGTCCATCGCGGTCGTCGCCCTCTCCGAGCACGACGCGTTGGTCCTCGCTTCCCGCCCATCGCAGCCGATGGGTGTGATGATCCATTCACGCGACGACCGGAGTGTGGATCAAGATCAAGGAATTCAAGACATCCATAAATGAAGGCGACGTTGTCGACCTATCGATCGGGGTTGTCGCCGGTGTTGCTTTCGTGACGTTGGCCGAAGCCTTCACCGTGGGTCTCGTCGCACCGTTCGTGCGCATCATTTTGGGCACCGACGGCGCGGTAGGGGAGTTCGTCGTTGCCCGGCAAGTTTTCGACATCTCCCTGGTTGTCGCCGCCATCATCACCTTCGCCATCGAAGTCTGGGTCATCCATTTCGTCTTCGTCGTGCCCACCAATCGTTTTCGGGCACGGCGCGCGTTCGACACAGGCTCAGACGAGCACGTGGAGTTGCTGCGGGAGATCCGCGACTTGATGAAGGAGCCGCGCCCCTAGTCGCCGTGATGCGGCGGAACCTGCTCCCGCAGCCATGAGTCACGGTCCGCACTGTCATGGTCGTCAGCCGTGTCGATGTCGTCGCTCGTTTGATCTGGCAGGAGGTCATCAGGGTCCACACCTGCAGAGTAGTTGCGGAGTGCCGTCTGCGGATCTGTAACGTCCTCATGTGATCGTGTCCGAGGTCGAATGGCGAGCACTCGCCGCAGACCACGCTCGCCGCACCGATCAATGGATTCAGCCGCACCTAGATCGACGGCGACGAGGGCACACGCACCCGGTGATGGATTTCCTCTTCGACTACTACCCCTACTCACCGGGCCGACTTGGCACCTGGCACCCGGGGCTCGGAGTGCGCCTCAAGGGTGACTGGGAGCCGTCATCGAATGCGCACGCCTACACCCACCACGGAACAACGTGGGGAGTCGATCCCCTCACCGTCGACCGGGCACGACTCGCGCTAGCCCTGAGCATTCTGAAAGGAACGAACGGTCGCGCCGCACAGCATTCATGTTTCGGCATGCACGAATGGGCGATGGTGTACCGAACGAGCCCACAAGATGTGCGACACGAGAGCGAGTCACTTCGGCTCAGCCCAACCGAAATCACCGAGGTTGTCGACAGCGTCGGTCTGCGCTGCACGCATATCGATGCTTTCCGCTTCTTCACCGCCGAGGCGAAACCGCTGAACGAACACACACCCATGCGAGCGGGTCAGGCACACGACGAACAGCCCGGGTGCATCCACGCCAACATGGATCTCTATAAGTACGCCATGTGGTTCCAGCCGTACATTCCCGGGAACCTTGTCGTGGATTGTTTCGAGCTCTCCGTGTACGCGCGGGAGATCGACATGCGGGCGTCCCCATACGACCTCGAGCACCTCGGGTACTCGCCGATCGCAGTGGAAACCATTGATGGTCGACGCGAATACGCGTTCGCTCAGCGAGACATCGCAGCGAAGGCCGCTTCGTTGAGGCAAAGGCTGATCACGGGACTCACCGCTGTGGACACGGCAGCATCTACATCCACGCGACACCCGCAACAAGCCGTGATACGACACCGATCGCGGTAACGAGTGCGGGCTAGGCAACCATGACGATCCTCATCGCCGGACTCGCTCTCCTCGTCGGACTCGCCCTTGGGCTTCTCGGCGGCGGCGGGTCCATCCTCACAACACCCCTTCTGGTGTATGTCGCAGGATTCGAACCAAAGCAGGCGATCACCGCGAGCTTGTTTGTAGTGGCGGTGACATCACTGTTCGGCCTGATCGCGCACGCGCGCGCGGGCAGGGTGNGATGGAAAACCGGCGTCATCTTTGGCGCCGCAGGTATGGCGGGGGCCTTTGTCGGAGGTCAAATCGGCGCACTCCTCCCCGGTGCAGTCCTCCTTGCTGCCTTCGGGGTCGTGATGGCTGTCACCGCAGTCGCGATGATTCGTGGGCGCAAGCAGTCGACGACAGGTCGCCCGCACGCAGGGCTTCCGTTGTTCCGCATCGTCCTCGACGGCCTGATCGTCGGTTTGGTGACCGGCCTAGTGGGGGCCGGCGGAGGTTTCCTGGTGGTTCCGGCGCTCGCATTGCTCGGTGGACTGTCGATGCCGNACGCGGTCGCCACGAGTCTCCTCGTGATTGCCATGAAATCGTTCGCCGGTTTCTTCGGTTACGCGCTGACGTTCGGAGGCGGATCCGTCGTTTCGGTGAACAGCGCAACGACCACGCTCTCGGATGGGTCCAGCATGTGGCCGATCACTTTGACGGTGACCGCATTGGCTGTCATCGGCGCTCTCATCGGCAGCCGCTCGGTCGGGAAGATTCAGCCCGAGAATCTACGCAAAGCCTTCGGTTGGTTCGTCTTGGTCATGGCGGTTCTCATCCTCGGTCAACAGATCGCGCAGGCATTCATCAGTTAGGTCACTCACCGACACCCGAAGCTGCACGGTGGTGCGGGAGTCGGGAAGAGCCGGCGTTACCAGCGGGCGAGGGCTTTGCCGGGGTTGAGGATGTTTCGCGGATCGAGAGCTTCCTTGATGCGCGAGTGCAGATCCATCTGGATCTCATCGATCTCTTTCGCCAATGCCTCTCGCTTGAGCGAGCCGATGCCGTGCTCACCGGTCACGGTTCCGCCGTTCGCCAGGGCGACGTCGAGAATCTCGTCAAAAGCGGTCAGGGCCCGCGCGGCCGCCTCGTCGTCTCCGCGCGGAGTCACGATCGTCGGGTGCAGGTTCCCATCGCCAGCGTGTCCGAATGTTGCGATCTGCACATCGTGCCGCTCGGCCACTTCCTGGATCTGCACCATCGTCCGTGCGAGTTGCGTCCGCGGCACCGCCACGTCGTCGAGCAGCCAATCTCCCGCGGACTCAAGCGCGGGGATCACCATCCTCCTGGCACCCACGAGCATCTCGGCTTCTTGGGGATCCTCCGATACGTACGTTTCTTGAGCACCGGATTGCTCACAAATTTCACTGAGAACCTTCGCGTCTGACGCCGATCCCGGTGAATCGAACTGTCCGATCAATAAGGCACCCGCCGAGGTGTCCAAACCCATCGGCTGCCACGCCTCAACCGCGCTGATGGACGCGTTGTCCATCAACTCCAGCATGCTGGGGCGAAGCCGATTCATGATGGTGCTCACCGCTTGGCCTGCCTCACCGACATCGGAGAAGACACCAACTACCGTGGTCGGCGGCGCCGGAATCGGTCCTAGTCGAAGCCGCGCCATCGTGACGATGCCGAGCGTTCCCTCACTCCCCACCATGAGGCCGGTCAGGTCATACCCGGCGACTCCCTTGATGGTCTTTCTGCCTAGGCGAGTGATGCGACCATCAGCGAGAACCACTTCGAGACCGAGCACGGCGTCGCGGGTGACTCCGTACTTGACGCAGCACAAACCCCCCGCGTTCGTGTTGACGTTGCCACCGATGGAACAGAAATCCTTCGACGCCGGGTCCGGCGCGTACCACAATCCACTCTGCGCGACGTGCTCTCGAAGCTCGGTGTTGTAGATCCCAGGCTGCGTTTCGACGAAGCCATTGCCGTCATCTACCAGCAGGACGTCTCGCATCTTCTCGACGCAGACGATCAGAGATCCGTCGATTGCGTTTGATCCTCCCGATAGCCCCGAGCCCGCTCCCCGGGGAACCACCGGGACGCGGTGCTCGTGTGCCGCCGCGAGCACGGCAGACACCTGCTCGGTCGACCGAGGAAAGACGACCGCAAACGGTTCTCCGGCGGGAGAACCCGTCGAGCGGTCGCGTTGGTATGTGGGGAGGCGGTCGGGATCCGTGACGACGTCGCGGTCAGATAGCGCCGCCTCACACGCAGCGAGTACCGCATCCTCCGGGGTCACGATCCGACGTTACCGTTTCCGGCGGCGGACCACCTGTGCAAGCATCCTCATGTGATTCCCTACCGCCCCGACCCGGTTCCCANGGACGTAGGCCTCNAGCGGGGACGNCAACTGTTCTCGTCCTTGGATCAACGGCGGAGCGTTCGAATGTTCAGCTCTCGCGCAGTTCCCGCAGAAGCGATTGAGAGTGCCGTAGCAACGGCCAACACTGCACCGTCTGGGGCTCACCAGCAGCCGTGGACCTTCGTCGCCGCGAGCGACCCGGACACCAAGCATCGGATTCGCGTTGCCGCCGAGGCGGAGGAGCGAGAGAACTACGAGGGAGGTCGACTGCCCGATGCCTGGCGTGATGCCATCGCGCCCTTAGGCACCACCTCGGATAAGTCCTATCTGGATGTCGTGCCGTGGATAGTGGTGGTGTTTGCCCAGAAGTCGACACCGATGCCAGACGGCACGGTGCGCAAGAACTACTACGTCAACGAGTCGGTCGGTATCGCGTGTGGACTGTTCATTACCGCCCTACACACCATGGGCCTCGCAACCCTCACCCATACGCCGAACCCGATGGGATTCCTGAGCGAGATATTCGAACGCCCTTCTACAGAGCGCCCCTACATTCTGTTTCCCGTGGGCTACCCATCAGACGATTGCGAGGTCCCTGACCTGCAGCGGAAGCCTCTCGACGAGTCACTGATCTTCTTTCCCTCTCGATAACACCAACGTGAGCGCACGATAGGTTCCTGTTTTCACGGCCCCGTAGCTCAGGGGATAGAGCGTCGGTTTCCTAAACCGTGCGTCGCAGGTTCGAATCCTGCCGGGGCCACATCAAGTGTGGAATGGGGCTCATGGGCGATGGTCATGTCGATGGCTATGCGACTAATCTCGATTTTGTGCACTCGAAGGACGATCAAGGACAGCGAGACGAGAAGTGAGTACCGAAAAGCCTTGCTCCTTTGACGGGTGCGGTCGCCCGGTGAGGGNGAAAGGTCTGTGTAATCCCCACTACATTCAGCAAGAACGCGGCAAGAGCCTCACTCCCATTAGGAAGAGAACTCCTAAACACACTGGGTGTGGTGAGAAGGGCTGCGAGAAGACCCACTACTCAAAGGGGCTGTGCAGAAATCATTACGCAAAGACACAAAGAGACAAGTAGCAACTATTCCAGTAGGCCAAGCGATCGAGTGAACTAGTTGGGAACTGAGGCACTCCAAGTGCTCTTGCTCTCCACGGTACCTCCCTAACGTCACAGAATCAGGCTTCCGAAAGGGATTTGGTGCCAGGCAGACCCCTGCCTCAGGTTTGAAGCCACGTCACGCGGCCACTCGCCAGGCCATACACGCCACTGACGATCCCCACGTCCCCAGTAGCAGTCAAATTAGCGATCGTGGAGCTTCGCGACTGAATTTGACGGGCCTGATAGGACGCGTTCGCGGCAATCGCGTCATTCGTTGAATGCCCAGCGGAAAGCGCTTCCACCGCAGGAC
>FUFK010067207.1_pt1 | contig 25539 bp, 32 predicted proteins | sample 1021851 | NCBI WGS metagenome assembly FUFK01 (sample SAMEA51879418, study PRJEB19060) | metagenome | reverse complement strand
AATTTCCGTCCTTGATCAGTTTTTTGATGGCTTTTATGTTATTATCACCCGGATCTAATCGCCATGGTTCTTGTAGATTTCCTGTGAATACCGTTGGGTTGAAATTTGCTCTTATGGTCGTGGTTGGCGCTCTTAAGTAGTCCAAGGCATCGGAGCCATATACATTGTTGGTCAAGAACTTAGTGTAGCCCTTTGTTTTTATTGTACCTGCTTCTTCGGCGGCTTTTCGTTTTTCCGTTGCATCTTCGAATTTTGTCTTTAATCCTAAATTGGCTGTGTTGATTTTTTTTAAATCATATAAGGCTTTGAGTTTTATATGGTCATCCACATCGAAACTTAAATTAAATAAATCATTAAAGAATTTAGCCATCTTTTCGCCGTTATAAACATTAGTTTTTTCTTTCACCCCACCGGGGTTACCTCTATTAACAAAAATACTACGAAATTCTTTGAATTGATTTAATAAACCGCTTTTTGATTTTACCCTATTTGCAATATCCTTTTTTTGTTGTAGGATTCTGGCTTGTTCGGCGGCTTCGGCTGCAGCATCTCCGTCAAGTTTCTTTTTTAATTTACTTTTGCTATAGATAGTCTCAAGATCATTTCGCAAATTAGTATCGCTTGTTTTTGTTCTAACATAGTCTGCTGCAAGGGCGTTATTGTCTTTTATATCTGTATCGTAGGCACCCTCGAAGTCATCGTCCGAAAAATTACCGGCATTTTTATCAATACCACTGATGTCTTTTAAAGCGTTTTTGTATCTTCTCAGCGAAGCGTTTGGTAATTTAAGCGCTGACTTGAACTCTGGGCCGTCTGGATTATCTGATAGCTTTATGTTAATTATCTCCGATAATATTTGTTCAATTAATTTATCTAATCCGCTCTTCTTCATTCTATAATTCCTCTAATAACTTCTTAATGTCTAAACCAGCGCAATCAATCTTTCGCTTGGTCAAATGATAGTGGCTTATAAAGCCTTCAAAGCGCCCCTCAGCAGCTTTCTTGCTCACTTTAGTGTTGGTCTTGCCTGAGCGGTCTAAAGGTGTCTGAAGAGGTATTCCTGTTGATTTATGAACGGCTTTCATAAGAGCCTTGAGAGCCTCAAGTTGAACAGGATAAAACCCGAGGTGTTCTTCTAGTCGTTTTCCATGAACATATGCATCTTTGATGATAGGTCTTTTACCGAAATCTCTTTTCTCATACCAATCTTGGTACTTCAAATAGTATGCGTTACTGATCTCAACTCCAAGCGAGCGATCATTCCAAGTCTTACTCCCAGCATGCCAAGCAACATCATTCATGTCCATGAACTGATATATTGTTCCATCGTTGTCGATTGAGAAGTGTACACTGATCCCTCTTGTGTTCAGAACTTTATAGCAAACCTCAGATGAGAGACAAACATCCCAGTGACAGACAAAGAACTTTGGGTCGCGCTTATGATTCAATTTTTTGAATCCACTGCGTAGTTTGAGTCCACCACCTTCAAAGAAGAGTTTCACCTTCGGCCAATCGATTGGAACGTAATCACCATTATTTATCAAGAAAGACTCTGTGTTGTCTTTGTGGTTCATTGGGGCATGGTCATCCCATCTGGCTATTCTTTCATTATATATTCTTCGAAAAGTCGCAGGGCCGCAGCACCCATCAGCCGTTAATCTGTGTTCTCTTTGGAACTTTTCAATTGCGGAGATAAGTTTTTCATTGAACTTGTTACACCCAAACCACTCAGGTGTCCAACCTAATTTCGCAGCGGATCCTTCATTATAAAATATCTTGTCCATTACAATACCTCATCTGCTAATCCTTTTGTTATTGCTTCTTCAGCCGAAAAATAAACATTGATTTTTCTATTAATTAGTGATTGGATTTGTCTTTTGGTCATTTCTGTCTCGGAAGATAGACATTGAATGTAATTATCTTGTAGTGACTTCATCTGCTCCATTTCATTCTGGAGACTGTGTAGTTCTCCTACTGATCCACCATTAACTGAGTGTATCATAACTCTGCAATGTTTACCAAGTTTTCTTTTGCCTTTAGTTCCAGAAGCCAAGATCAACGTCCCCGCTGACATAACCTTACCAAGACCGATCGTCTCAATGTCGCAGAACTGTTTGCAGTGTGTCATGACATCATATATACTGAACATTTCGTCTGCTGATCCTCCGTATGTTGACACATAGAGCTTAATGTCGTCCGCCCTTTCTTGATCTGGTTTCTTCTGTTGTGATAAAACCAGCAAAGCAGATATTAAATCCGCAGCCTTTTCTTCATCAACTTCCCCAACAAACATAATACTTCTCTGTTCGGGAACTTCCTCTTTCAGGCCTAATAGATCTTCCAAAGACGCTGTTTTTTCTTGCGATTCCTCTTGGGTCTCTACTTCTTCCTTTTTCTTTTTGGTTTTTTTTGTTTTTTTAGTCATTATACCTTACCACCATTTTTGATTATATCATCTACATACTCTTCCAGTTCTTCCCAATTTGTATATTCTAGAGTGTGCATATACTTTTTGGGATAAGCAGCGATATAATTTCTCATTATAGAGCTTTTAACACTACCGATGTTCATCTGATCTATGTATTTTTGAGCTGTTATGTTTTGTTCTGATCTTTTCGCCTCTTTCATGGCGATGTATTTAAGTTGCATTATTTCTTGCAACCCCTGTTCGCTGGCTATAAATAAGGCTGCACAACTTTTTTGAGTTTGATTTAAAATAATGATAGACCATCCTATGTTTAATACATAACTAAATAGTGAACTAACAATCATTCCCATCCCAAACCATATTAAGTTTTCTAACATTTTTCCTCCAAATAAAAAAGGAGAGGGACTCCTCTCCTAATTTTAACTTAAAATTAAATACTTGTCAAGTATTATTTCTTTGTTTTAGTATTACCCAAAGCTTCTTTCAAGGCAGATTCTGCTCTTTTTGCTTTTAGAAGTCTCTTGGCAACTCTCCTAGCTACTTCTTCAACGATTTCTTTTCTCTCAGGGACATAAGTAATACCTTGAAGAGCCTCCATGATTTCTTCTTCAGCTTCTTCTTCATTCAAGTCCATCTCTGGTTCGTCTTCCATTGGCGGCATATCATCTCCACCCATATCCATCTCTGGTTCTTCGTCGCCACCTTCTGGCATTGCTGCTTCAAGTTTCTTTCCGAGTTCGATAATAGCCATGGCTTCTTCGTCAGTCAATTCTAATTCATCACCAGCACCCATATCCATTTCTGGCTCTTCGTCTGCTGGTTCATCTTCCATAGGAGGCATTTCTTCATCCGCTGCTGGTTCGTCTTCAGCATACATACCTTCTTCTACTTTTTCTTCTTCAGCATGCGCAGCTTCTTCCATCTTTTCTTCTTCGTCGTCACGCTTACTGTACATCTCATTAATTGGCGAAAGGTTTGCCAATTTTGCAAATCTGCGAACCTGTGCTTCGCTCAATAATTTTTTAGCCATAATAATCAACTCCTTAAGACTTTATTTCAAACTAAATAGACACCAGATTCAGAAAAAATCATAAAATATCAAATTTCTGGGTGTTCTTTTGCTATTATGTCAAAGATACTTTCCAAATCAGATTCTTCCATACCAAATTCCTTTAGTAGGTTGCTACCCTCTTCTTGTTCCTTCTTTATGTTTTCTCTTTGTTTTTTACTTTGTTTATTGTTCTTCTCTTTGTAGTCATTGATAAACAATTCCATTAATCGATCTTGTTCTACAACAGCCTCAACGCATGCTCTAAGAAACTCTGATTGTGTTAGGTCATGAAATTGCATACGAATCTTAAATTTTGCATGCAATTTGTCTTTTGCATAGAATGTAAATTTCTTGGTATCTTTTGCGTATTTATTAGGCATTACTATAATTAGCCTCCCGTTGAACCAAATCCACCGTGACCCCTATTTGATATACAAATATCTGAATTATACAGGGTATCTGTCATTAATTTTCTGGCTCTAAAGTGTATTATCGGTACCATTACTACTTGTGCAATTTTTGTCCCACTTTCGATAATTTGACTGTGTGCTCCAGCGTTTATTAAATTGACATACAGTTCTCCGTTATATCCGGGATCAATAACACAAGCCCCAACAATTAGTTTTCTCTTTGAAGCTATCGAAGAGCGATTTTTAACTTCTAACATAAAACCATGAGGGACTCCAAATTTTAGCCCAGTCTCTAGAACGACTGATCCACCAGCCGGTACTGTTATACTATCTCTTTCGTCCGCGGGGCAATAAAAAACATCAAGACCCGCGTCCGAGGGATTTGCTCGGACGGGCTCAAGTGCACTATCTCTAAGTTTGAAATAGTCTATTAACATTACTTTTCTCCTTTTAAATTTTCATAAACATCAATCAATGCTTCTATATCGACATCGTTCTTAAGTAGTCGGTAGGCTCGAACTGTCAAAGAAATATCTTCTTTTGTTAGCCACCCGCTGTCGATATAGTCCGCTTTGAGTTCACGCTTTTGTTCTTTATATGGCTCCATAGCATCTTCAAGCGCTTTCATGGACTTGATATAATCAGCCATATGTTGTTCTTTGGTTTTGAAACATGGCTCTTGAAATTCTTCTACTACAGCCACGTTATTGTTTGCTACAAATTCAAATTTAGTCATATTATCCTCCTACTAGTGAATGACTTGATGCTCTTTGTATATAATCGAGAGCATGATCGATTGTTGTAAATTTTGTTCTAACGGTAGAACCATCAGATAAAGAAATTATTACATCTCTGATTCCGCTTGTGCAGTACCAAATTTGTGTAATTTGATTAGGGTTTATTAAGCTAGTTGCTTCATGTTTGTCTGTTATTAATATCATTCTCATTTTTTCCTCCAATATAATATAATATAACTTACTGTTGATTGTTTGTCAAATTTTTTATCCAATCATCATCCATTTCTTGTCAAGCCTACCGTATGTTGAGAATCCCCAAGTTTCATTATAATTTGGTTTTTTAAGAACATATGGCTTATTAAGATATATGAAATCTTTGTCCGGATCAACGCCCCAACACCTAATTCGAGTCATCATAGAGTTGGAATCAATAGCATCAACTGTGTAGAACCACTTGCCGTTTTTAGATTTCTTCTTGTTGACTTTGATAGGAATACACCAAGCAACAGCCAAGTCAGCATCAAATTCAGATAGTGGCGGCACTACAAATTGACTAATAATTTTATTGGCACGTTCAGTCATGACCATATTGATTGGATATATACCAGTCAAAGTTTGAATATGCATGATCTTTTCTGTTTTTGTGAAATGATAAGGGAACTCGCGAGGTTGTTGCTTGTGCCCTTCAATATAGGCTTCTATGTTTTCTATCAACTTTTTCTTGCTTTTTGGTTTATCAACAACAACCGCAGACCAGAAATGTTTGTCTCCATAGAACCTATCATCAATCAAATCATTCATCGCAGAGGCTCTACAAAGGGCATCTAAGGACTTCTTGTTGAGTTTTCTTGCAATCACGCCACCATCAAATAGAAGATGCTCTACGGATGTAAACGGACGCTTCTCAAGTATCTCATCGATAGCTGCGTCTCCTAGACCTTTAATTGTTGTCAAAGGTGCGACCAAAGTGTCATCACCAATCGCAGACCACTTGCGGCCTGAAGTGTTAATATTTAGAGGCTTGATGTTATATCCCCAAGACTTAGCAATGTTAATCGCTGCTTCTTTACGAGACTCTGGTTCTTTATCCAAGAAAGCACAAGCCCACTCAGCATTGTAATATGTAGCTAACCAAGCAGTTTGATAAGATATGATAGAGTAAGCAACAGCGTGAGATTTATTGAAACCATAACCGGAGAAATATTCAAACTTCTGCCACATATCCATGGCTGTGTCACGGGATATATCTTTTTCTATACACCCCTTCAGAAACTTGGTCATGATCTCTTCTTTCTTTGCTTGCTTTGAAGCATCAAGTCCTTTCTTAGTTAACAACTTACGTAGAAGATTAGCATCATCAAGAGAGATACCTGAACCGAGGCGATGAGCAAGAAGCGCAATTTGCTCTTGGAATATAAGAAAACCTCTGGTTTCTCTTGTGAGTTCTTCGACGATTTCATTTTCATACCTAATAGTTAGAGGATCTCTAACAGCCTGTACATATGCCTTATCCACACCAGCAGAAAGAGGGCCGGGACGGTAAATAGAAGTAATCGCAGAAATATCAATAATCGACTTCGGCTGCGCTCTCTTTGCGAGGCTTTGTGCACCTTTCTCTGTGAATTGAAAGATACCCATCCACTTTCCGGCTTGGAAAATATTCTTGTAAACTTCTTGATCATCTAAATTAATTACATCTGGATGTAAGTTTTCATCGTAATATCTTTTGATATCCTCGAAGGTTGGGTTTGCGATACCGTGATGATTTTGAAGGATACGCTCAATAGCTTCCTCCATCATACGAAGAGTAGCAAGACCAAGAATATCAAACTTAATGAAGCCCATTGGTTCAAGTTGACGAACGTTCTGACCTTCGGACCAAGGAGTCTGTCTCACACCCTTAGAGGCAATAAGAGGCATATACTTGTCCAACTCTTCACCAATCACAACACCGCCGGCGTGTCTAGAGGTCGAGCGAATTTGACCCATCAAGCCTTCAACATGAGACTTGACCTTCGGATATTTGGTAAAGAAGTCCTGTAAGGTTTCAGAAAACTCACACACCTCTTCAAAGGTCGGAGTGTAAACACCAGCACGAATACCATGCTTTTTCTTAGCCAGCGGAGTCGCTTCTTTAAGCATAGTGTTTGTAACCTTATTGACCTCAGTAAACGGGATATCATAAAACTTTGAGATATCTTTGATTAATGATCTCAACTGTAATGTGTTGAAGTTTGAAATTGGAACTACGGTATTAGAACCCCATTCATCAATGAGTATCTCTTTGAGTACCATAGGATCAGACACATCGTAATCAATATCAGGGTAATCAGTGGCATCCGCTCTGAGGAAACGAGAGAATAACAAGCCATACTTAATTGGATCCACTTGAGTAATACCCAAAGCATAAGCAACAAGAGAACCTGCCGCAGAGCCGCGACCGGGCCCGGATAATTGTACTTCATTTGTTTTGTCCGTTATCGACTTCATAGTCAAAAAATATTTTGAAAACCCTCTGTCTGAAATAACATTGAGTTCGTGCTTTAGTCTATCGGTGTACTCCACCCAAGAGGCTGACCCTCGTTCAATAGAACGCGATGCCAAAACTTTAAATAAGCCCTCGAAGGATAATTGAGCCAAGTATTCTGCAGGATGATGGCCAGCAGGTACGACAAAATCAGGCAAACGTACAGTGTTATCAGGGAGAAAATCATCAATCCTTTCAAAAGCAATATGGACCGTTTCCAGCATAGATTGCCGAACGATTTCGTCATCATAAGGAACATCGGTATATATGATGTTAGAATATCGTTTATAATCGGCCCACATCTGTTCGCCNTTCTTTGGNTANANTTCATANCCAATNTCNTCCACACTATCAGGTAATTCATCAGACATCCATTCTGGCTTTCCTTTGCCAAGCCAACCTATTTTCTTATATAGTTCTCTATCGTTCCAAGCGTTCGGAGTTGGATAGTGAGAGTCACAAGTTGATATGAGCGGAATACCAAATTCTTTGTGCATTTGAATAACATAGCGATTTAGTTCATGTTGTTCCGGGATTGCATTCCATTGTAACTCACCATACCACCTATCACCAAAAATATTTAGCATCTTTACGGTCACATCTCGCATAGCCTGTTTAACAGCCTTAGCGCCTTCTTCACGATGTTCCCAGTAACAACCGGCATAGATACCACCAAGACAAGCAGAGGCAGCAATGATACCCTCATTGTGCTTCTCTAATAAATCAAAATCAATGCGAGGTTTACGATAGAAGTTGTCGCCGTGATAAGATTCTGATACCAACTTGAAAATGTTATTCAAGCCAGTCTGGTTCATTGCAAGGAGAACGATATGTCTCTTGCGATTTAGTTCTGATTTAGATGCAGACTTGGACTCCGCTTCGTTCTCAACGGTAGTTCCAGAGCGAGCGTCGTCAATGTTTTTCGCTTTATCTTTGTCTGCTCTGTGTTCTTCTAGTTTCACTTTCCAATCAGCAACAGACTCGATAAAGTATGCNTCAACACCAAAGATAGGCTTGAAGTCTTTACCTTCTTTCTTCATACGCTTGGCGTGAAGAACTTGATAAGCCAGACCATTCATATTGCCATGATCTGTGAGTGCGAGGGCTCTGCTTCCGTTGTTATAAGCAAAGTCCATATGGTCTTGTGGATATCCAAATCCATCGAAAGGGGATCCAACCCCAGAATGAGCGTGTAGCCCAACAAAGTCAATCTTATTCATGTTGTCCTCCATGATTATGTTGTTTATTATGTATATAATATAACGCGTTGGTTATTATTTGTCAAGTTTTTTATCAAATTTTTCAGAATATAGTTGAACCAACTCCGCTCTACCTATAGACTCTTGTCGCACTGTGTCTTTTGAGATGGAGTAATCCAGTTGTTTAAATTTGTTTATTAATTTTTCAGGGTCATCACATTTTATCCAGTGCCAACTTTTAGGTCTAAGAGTATCTAAATCTTCAGTAACTATCTCTCCGCAATTAGAACCATAGGCTTTCATTGCGAAAGAAGCATCCTTTGGTGGAGTTGGCTGCTTGTTTTCACAACCCTCACGGTCTTCGAGTGGGCCCATGGCAAGGAAAGTCCAATCCGGATGAGTTTTCGGGAGTTTTGTTTTTTTTCTCTTTTCGCTTTTTCTTTGCCAGATTTGAAAACTACACTTGGCGTTCATTGCTGGTTCAAATACACAGTCTTTGTTAGAGAATGGCAAGTCCTCATTGTATATGAGGTGGAAGTTTAAATCTAACTGGTTCTGCACTGACACTCTCTTAAATGTCCGAGGTATGATGAAACATATGGTGTCACAAAATTTAGCGCATATATTAAAGAATTTAGTCGCTAAACTACTATTTTTCCCGAATGGTGGGTTTCCAATTGCAATTACTTTTTTATTGGTCATCAGACCTAACGGCTTAAGAACTGCTCCAAGTGACAGGAAATCCATTTGTATAATCTTAACCTTGGCTTCTTTGGCATTAGCTCTGATGGTTTTGCCTGATTCGTCCACAACGAAGATATTCTCTTGTGGCTCAATGTCCATCAACAAAGATTTTGATTTTGGAAAGAGACAACCAAAGGAGTTGGCTCCAACTGATGGTTCGACAAATAAATCAAATTGATTTACGTCAATTTTTTCACATACTAAATCAAATAACCTTTTGGCTTCTTTTGGCTTTGTGAAAAATTGATCTAGACCGTTTTCATTTTGTTTTTTTATATTATCTTTTTCTTTAGCCATAACCACTCCTTACTATTCACTACATTGATCTTCTTTAGTTCACACATAATTTTGTTATCATCTTTTATTTCCGGTCGGAAAGCGTATTCGTATTCATTATTCTCAACAGACTCAGTAGTTATCTCACCAAGTGCCTTTATTGACCCGTGAGCATAGTTTCCATAGTCCGGGATTAGTTTGTATAAATCTTTTGATGGTAAAAACAAAGAATCTAAAGTATCCGTTGTGATATCATAATACACAAATAGATAATAATCAACGTTATAATGCGGTCGTATTTGTACAAAGTTTATTTTTTGTTTAGGATTAGCTAAACTAAACTTCACTTCAATTCTCGTATCATTCCGTCTTGCATCACCAGAATCATCATCTGTTTCTTTTTTAAAGTTGCAAAATTTCTTTATAAGATTTTCTGCTCCCGGACCATAGGATTGCGCTGAGACACCGTAGATAATACAATCAATAGCATAATCCCTCAGTGTGGTATAGTTTTGCCATTTAACCTTTGACTTATTTTTTCTGACTTCGCGAGCCAGTTGTAATTTATCTTGCATGTTGTCCTCCTACTTAGCAGCCAACAACAAGGGTTGTGTCATTAGTTCTCGCATTTTGAATAGACCGAGTTCTTTGTGTTTGCATTCAAGCATCACATCCATTTCAAGGCCGAACGTGTCGATCGGAGTCCAGTAAGAGTCCGAGTGAGCGTTGGCTCTGATCTTGGGGTCGTTGTGCTCTACGGAGCGTGACTGACTGTAGTGAACAACAGGGCGNACATCNCCCCACGTAGAGNGAGCCAATTCAACGGCATCCAGTTGAGACAAGCCACCAGTACAGAAATGATGATGGTGGTAGTCATGTACAATGGGGATGCCTATCTTTTTGAATATACCATCGTACAACTCTTGGGTTGAATATAGCGACTCTTTGTCGTCGTTCTCTACAGTCAGTCGAGACCGTACAGCGTCTGATAATCTAGCGTAGTTCCGGCAAAAATTGCCAAGGGCCATAGGTTTATCATTGTAAGCGCCTCCAACATGAATGTTGATTTTGGCCTNTGGTGTGCGNGGTTGGCACAACAAGTCCATTAGTTTACCGTGGATTTCAAGATCNCGGATGGTGTTNAGCACCACTTGNTCNTTNGGTGANCAAAGTTTGTTGAACGGACCGGGATGCGTTGTNAGACGCATACCATGTTCCTCAGCAAATAGTCCACAATCAAATAAAATTTCTTCAATCTCAGCGAAGTCAGGTAGGTCTTCAAGTTTGTAATCTGACGCCCACGGAAAGATATCGGAAGACATACGAAAAAACGTGATGTCATTCTGTAAATTCCAGTCAAGAATTTGTCGCAGATCTTTCACATTCTGCAGGGCAAGTTCTGATGCATAGGGTAAACCTTTTGCTTTGAATGTTCGTTTGATCATAGATCGGTTAGTTGTAATCTTGGGCTTTTGAGCACCAAGGGTCATGTTTATACAGGCATAGCCTAGTCGATAGTTAGTCATTGTGTCCTCCAATGTCTTTGTATTATATTTATAATATAACGCGTTGGAAGATGTTTGTCAAGTTTTTTCTACCACTTTCTGCATGACCAATAACGTGCTTTGGTCTTTGGTCCCGGATTGTCACAGTTATGACGAGCACGAAATGATTTACGTCGCTTTGGATTCGACTTCTTGATACGCATGTTTGGATCACCGAAGTTTACTTTTTTAATATTTCCAGTCTTAGGGTCTTTTACATATACCTTGAACTTTTTTACATCTCCACGCATTGGCTTGTTTAGAGTAACTTTACGTCCTCGGTATTCAGCTTCTGCAACTAAATCTGGGCAACCACAGGAAGCCTCCTGAAGGACTTCGAACAAACAAGCCTCACAAACAAGTCCACCTTCGTCCAATGTTGCATCCTTGAATACTTCTAGGATTGAATCATCCCCTTCAAATAAAAAACCTTTTCGCATATCTAAAACCTCATTTTTCTTTTTTGCGCCCTTCTTACCCCAAGATTTACCTTTACCTTTTTCCTTACAGGCTCCGGGAGTTGGTCGGCAAGAAGGATATCTTTTTCTTTTCTCTCCATCTGAGCGCCCACAAGACTTATATCCGCCTTTTCCATCTGGTGCATTGCAATCGACCCAACCTTTCTTTTTGCCTTTGGCTCCTTTGCGACCAAACCAGTCACGGAGGGAAGATTCTTTACTCGATTCAGTACCGGCTTTCTTTTTCTTCTCTTCAATTTCCTGTGTTTCTTCTGCCTTTACACAATTACGATAGGTTTTGCCAAACATTTTTTTGGTCTTTTGTGTATCATGGGTCTTGTAGCCTTTTTGGCAACGTTCTTCAAGTTCTATACTTTTTTTTTTATTTTCTTGAATACCGTACGTCTTACAAGGGTCTTGGCCGCAACCGCAGTTTTTTATACCCTCTTTCTTTAATGCTTTATCAATTGTTTTCGCCTGCTTGCCATGAGCTTTAACAGCGCCTTTTAATTGCTTTGAAACGTCCTCCAATTCTTCCTGTTCATCATCTGAAATGTCCGCTTCTGCTAAAGATTCTTCTTTTTTCTTAGATTTGCCCCAGTTTGCAGCACCCACTTTACGGCACTTAACTAAAGCACCAGAAGCATAAGCCGATGGCCAAACATCATATGCTGCTTTCACTTTGTGATAACAAGCGTCCTTCTTACCGTTTTCATCGAGCATTTGTTCGTCTAATACTTGATCTAAAATCTCATTAATGAGTTTATAAAATGTTTCTTTTTTCATTTGTCACCCTTCATTCGCATCATACGATCTTCGGCATATTTTTCACGCATAGCAGTAAGACCGTCGTCCAACTTAATTAGTGCCTTCTCAAGCATTTTTTCCTGATTTTCGAGCCTTGTTATGATGTTTTCTTGATAATACCGCAATCTATCGGCTGCTCTTTCTTCATCTTCTTTTTGGTCTTTGCGTTGCTGCCAGTTCATCCAAAGCAAAGATGCTGTCCATAACCCAAGTGGCCCGTATTGAGCCAGTCCTTCAATTATCGCCTCCATTCATAATCCCTCCAAATGTTGTTGTAATAATTAGGATCTGAAGAGCCTTTCTTCCGCTTTATCGAAGAATTCTTCATCCAATTCACACCCAATGAACCCACGTTGCAAATTTTTGGCGGCGAGCAGCGTGGTCGCTGCTCCGGCGAATGTGTCCAACACAACGTCTCCCGGATTACTATGCTTCTCAATTAAAGTATACATAAACATAAGGGGTTTTTGTGTAGGGTGAAACCTTCCTTTTTCGTGACATATAGGAAATTGATATACAGCATTATCATACTCCGAATTAAACGTGGGTTTGCTGACTTTTACGCCGAGAAGAGCTACTTCTCTAGCATTTGTGAGATAATTCCGTTTGGAATTGATTGGAACTGGGTTTGTCTTGAGCCATTCGATGAATCGAATCTGCTTAAACCCTGCTTCTTCCATTATACGCTTTACGTCCGTAATTTTCCACAGGTCGCAAAAGATAATGGCGGTACCGTGTTTTTTAAGTACTCGATAATACTCTTTTACCGAATCTCGCAAATCTCCCAGAGAAAAATTTTCTTCTTTGTCCCATTCTCCATGTTCGGTCGACACAGCAAAACGCTTCTCACCATTAACAACACTTTTGAATCCTGATTCTTTACTAATGATATAGGGCGGATCTGTTAAAACGAGGTCAACAGATTCTTTCTCTAATTTAGACATCAAAGAGAGGGAATCTGTCCATTCAAAGTCTTGAATCTCTCCTCGCAACATACGTAAGATCTCTTTGTATTCTTCTTCAGAAAAGAAATCTGTACCGTCTGTGTGTTGGTTGATGGGATATTCAAACCCCACAAATTTCATTTCTGTTTCCCATTCAGGACCATGAGCCTCTACGTCCATTCCATATTTCTCATAAACAACATGGTGACACATTTCGTGAAGTAACACTCCAAGCATTTGTCTCTCTGAAAGACCTTTATTCTTTGCTAAATGAATAGTGTTTACTCCCATCTCATCGTGGGCAAAATCTCCGATCATCTCACCTTGCATGTCTTTTAGAAACACTGGTATCGATCGATATTTTTGATTCCAATACTTTCTCATAAAATAGTCAAAAGCGTAGTTCCATATATAATTCATTTGTCCTCCAATTTTTTCACCGCAATAGCCGGCATTTTTTTTATATCATTTGTTTTTGTTTTTCTGAGCCAACTGTCTTTTGTTAAGATGGTTCTCATATATTGATCTCCAAAGCGTTGTTGAAAAATATAATCACGTGCTTGAGCCATAATAAAACAAGGCGCTCCAGTTGGTGGAGGCAAATATATGACCTTGTTGGGTTCATCAACAATGTATTGGAACACTCTGGTCACTTTTTTCCTCCATATATAAGATAACCTGATTTAGTGTGTTTGTCAAGTTAATTTAGTTAAATTTATTATTTCACCAAACCAACAATCTAGTGCAAATCCACACTTCAATATAATCACGCAATCATAAATGTTTTTTGCACTATATGATTTATCATACAATAAGGTGATGATGCCAATTTCACCGGCTGATATAGACGTTCCCATAAACTCAATTGAATGAGCGACCAAAACTAAGTCACCAATCTCATAATCAACATCATACGGGTAAACGACTTTCAATCAATGGTTCCCCCAATGGCAATCACAAGGATCGCACTGACATACTTCACAATAACTATTCTGGTTCTGTTTCTGCATGCAAGGGGTATCCTGCTTCTCTTGCGTACATTTTTGTTGTTGAGACTTTTGTCTCTGCGACTTCTTTTGAGTATACACCTGCTATCCCCTTTCCTTGTTTATGTACTCGCATCATTATAGCTTGAGCTTCTGGTAGCCCCTTATTAAATACCTCGATCAATATAGAAGTGACTAAATTCATTGGGGTATAGTCATCATTATAAAATACTACCTTATATTTTCTTGGTCGTCCGAGCTTCTGTCTATCTTTGACCAATAAATCCTTTTGTTTCTTTGTCATATCACACTCTTAATCTTAAATCTATGTTTTATCTTTTTTTGAAAACAACATTTATCCGTCTTTTTACTTTGCAAAATAGAAATTTGATTTTCAAAATATTTTATCATTCTTTTGTAAGCCATAATTGATTCATCAATCGCTTCTTTTTCTTTCTCTGTCATTCTATGTGGCCAGTCCCGACAACTTCCCATTCCATATGGGTTTCTAGGAATGTGTTTTGCTCTTCCCATGGTACCAATTCAATTTTGTGACGGGTCATATGAACTGCTACCAATGCCCAAACTGGATAGGAAGACAAGTATTGACCGGGAATGGTCATTTGACCTGTGTCTCCTCCAGAGCAGGCAACATAACCTAAGAGAGAAGCGCCATCTGTTGAATAAACTGCCAACATAATAGTAAAGGTACTGTTCGAGCCATATGGCATCCACCAAAAAGTAGCACCAGATCTATAGATAGGAGCGGCAAAAGCGTAAGAAGGATCCACAAACCTCAATTCATAAGGTTCTATTGAGTCAAAGCCATGAAAAGACGTAAACTCAGCAAACTCATAGTTATCCTCGCGAGATATAGTGTGAACAGTGTCTCTGATATACGTGTAATCAGAATACCAAGTGTTGAAATAATTACCCTGACTTGTTTTGTAAGCATGGATACTTTGATTGTTTGCGGTTGCTTTAATCTCTGATCCCATATCTACGAGTGTAACAACAGGGACGATCTGATTGACATTCTGAGTACACTGACCCTGTTCAGGTATGTGTCTGGTATACGTATCGAATATCTTTTCATGAAACCTCGCATCAAATTCAACCGTGATCTCATTTGGTTCACCCATACAGGCCGGACAAGCCACTTGTCGAAGATAGTAGTGCACATACCCTCCGATACCTTCTGGAGGCTCTGTAGAGGGCTCTGTGGCTGGTTCTGATGATGGTTCTGTGGTGTCTGTGATTGGCGTAGATGTATCCACAATAATATCTGGTCTTTTAGATATCGATACCTCTGTGCATGACAGAAGCAATAATGGTAATAAATGTTTCATATTCTCTCCAAGTTAAAATAAGTAAGCGGGTGATGGGATTCGAACCCACGACCCTCGCGTTGGCAACGCGATGCTCTACCGCTGAGCCACACCCGCAATTTTGTTATTTGTTCGCATCACCATGATCTTCTTTGTGGTGACTTGAATCAATACATGCACCAGCAATCATTAACAATCCAGACAATAAACTCATTAGTGCACTCATGTAGGCTTGTTCATATATGTTCAAGGCAGTCTCAATAACGTGAATTGAGCCATGAATACCAAGTGCCCAGCGAATAAATTTATGGAATGTTAGATTTTTCATATTACATGTATAAGTAGTGGATCCGGCGGGAATCGAACCCGCGTCCACAGCAGTCTTAGTTTGAGTCGTTCACATGCTTATCTGGTTATTTCTCCAACCAAAAAGATAGGCGGCTATGAAACGATGCTTACCGCCCTGTCGCATCGAGTTGTTTTGATTTTTACAACTGTCCTGTTGTGTTGCCTCTCTTGGATAGATGGTTCGAGGCNNCCACCCGATTAAGCCGCTAGGGCTTCTTCGAAATACAAATTATTGTTTGCGTTTATAAAATTTGAACTGTTAAGGGCGTATCTTCCCTGCATGCACTCTCCCCTTGATTCTACTCTGTCGAAGCCTTTTCGGACCCAAAAATCTCTACTAATTTATCATATTCATCTCCTGTATCTCCGGGATAAATCTCTACAATCTCTTGTTTTTCTACCACCACTGGTTCGTGTAGAGAGAAAATCCCGTACCCTACTAAAATAGCTAAAATAACATTTACAATTCTTAACATAATACCTCCATTCTATTTATTACTATGTTGTCCGGAAACGTTCATTGGCTTGTCCATATGACCCAATGCGTTCGCGGCTGTTGTTCTTAATTTTTTTACTACATCATACTTTGATGTTTTGGAATAACCCGAACCCCAATCGGTTACCACTCCATATTTTTCCAGCACCACCTCTATCTCTTCATCTGAGCGGGCTTCCGCAAGTTCAGCTTCCATAAATGAGATTTGATCTAGTAAGGTTTTTTGTGCTACAGTCCATGCTAAAGGTAATTTTCGAAATTTTATATTTTCCATTTCGCCGGTCAAATAATTTCTTTGCTTTCTATTTGTTTCAATCGTGTCGAATACCTTACCAGCGTTTGCTTCTGCTGCCGATGTGTAACTGAAGAATTCAGGCTGACCGTATACGTATTTATGTAGACGTGTCAAACCAAAACCTCTATAGAACTCATAGGCTTCATCAATAGTTTTTCTTATTTCAGGATTAGTATCGGCTATTAGTTCTAAATCTATTTCTGATACATATGAATAATATCCGGATGTTTGACTTTGTCTAGTTGGGGCAAGTTGCCATGGTCGATCGTCGACCAAATCAGGTGGTGCTATCATTAGTGCTCCAACAGATTGAATCTGAAGTTCTTTTATTTCTCTGTTAGATAGTCCATCGTATTTACTTTGCAAAGTCTTTGGGTCATCAACAACTCCAAATTCACTTTGCAAATTTCTTACTGCTTGAGCATATTCTGGATCGTCAATTTCAAGTTGGGCTAACTCTTCAGGTGACATTTCAATTAACCTATCTTGTTCTTCATCCGATAATTGTTTGAAAAAATCAGTTTGCATCAATGCATACAATAAACCTGCTGCTGCACCACCGGCTAAAAATTGTCTTCTGGTCAGTGCTTCTTCAAGTCTCTTTATTATTATAGGGTGCAAATTAGGATCACGAAAAGATCTCCAATTGGTAATTATTTTTTGCATATCTTATCCTCTTATAATTAATATAACATATCAGTGATGGTTTGTCAAATTAATTATATGCTTATTCCTTTAACTGTATAGTTGAACAGGTGTTTAAGAAAGTTTTTAATGACATTATTCTTACACCTGACGTCTTCTTCACAATTAAATAGTTTCCAACCATAAGTTGTTTTTTCTTTTTTTATGTGAGACTGTATGCGTAATATATCATCTTTGATGGATTTATTGACTGTATCGTAATCTTTAATATCAACATCGTATTTATCTGCAATATCAAAAAGGCTACCCCATTCTCCATTTCTTAAAGCGCTATTTGCTTTTTTGAATGATTCTTCATATTCTTGTAAGCGAGGATCATCAATTGCCAAGGTGTCCGGATGTAGTTTTTTTGCTATTTCCCTGAAGATAAGTTTATGATCATATTCTTGCGCGCGCTGTTGGGTTTCGATTTTTTGAGTGCTGATTGCTGGTTTTTGAAATGCACTCTGTATTGATTGTTTGTTATTATTTTCTAGGTCAGATATATTAATATTTCTGGCTGAGCAAAAGCTCCTATAATATTCTTCGAATTCTTGATTGGCAATTACAAGCACTTCTTGTACATATTCCAATTCATATTGTAATGATCTATATTCATGTAAGAGTTTTTTAAATTTAAGTTTCTTTTTCATCGCCCTCTAAATAGTTTTTAGCAATCGGTTTACAAATTTGATTTAATAAAATTGTTTTAGATGGTCTTTTTATTTCATTATCGAGATTCTCGGACATAAAGAACTTGTATTCCTTCCAAGATCCTATGTTATAAAAATCTTCAACCGGGATCTCTTGTGCCTGTTCAGTAACAAACGGAGCAAAAACTTTTTCAATGTCAAAAAACCGTGCAGACCATCTTTCCTCTATTGGCAAAGCATCATATTCTTTATAATTAACGCCCGGCCTCCATCTTCCTGTCCCAGAACGGATTACTTTTCTAAATTCTATAAACTCATCTTTACCAAAAGTAAACGAGGAATATAGATTGTCTTTCATCGACTTACCATTGGATGTTAGGAATACATTTTTGGAAGAAGAAATTGTTTTTCTGTGTTCTCGTAGTTGCCACGCTGGAAAATAGCCGTATGGAAAGCTGACATAATATTTGTTTGGCACCAACCAACGAGACAATTCATCTGATATTCTAAATGCAGTTAATGCACCGTGTAACACACTCCAAGAAAGACAATCACGCTTATCGCGATCCTTTGGATGAATTGGCACGTAATATACAGGAATTTGTCTTTTACTGTCGTTTGGATGAGGATCGAATTTACGATAAGACCATACCGGATCACCGACGAAATCTCCAATTTTCTTTTTTATCAAGGGCCCCACATCGTCATTACAAATTATCCAAATCGTATCACAACCTGCCCACGCACATTCTGCTACGGCGGCTTCTAATAAACTAAAATTAGCTCCGATTGGCATTAAGCAATCCGGCCATGGTTGATCAAAATCTAAAGGTTGACCTGCTACCGGAATGATTCCAGCTAAATGGAAGTATTTTGTATTATTTTCTCGAGCAACTTCCATGTGTAACCTTTGGTGGTTTCCATATTGTACACCTCATCAAATGATATAGATGGGATGAAATGCGGTTTAACTATTCTTTTGTTGAATTCGATGATTGGGCTTGTATATGTTGGGATCCCTTTTGAATTGTAGCCTGTTGTTCTACCTTTCACTCCTGCTTCCTTTAGCATCCTTAATATTTTTAATCTAGAGTACGTTGGAGAAGACTCTAATTCATCTAAATCTTTTTGATTCAGAAAAGATACACCTACTAAATCCTTAACTCTTTTATTAACGCGTTCTCTTTCTGAAGGGTAGAAGAGTATTTTTTTGACGAACTCTTCATCATCATCTGAAATCAGATTATTATCGTGTATGCTTCCGGATTTCCAATCAAAATAATCATAAACATAGTACCAAGATGTTTCTGATTCATCAAATTTATTTATATTATCGCATTTTATAACTATCTTTTGGTTGTTATTGGTAACAATGTCGACAATTGATTCATTCATCCTTGCATTTTCAATATTGTTTGGGTACAACAATAGACCAGACATACTGAGTAGAAAACACAAACGGTCCCAAGCCTGTTGTGGGTTTGAACTATGAATTCCTAAAAATGAAAAATCATAACCAGAAATATATTCGTCAAATTTAAAAGGAGGGCTGGGGTTTATCAAAATGCAGGGAGTTTCAGTCTTGAATGAGTGCAAAAGGCAGGTTATTGTTCTTCCAATGTTAAGGTTTTTGTAGTATAAGTTTATTTCTTCCATTCACACCTCAACGACCAAATCTGTCCATCATAGCCTTCATATCAGCTAGAGACATTTCGGGTTCATATTTTTTTCTTTTTGTTTTCTTTGGAGCAGATGGTTGACCGGGAGTTTTTTGATAATAACCTTTAGATACTAAAATTGGTATAACAAATCGGTTCATACCCTCAGATGTAGTCATGTATGCATCATCGACTTGCTTACCATTTATGACTCCGACGCTAACCGCTAAAGTCGTAGGGTACATTTGGTTACCACGATCTTCCCTAACACCATCTATAATTTTCTTCATAAGTCCATCTTGCAGCATCTTCTTTTCTTCTTCAGAGAGTGAGTTTTCGAGATTTTCTAATTTTTTAGAAATAATAAAATTAACAGATTCTCCGGATCCAGCACCGTGTATTGGATTATCAGACCAATATAATGATATCCCTATATCTGCCCCACCTATCACTTTATCAATCTTTTCAGGGTCTGTGAATTTACTATTAGCTGTTGATTTTAGCTGATTATAATAGTTATCGAATTCTTGATCATGCATGTTCTTATATTCAGTATCCCAAGAATTGTAAGCACCAAAAAAAATATCACGAACTTTATTTACAAGTTCTTCATTTTCAAATCTCGAATTTTCTTTGAGAAAAATTTTCCACCTATTCAACGTTTTTTTCATTTAACTGTACCACCCTTAATAAAAACTCTTCTGGTATATCCATAAATAGTTGCCCACAAACAATTATATCGTATACGTTGTAATCGGTTTGACCCTTCTCTTTGCCAAAATCATATTCAAATATACGAACCGGTTCCGATGCAATAATGCCAACCTTACCTGAGATGTGTCGAAACAATTCTACACCTGAAGAGTTGAAAGTGAAGATGTCACCTTTTTTAAACACATCTTAACCTCCGATAAGCACCAGCGGCTTCTGGCCATAAATCCATTGCTATTTCTAAACAGCCTTGGGCGACATCCTGAATCTCTTGTTGGGCTCCTTCATGGGTCCTCAGATCTATGAACTTAAGTAGATTATTCAAGTTGCAAGTACCATAGTACTCTGTATACATCGATTGAGGCAATACCATTCTAGCTTGTTCTCTGCATACACCAGCAGCCATTAAGTTTTCAAATAAAATCAATGATCGACCTGCATGTTTTCTTACTTCCTCGTGACAAGTAACTCCAAAAGTACGATCAGACAGATCCGGATATAGAACGGGGTTCACTTTGTCACTGTTGGAAGATTGTCTGTTAGATTTATGCTGAGTACGGAATGACATTGGGCAATAAAAAGCAAGATCTTTGTCCGTATATCTTCTGGAAATTTCGTTGTAAGACCAAGTTCTGTGTCGCATATGCTGAGAGCGCACAAAAAGAGGAACAACAAACTTAAAGGTAACCACATTGTGCTCGAACGTAGACGTGTGTCTGTGTTTGACAAGGTAGTTAACAAGTTTTTTATCTCGAGCATCTAATTCCTCCTTTTCAACTCCAAATGAAACACGGGCACTGTTCACAATTGTGAGGTCAGAGCCCATGTGATCTATATACTGAACCTTTCCTATATCGTCTCCATATAGGTCAATTGTTTTTTTGTATGACATATCTACTCCTTGCGATATGCTTTTTCTGCTGAGTACACACCAGACTCGTCACCCATTGCAAGGCTTGGGTCATCGCTATTAAAGAAAGGAATCTGAAATTTCTTTCCATCTATGGCACTAAACAAGTCTGGTGCTGCTTGGGCAACTTTACCAGAAACAACTACGTCCCTATCATCTACAGCATAATATTCCTGTGGGCCAAACGCTGGTTCATCAGAACCATCTGGTTCGGTTTGATAGTAAGTTAGGCGGAAGTAAACACTTTTTTGTCCTTCACGATAATTCCTAACCAATTTTTCACCACCTATGACCGCTGCTTGACCATATTTTTTACCCAAATCAATCAGATCTTGTTTGGTAATATTTAAGACAAAATAACTTGTTTCATCTCCACCATATTTACCAGCCAGTTCAACATAATCAAGACCAGCAGAATCCAAAGTCCCACGAAGATCCGCCATCCTTTCTGCATTTGAAGCATCATCCGCTGATTCGCCTCTTGGGTTTTCTGCTGTCAAGATTCCTATTCTTTGAAGTTCTGCTCTTGGATTTGGATCTCTAAGCATTGATAAGACTTGGTCTAATGATAATTTTACTTCTTTTTCCATTAAGTATGGGCTCTCAAGAAGCACAGAATTTTTTTTATTTTCAAGTATAACTTGTTTTATCATTTGTTTTAAACTTTCTCTATTCATCCTGTATTCTCCCGTAAACATAATTTTCTAATACAAGATAATTAGTTTCTCCCATCGCTTTTACTTCTGATAGCATCCTTCTTTCTATTACCAGTCTATCTCCGATATCGATATTAATGGTGCAATCATTAGCGATGCCTAAGACATCACAGACAACATATGGAGACTCAGGTTTTCTATATTCATCAGGTAAAATAAAGGTTTGTTTTTCTTCTTGTGCATCCTGAATTGGTAAAACCAGCAAGTGTCTATTGTGTGGTTCAAGGTACATTGTTCCTCCGGTATATATATAACAAATGCATTTTAGCATATTATATTATAACACACCAAAATGCACTAGTCAAGTATTAATTGTGAGAATTTTTCTTTTCTTGTATTTCAATTCTCAATTCTTTAAGTTCCTTAATTGCTGTCAGGGCTGCTTTTCGAGCGCGTGGTGCTGCTGCTTTGTAGCCGTATGTTCCGGCTTCAACCTTGTCAACATCCGCCATGGCAGATCTTAATTCTTCTATGATTATTTCCAAACGTTCTCTCATTTTATTCTCCTAAAATATTTCACACGATCCACCAGCGCATGCTAATTCACCGGAAAGATTTGTTTCATCTTGATCTTCTATAATTAGATCCAAATCAATACTTTTTAGTTTAGGAATTAAATTTTCGTACTCTTCTTTAGTACAATCTTCAAAGGGCGCTTGTACATATGTGTGCTCAGAATATGGCAAGACCGATAAACCATTGTAACACCCTCTGTTTAACCACATCCATTCACCAACACACTTCCATTCGTCTGGTTTTACAGAAATTGTAGCGGAGACATTGTGTGTATTGTTGCCAGTTTGGTGGCCTCCTTTGACCCAAGTGTCACTAATAGATTGTACCCTTCTTAGAAGATCCAAAGCGCTCTCGTGACGTGTTATGGCCCCTTGTGGTGCCTTTTGCGGTACGCTTATTATTGCTGTATCATGAGGTCGAAATTTATCGTCTTCAACTAATTCTGGAATGTTCTGTGCAAGGTAATTATATATCGCTTCGTTTTTTCCTACGCGAATTCTGCGTATATAATAATCATTATGCCACGCATGAATACCACTTGATGTACCCAAAGTTAAGGAAGTTGTACCTGCAGGTTTGACACAAGTTGTTCTTGCTGCTGGTTTTATTCCTATTTGGAATGCGACTCTTCTGTTTTCTCTTTTTACAACCAAAGAGGCTTGGTTCAAATCTAAGCCGAGAACACCGCCGGATGCAATACCCGTCATAGAAACGCCGATAAGGGCATCCTTTTCCGTGTTTCTTTTCCAAACTGGTCTAAGATAGTGGAAGTCGGTATAAGAAGCCTGAAGTGTTCCAATGAACGTCGCGGCTCTTACTCTTTCCTCTAGATCCTCTTGGTTCTCAACATTACTTACATTAACCTCGGTAAGATTACAAAACTGATTTGGTCTTAATCCTATTTCACAACAGGGGTTGGTTCCCCAATCTTTGTCATTTGAAAAATAAAATCCGGGCTCTCCTGAACCAGACTCACGAACTCGATCCCATATAGACATAAAAGTATCACGGTCAATACGATGCCGCATAAGGACAACAGAGTTATTNGCNCGNCCTCNTTGNGGNTTNAGTTCCCACCAANNNCCTGCTTTTGCTGNNAGCATTTCTTCGTCGTCAGCNNNGAATANAGAGATNAGAGCAGCGCGACGAATNCCCCCAGCCAAAACTGCATCCGCAATGTAGCAGATGATATCATGAACCTCAATGGAAGTAAGTTGTTCTCCGTCATCTTTTTCATCTAAAATCCCTTCTATTTTTACTAAACACTCTCTGAGTGGTTGTGGTCCCGGAGCCTTACCCCCAGAAGTTACGAGTCTTGCACCCTTTGGTCGAATATCCGAGAAGTCAAATCGTAACTTTGATGTTCCCTTAAAGTAAGACGCAATAAGTGCTTTAACTGCATCAGCCCAACCTTCGATAGAATCTCCAATAAGGAACCTTCGGGTTCTTAGTGATGGTCTTCTGATCTCAGGTAGTTTTTCTACGTGGTGCTTTTGCACAGAATAGCCAACGCCAGTACCACCAAGCAGAAGAAACATTATTTCAGAAAAAACATGATAATTATCTGCCGGTGTATATGCACAGTTAAAGATGCGATTCGGTGAAACTTCAATAGGTTTCCCGCCAAACTGCATACTCCTCATCGAGGGCAGAACCTTCTTGTCGTAAACATATTTGTATGTGCTTCTGATTTCTTTTTCGAGTGAGGGAAATTTTTTAATATGCATTTGCATATTTCTGGTTACCAGTTCTTCCCAATTCTCTCGACGCTCACTGTCCTCGAGATACCTAGCGTACTTCATATGCACGGTAATGTCTGATAATATCTTTTTTTCTAAATCCATTCCTCTCTCCTATTTTGCTGATATTTCTTGATATTTCTTTTTAAGAAGCGTTAGTGCCTCTGCTGTTGATTGCATTGTATCAACATCTTCGTCTCTATCTAAAATTTTAATTGTAACATCTGACCAATCAACGAACGACTGAAAGACCATACCATCAGGTCCGTTTCTGTTTTTTGCTATGAACACTCGACCTTTATTTGCTTGTTTATCTTGAACAGTTCGTGATAATGAGAAAATAAAATCAGCCACAAAACATTTATTAAACGCCTCAGAGATAGATTCCATGGTAATCACTTCAGCATTAAGACCACCGCGATTAGTTTGTGAAGCGGTCCAGACAGGTATCTCATAGATCTGCGCAATGGCTCTAAGACTTTCATAGATTTCTTCAAGTTCATGGCGTTTTTCTCCAGAGATACGTGGTGGACGTAATAGATCAGCATAATCAACCATAATAATATCTGGTTCAATACCTCTCTTTTTTAGTTTTTCAATGTGATTTTTAATGGTTTGGACTGAAGCAGATTTGGTTGGGTATTCTTTCACAATTAGAGACCCATCAATACTTTCAATCTTATTAAGAATTTCTTCTTTTCTATCCATCATTTCATTCAAAGGCACACCTGTCAAACAGGAATCAAAACGACTCCCAACAACTGTATCTTTAAGTTCTAATGTGTAATAGACTACTGTTTTTCCTTGTCGCAGCGCTTGGGCTGCGAGGTGGACAAGAACCATTGACTTTCCAGCGCCAGTAGGAGCAATAACAACCCCAAGTTCATTTTTTCCTAAGCCTCCTTTGCATATTTCATCCATCCGATCCCAGCCGGTGGAAATTGGATTACGATTAACCACTTCAAAACGAGCCAAAGCATCCTTGTGATACTCGTGCCCGAAATTATTATCAGTCCCGAGTTTTAAAGCGTCTTGAATTACCTTTTCAATTTCATCAAAAGATGAAGACTTCAATAGCTTAACAGATTTAAGCATAGCGGCTTTCAAAACTTGCTTTCTGCAGAAATCAATTGCTTTGTCTTTAATCCACGCAGCTTCCTCTATGCCATCAGAAGATTTTATTCTTCCAAAAAACTCTCTAACTTGCCTAGCGGTTGCTTTATCATGATGATTGAGTTCGGTTCTCAACAGGGACATCATTACCTCAAAGTTTGGATGAGTAGAGTATTTCTCCCTATGCTTCATCAATGTTTCTATAAATATTTGCAGATATTTTTTTTCAAAAAAGTTAATATCTAATACTTCAGAAATTTG
>FUFK010058819.1_pt1 | contig 25540 bp, 26 predicted proteins | sample 1021851 | NCBI WGS metagenome assembly FUFK01 (sample SAMEA51879418, study PRJEB19060) | metagenome | reverse complement strand
AGCGAATAAAAAAAATGGAATTAAATCGCCAAAAAAACCTGGGATAAAAAAAGTCAAAACATTAACAAGCTTGTATCTCAAGTTTAACTTTGAGATTACTAGAAAAAAAATTACTGCTAAGTAGTTATAAACATATATTGATTTGAGTGGAGAATCTATATGGTAAAGCTCACATATAAATTCGTGAATAAAAGAGACTAAAACTACTAGGATAGTCAGGGTGATGAAACTCTTAACTTGATTTAAATAATTAATCATCTTTTGTAACCTGACTTATTATGTAATAAATAGAAAGTGTAATAGAAATAATCGAAAATAAAAGTGTAAATAAGGAATAGGGATTAGGATAAATTTGATCTAACTTATATCCAATAAATATACCTCCTGCAATTACAACAAGCATTTGAAAAGCTAGTTGAGAGTAAATAATAAAACTATGCTGACTTTTCCTTTTTCTCAGAGGTGTCTTTTTCTTCACTATTATTTAATTCTTTTACTCCACCCTTCATAGAGCATGTAGCATTGAAAGTTGCGCCTGGTTCTACAGAAAGTTTTGCGATTTCTACCTCACCTTCAATATACGCAGATGATCTTAATGTAAGCATTCCCGAAAGTTTAAGTTTTCCAGAAAAACCACCTTCAAAATCTGCATTTTCGCCTTCAAGGCTGCCGTTAATTACCCCTGTCTTGCCAACAACAATTTTACCTGATGTTTTAATATTTCCTTTAATATTTCCCTCAATTCTAAAATCTCCTTCACTAAAAATATCTCCAACCAGTGTTGTTCCCTGAGTAATCATATTTTGTTGATTTGTGTTGCTCATAATAAACTATTTATTTTTCAAACTTATCTAAATTTTTATGAATTTGAATCGTTTTATAATTGTCAGTTGATATTACAAAAAACGATTTTGCCTGAACGTCAATGGAGTTTTCAAGTCTTTCGGCTAGTCCAAGACTACCATCNTAGCTTTTTAGTCCATGTACTACAACAAATGTAATAATATTATTGTAAAAATCTTCAGAAACAGTTAAATCTAAATAATCCACTTTATCAATATATTTTTTAAGTTTTGTTATCTGACTATCTATATCGCTGTTTGATACTGCATCAAATTGATAAACGATTTTATAATTGTCAGATAAATCATTCTTTAAAAACCTGTCGTTTTTGACAGTAGGCAAAACCTCATCTAAAATTCTTTCTGCCTCTTTCCCTTCAATAGTACTAGAATAATTTAATTTAATAAAAGTTAAAGCTTTTTCATACTCTTTAAATCCATAAACTCTTGCAATTGCGAGTGCTTTTAAAAATTCGAATTTTGTGACAATTGGCTCTCCTTGAAAATCTATTATATATGTGTCACACTTTTCAATCACATCAATGTATTTCTGATTGTTAAAATCAGTATATAGATTTTCATAAATTTCATTAGAGTTTTGTTTTTCTATAGAAGCTGAACTTGGGTCTAATAATATTTCTGCATACTTTGAGTCTCTATAATTTAGAATAATATCCTCTTTGAATTCTTCTGCTTTTGTAAAGTTGTTAAGAGATAAAAAATTCTTGTAAATAAAATACTTAGAGGTAGGAATTAGATTTTCTACAGGATTACTTTGTAGCAACTCAAATAGCTTGGCGTTTGAAATCTGAAATTCTTCAAATTGATCTTTATATATAGAGCCTAGTCTAAAATAGGCATCATTTCTCTTCTGATTCAAACTATCGATAATAATCTTATCCTTTGGAATTAAACCAATATAATAGTCTACAGAAAAAATACTGTCTTGGTTAATAGCAATTTCTTTATTTTGCGGGTCTTTGTCCTCAATCGAAGCCTTAGAAATAGACCACCTCCAATTATCTTCAAGCCTTCTTTCACCCCATCTGCTTTTGAAATCATTTTTCCCGAATGCAACAGCTGTTGAGTTATAAAAATAAAACAATGCGGATTCAGAATCTGTGTTAGAAATTATAGAATTAGATGACCCAAAATTATTATTTTGTTTATCAGACTTTTCTTTTTTTTCCTTAAGATTATTGATGTAATTACTAAAATATTCTTTTCTTTTTTCATCGGTCATATTGACCAAATTAAAAATACTGTCTAATTCAATCGTTAAAGTTTCATAAAAAATCAAATCATCTAAATTTTCTCTTTTCTTTTTTATTTTTCTAAACTCTCTTGACCTACTATTAAGTTCATTTAAAGTACTGTCATAATATAATCCTGCTTGCAAGTATTCTTTATTTTCAAAGTTTAATTCAGCTAGCTCGTTATAGTTTTTTGCAATCAAAATCTCATCATCAGGGTCAGACCTTAAAGATTTATTAAAATAATGGACGGCTAGTGAATCTTTGAGACTCTTGATAGAATCACTTTTTTTCAAATTCAACATTGCTATTTGATGGTAAATAATATCGAAGAAATTATTGTTTTCAAAATTGATAGCAAGCTCTTTCAATTCCATTATTGAATTTTCAATTGAGTCTGAAATACTTGATTTATTTATATATGAGTGTATATAAAATTTTCTGGGGATTTTTCTGTTTAAATCAATAATTTCCGAATATAATTCAGATGCTGTATCCTTAACCTTCAACTCTTGATAAAGCTGGGCTAATAAAAAAGTGTTTCGCGGATTATTCTTAATATTTTTAAACTGCTGATTTGATTTTTTTAGAAAATAAGCTGCACTATCAATTTGTTCTATATTGATAAACGCTTGAGCCAAATAGGAGTTTGCCAACGATCTTTCTTCAATCAATAGATTTTCTTCTTCTAATAACTCCTTTAAGTTATCTATTGCATATTTATTTTGATCTAGTCTTATATTTATTTTTTCTTTCCATATTTTAACCTTGTTAATATATTCACTTGTAGGGTATTTGTAAAGAATATAATTAAATGCTTCAAGAGCAGGTATGAATCTATTATCATAATATCTTGCCTTTCCAAGCAGAAAATAAGCCTGATCCATAATTGGATTTCTTTCTTTGCCGTCAACATTCATTGAATGTTTTTGGATAGCTAGTGTTGCTTTTTCTTCAGCTCTTGTAAAATTTGTCTCTCTTTCCTCATCATCGATTCGATAAAACTTAAATTTTTCAAGAGGTAGTAATGTCCAGAAATTTTCCCTTACATCGTTTTCTAAATCTGACAAACCTTCGGCATATAAATTGTTACCATTAAATAAAAAGTTGTACTTGGTTGTTACAGAGTGAAAATTTTTATTTAAAAATTTATCTTTTTTTCTTGAGCAACCAGCAATTAGAATTGCAAGAAAAAAAAACGAAATAATATTAATTATTGGTTTTTTCAATTTATAATATTGATTATATGATTAAAACAGAATATAAATAATGATATTGTGCTTTTGACAAAAATAGTCATCTTTTTATTATGAAATTGAAAATATTTAAATTCGTAAATAAACATAAAAATGGGGTCTGTAAAAATTACTTTTAAGGTTGATGGAGTTGAAACAACTATCGATGGTGAGATGAATAAAACAATACTGGATTCAGCTATTGAAAATGATATTGATGCTCCTTATTCATGCAGGGGTGGGGCTTGTGCTACTTGTATTGGAAAATTGAAATCTGGAACTGTTGAGCTAGAGCAAAATTATATATTAACAGATAGCGAAATCGAAGAGGGATTAATAATTACTTGCCAAGCATTTCCCACATCGGAAAACATTTATGTTGACGCTGATGATATTTAAATAATTTTATTAAGCCTCTCTAAAATTCTTTCGCACTTTATAGTATTAATAGCCTCGACGTAGTCGGCAGGGCAATTAGATCCATAAATTGTAACTGGTAAATCAGGAAATTTATTTAAATCTGGAACTATCGAATTTTCTTTTGGCTGATTTAAAGGTCCGTATCCAGAATTTGGGTGAGTTGCTCCCCAAATGGTGATTACATCTATTCCAAATAATGAAGCGATATGCCCGTTAGCCGAATCCATTGAAATCATAACATCAAGATTTGACATAATAGCCATCTGTTGTTCTAAATTATAATTGGAAGAAATAACGTGTCTGTTACTTTTATTGTTACAGAGTTTTATTATTTTCTGCTCTTCATTTCCAGGCGCACCAAAAATTAATATTTGCCAGCTTTTATCCAAGGAGTCAATAAAATTAATAATATTATTAATTGAATATTCCTTGCATTGATGTCTGGCAAAGGGGGCAATACCTATTAATTTATCGTTCGAAGAGAAAGCATAATTGTGATTAGTAATTTTGATTTTCTTGTAATAAGAAAAATCATCTATATTAATTTTAATGTTTAACGCTTCGAATGTCTCTGCGTATCTACGATGCATTAATTTTAAAGGCTCTGATTTAATTCCTCGGATTAATAATTTTTTTTCTTTTCTTCCTTTGTTTACAACAGCTGTATGACCGAATTTGTTAATTAAAAAAAGTCTTAGAATCTTGGTTCTCAATACATCATGTAAATCAATTATAAAATCCGGATTTATTTTATTTATTTTTCTGGAGAGACCAAATAACCCTTGTAAAGTTTTATGTTTAGGTTCAAAGTATAAAAAGTTAATTTCTGGTATTTGATTATACAGTGTTGAAAAAAACTTTGTAGTTAATAACGTTATTTTAATTTCAGGGTGAGTACTTCTCAAAATGCTAATAACAGGGACTGTCATAGCGACATCTCCAAATGCTGACAATCTAATTATTAGTAAGTGTTTGGTCAAGTTTAAATTTAATTATTTGTAATCCTCGTATGACTTTTCTTCAACAAAACCTGATTCAGTTAGTAAATTAATAGATTTTTTTACATCACTTCTTTTATCGTTTGTGAAATACACAGCCCTTGCCAATCGAACAAATTCGTCTCCAAAATCTTTATTTCTTTCACACTCTCTTATATCATCTTCAATTTTCCATAATTCAGCATTTATTTCAGAAAGCTTAGCATAAAGACTTCTCAGCTCATTGCCATAATTATTAAACAAATTATTACAAAGTGGGCTTAGACCGCCATGCTCATTTTTAATATTTATTAATTTTTTATCGTCTTTAATATTTTTCAACTTCAATTCTAAAATTGATAGCTTATCTAGCAATTCACCATTTGAGACTTCTACTTTCATTCTTTAGTTTGTTAAAAAATTATAAGGATAAGAGTTTAGTATTATTGCTATTAAAACAACTGTTTCAAAAAACAAATTATCCTTTAATTCAGAAATTATTTTTACCAAAGTTACCAGAAATGGAAAAAATAAGAAAATAGAATATTCATTAATTACAAAAGATAGGAGAATGGAATTAATAAAAAAAGTAATAAGAAATAGGTTTTTTATTCGTTCCCCAAGATTATTTCCAAAAAATCTAAATGAATAATATAAGAATATTAAAAGGCTAATTGATGCAAACAACCAATGGTCAAGATTCTGATTTAGAAATGTATCATTAGCGCTATATGCAATCCAAATTTGATCAATAATATCGATAAAGTAATCTTGAGTTAATTGGATATTTTCTGTTAAATCAAAATAGAAAAGAGCAATCAGCGTGGCGCCTAGCATTCCTGCAACTATTTTTAATACTACTACAGGGCTGATTTTATAAAAAATAAATATGCCCGTCAAAATCGTAATGATAAAAAATAGATTAACAGGATTAAAAATAATCGAGATTAAATACCAAAATCCAATATCAAACAATTTTTTATTTTGATTTTTTTTTGATTTTAAACTNTAAATTTTTCTGATAGATAACAACAGAAACAAATAAGAAGCTGTAATATTTATTTCAGATGGCATTTTAAAATAAACGCCACAAAAGATAATAAGACCTAATGAAATATATTGGTTATTTTTTAAAATTGAGTTTTTGGAAATTATAAAAAGAGATAGAAAAAAAATTGCTACTAAGAGAGAAAGAGAATATATTTCAGCGACTAAATTATCTATGTTTTTAAAAGCGAGCATTATTAGAATTGAAATAATTATTGCTGCTATTACTTGAGGTAATTTTGTGAATTTAAAAACTCTGATTATCATTTAAAGATTTGTATATTTGCAAAGTAAATAATTATGATTCATAATGAAAGAGATATTTTACGCTATTGAAAATCTTTTTGTTAACTATTTTTTTATCCCTTTTGATATATTAAGAGAAGTTGGGGACTACAACTGGTGGTTGTCAAATTTTATGGTTTGGATTTTTATGACAATAGGAACTGCTGCATTTTGTTATTGGATGATTCAACTGAAGAAATTTGATGACAATAATGAAGAAGATATGACAATAACAGCTCATGATTTTTTATAAATCGAAGCCTATATCTTTTCTATAATTCATCTTTTCAAATTTTATACTCTTAATNGTTTCGTAAGATTTCTCTAGAGCATCTTTTACAGAATCTGCCATTGAAGTAATAGCNATGACTCTACCACCATTTGTNNTTANTTTTCCATTTTCAGATTTGGCACCAGCATGAAATACTATAGAGTCTGATTCTATATCCAGTCCGAAAATTTCCTTGCCTTTTTCATATTTTTCAGGATAACCTCCTGAAACTAAAAAAACTGTAGCAGCTTGTTGACTATCAATTTCAACTTGATGGTTGGATAATTCACCTTTGCCTACCGATAATAAAAGCTCNAAAAAGTCAGATTTTATTCTNGGTAAAACAACTTCAGATTCTGGATCTCCCATTCTAACGTTGTACTCGATTACATATGGCTCCTCTTTNACTTTAATTAGNCCAAAAAACAAAAACCCTTGATAATCTATATTATCATTTTTAAGNCCGTCAATAGTAGGCTTAATCACTTTTTTTTCAATCTTNTTAAAAAAGTCTTGTGTTAAAAATGTGGGNGGAGAAACTGCNCCCATTCCGCCAGTATTAAGNCCTGTATCNCCTTCTCCGATTCTTTTNTAATCTTTTGCACTTGGCAATAATTTATAATCTTTTCCGTCTGTTAAAGCGAAACAACTTAATTCAATTCCATCAAGGAATTCTTCTATAACTACACTATTTCCAGCTTCTCCAAATTTAGATTTTATCAACATTTCATTCAGCTCATTTTTGGCTTCTTTAGGATCATCAATAATTAACACACCCTTACCAGCTGCAAGACCATCGGCCTTTAAAACATATGGTGCAGGCATTGAATCAATATATGAAAATGCATCATCAATTGTTTGGGCTGTAAATGTTTTGTGTGCAGCTGTCGGAATATTGTGACGATTTAAAAAATCTTTAGCAAAATCTTTACTTCCTTCAAGCTGAGAGGCGTGTTGGTTTGGTCCAATTACTATTACATTACTCAATTTTTTGTGACTTTTAATGTAATCATTTAGGCCATTAACCAATGGTACTTCAGGTCCAACAATGACCATTGAAATCATAAATTTTTGAATCGCATCTGCAATAAGCTCAAATTGATTAACCTGAATTTCTAGATTAGTCGCTATCTCACTTGTACCCGAGTTTCCTGGTGCTACGTATAAATTTTTACACAGCGTGCTTTGCTTAATTTTATACGCAAAAGCATGCTCTCTTCCACCTGAGCCTAATATCATTATATTCATTGTGAACTAAAATTTAGTATGCCTTTTTATGGCCGGTTAAAAAATTTATTGCAGTCAAAAATACAATATTTAAATCCAAGATTAAAGACCAGTTTTCTAAATAATAAATATCGAACTTAACTCTATTAATTATATCCTCATTTGTTTCAATTTCACCTCTAAATCCCTTCACTTGTGCTAATCCAGTAATTCCTGGTTTAACAAAATGACGTACCATAAACTTGTTTACTGATTTTGAGTACCTTTCGTTTTCTTTTATCATGTGGGGTCTTGGACCTACAACTGACATATTCCCAATTAATACATTGTAAAATTGTGGTAGTTCGTCTAAGCTGGTCTTCCTGAGAATCTTACCAATCTTAGTCACTCTTTTATCGTTTTTAGTTGCCTGTTGAATATCAGCGTCAATATTTTCAACCATTGATCTAAACTTATAACACGTAAACTCTTTATACTTAATTCCGTTTCTAGTTTGTTTAAAAAAGACTGGGCCACTGCTTTCAATTTTAATTAATAAAGCTATTATCGGAGTAATCCATGAAAGAAAAAACATAATAATAAATAATGAAAAAACTATATCAAAAAATCTTTTTACAAGGGTGTTGTAATCATTTGAAAGAGGCATTTGTCTTAAAGACTGAACTGTTGAAAGCCCGTATGTGTCAGTTTTTAATTTTTTGGAAAGTAAGCCTCCTCTTTTAGAAATAAATTTTAGGATTTTAAAATTATTTTCACAGAATTCAATTAAAAGATTTAATTGATTTTCCTCAAGTTCATTTGCAGAGCAATAAACTTCATCAATATTCCTTGATAGAATAAAATCAAAGCATTCTTGCAAATCTAAATCAGAAGGGGATTTGAAACTAAAGGTCTTTCTATTTTCATAACCTAGCTCCTTTTGGGTGATAAAAAATTCTTTTAGCTCCTCAACAGATTCATCATTGCCAATAATTATCGTCTTTCTAAAGTTGCCGCCAAAACCCAGCCTATAACTTTGTAATCCATAAAAAAGGGTAAACTTAAACAGTGATACGAGGAGAAAAGTATATAATAGAAAAATTAAGGTTTTTGACAAGCCAGGGTTTAGAGTTTCTGCCACACCAAAAAATGCAAATACAAAAATTGAAAACAGTAATAGTTGGTAGAAAACATATGAAACAATTTTTATAAATTTTGTAAACCTGTAGACTTCGTAAAACTTAGTTATTAACGCTGAAATGATCCAAAGAAAAGAAAATACAGCAATTATAACAGGTTGAATCAACTCCTTACCTAAGTATAAATAGACAAAAGAATTCAGCACTAATAAATCAAAAAAGATAGAAATTGGCCTTAAATATTTTGAATATCTCCCTGCGTACTTTTTTACCATAAGGTAATTTTATTGTTTTATTTTCAAGTCAATGAAATTCTGAAAGTTTTGGGCGAACCTTTCTTCAGAGAACTGCTCTGCATGTTCACTTATTTTTCTCAGATTAAATTTAGTTTTTTTAAAACGTTTTAATGCGTCTAAAATTGCATCTGTTGTTTGAAAATTAAAAAGTATTCCTGTTTTTCCATCAATTACTGTTTCCGAAAGTCCACCTAAATTATAGGCAATTACAGGTGTGCCACATGATTGAGCCTCAACCGGTGCGATACCAAAATCCTCTATTCCTGCATGAACAAAAGCTTTTGCTTTACTCACCAACTCCATAACCTCTTTAGGCTCAAGAAAATCAAAAAACTTAATGTTTTGCTTTGCAGTTTTCCTCAATCTTTTTTTCATGGAACCATCGCCAACCACATATAATATATCTCCGGTCTTATTAAATGCCTTAACCAGTAAGTCAACCCGTTTATATGGTTCTAATCTAGCTGTAGTAATAAAGTAATCTTGTTTGTTTTTTTGAAATTTAAAAAGTTTTGTGTCAACAGGCGGGTATATAACAGATGATTCTATGTTGTAGTTTTTTTTAATCCAATCTTTTACAAACAAAGAGTTTGCAATAATATAATCTGGTCTTCCTGAATGTTTAACATCAATTTTACGCAATAAAAATAATAGTGGAGCTAATAGGATTTTTTGCCACCATGAAAAATATATGTTTTCTTTATCCCAAATATACCTTTGATTTCTTGCCTGATAGTAACAAATATGTGTTTGATTGCTCTGCTTTTTAAAACCTTTAGCAACAGAAAAAGAAGACGAGATTATGAGGGCATTAGTGTCATCCGACTTAAATCTAGAAATGAAAAAAGGGAATAAAAAAAACAAATACCTAAAACCTGATCTAACCAGCCTTAAATTGGATTCTACAATCTTGATTTTTTTACCATTAAAAACTCTATCGAGATCGTTGCTAGACATTATATTAATTAAAGTGAAGCATTTATCAAAGTCAAACTGTTTGTTTAAAACAGTTAAAACTCTTTCTGCACCACCATACTTGTCTAGCCAATCAACAATTAATATTTTTTTCATTTTTCGATTTGATTAAAAATAAAGCCAAAACTAAAGTTAGAGCAAAAATGAAAGAACCGAGTTGCCTGTGAAATATATTTTCGACAAGTAAAAATAAAAGTAGACTAAGAACTAAATTCAAAGAATGTATGTTCTTTAACGAAAACTTGACTGTTTCCTTAACGAAAACTAAAAAAATTAAGAGACCAATAATTCCGTATGAAATGGTAATGTCAATATACTGATTGTGCGTATTAAAATTCCTTTCTATAAACCAATTCTTTCTTTTTTCAATTGGCATTAGCTGATATTTGGAGACCAATAATTCCTGTGTTTTGAATGTACCAATTCCAAAAAAATACGGTTTTTCCTCTTTAAATATTTGGCCCGAAAACTTCCATATATCATATCTAGGCTCATGCGTTTTTATCTTGTCAATAAAAGAAGATCTAATCGAATCTTCAGAATATAAGAATCTATTTGATAAATTTTTGTTTGTATAAATAATTGAAGAAAAAATTAAAACAGCTCCTACAACTAACAGAAAGCTATGTTGAGGTTTGAGTTCATGAATAATAGTAGTTAAAAAAACTACAACTGCAATTAACAAGGCGCTTCTAGATGAAATTAGAAACAACACAAATAAAAAGTATATAATCAGCAAAAGACTTGAATATTTTTGAACATTATTTATGCTGGTTTGATAAATGTTAAAAAGTAATATAGCTGAAATTACTGTGAAAAACCCAAGGTACAACCTCTGTGTAATAAATAGATCTTCAATCGATGATTTTGATATCAATAGCTCAAAAGAATTTAAATAATAATTGATAATATTTATTCCTGTTATGAGACTGCTAATAAAGACCCCTAAAATAAATCCATAAATCAAAAAGCGCTTATCATTAACGAATGAAAATAAGATAAATAAAAGAGCAATTTGCGCTATTTTTCTAGTTTCAGAAAAATCAAGAAAGAATGAAGAATTAAAAACTGTAAATAGGGTTACAAATAATAAAAATATCAAAAATGTTTTAAAAAAATTGTTCTTTATAATTTCTAAAGCTTTTTGCTTATTTGGTAAAACAACAAGAATTAGAAACAAGCAAATCATACATATATTCACAAAAGCCTTTGCATATGTCATAAATGGAATTGAAAGGCATATTAAAAAGCCTATATAATTATATGTTTTTTCTAGTTTGTTATTCATATTAATTTAATCGCTTTTTAATAATAGTTGTTGAGCTTCTTGAAAAGAAATATAGCACAAGACTCCTAAGTAATCCATAAATTGGATAAATACCAAGCTTAAAGTTTTCAGCTATAATTTTAATTCTATTCTTTACTTGAAGTTTTCTTTTTTTGGTTGAAATAGAATTTTTATCAATAATATAATCAAGCATAACCTCAGGAATATTTGCACATTTAAAATGCTTAATTACTTTGAAAAAAAAAGCATAGTCTTGAGCTGCATCTTTATATTCTATAGGATACTCAGAAACAGTTTCTAGGATTGAAGTTTTAAATAACACTGTTGGGTTTACAAACATACTGTTTAAATACATCTTTCTTTTAATATTGTTATGATCAGTTGGATGTTTTATATAAAACAATAAATTCCCTTCATTATCTAACACTCTCGCCCATGTGCCGACTAGCATAATTTGATTGTTTTTTTCTAAAAACTCAATCTGTTTTGAAAATTTGTTTTTGTAGCTAATATCTCCAGCATCAAGTCTAGCTACATATTTGTAACTCTTATTTTTAACATATTCTAAACACTTATTAGCTGCAATACCAACTCCGTAATTTTTGTCTAAGTATATAAAGTGTATGTTTCCTTTGTTGTTATATTTCGATCTAACTTGGTGTTCATCAAGCTTAATTTCACTTCCATCATCTGTAATAACTATGTCGATTTTAATTGGGTCATTAATTGATGATATAGTATTAATTAATCCCACTGGATTATTATAATGGGGAATGGTAATTATTATTTTTTTATCCATTTTGTGATATTTTTCTTTGTTCAACAACCCAGATTAAAGCTAGACAAAGCCAGAAAAAATAAATTCTAAATGAGTCCATTTTAAGCCAATTGAGTGAAAACCCTATCATAGATATCAATATAATAAAAGCTATTGTTGAATTTTCAGATTTCAAATTATTAAAACACCATAAAAAAATCTGTAATAACATTAATCCAAAAAACAAAAAGCCGACCAACCCTGTTTCACTTAAAATTCTTAAGTACATATTATATCCCGGAGGAAATCTTTTGTCATTTTGGTTTAAATATTTTAGTCTAAATTCCCAATTATTTTTCTTAGCCCATGTAGGATATTTTTTTCTTGATTCAAATGCTTGAAGCCCATATCCGGTTCCTGAAATTGGGTTTTCTAGAAATACATAAAACATGGCTTGCTGAATTCCAAATCTAGATTTGTTAGAAAGGGAATGTGTTGAATCATCTAACTTGAAGGAGTTTATCTCCTTTTTTATATAATTATAGATTGGTTCACTGAAATAAGTAATGGTTAAAATTGAAGCTGTAGAAAATCCAATGATTATTCTGTAAATGTTTCTAGTTAATTTTTTGTTTTTTAAGAAGATTATTGATGCAATAATAAATTGAATTATTATTGCAAAAAATGCAGCCCTAGATCCGGACATAAAACCTAAAAACAAAACAATTACTATAGGAAGATATTTAAAATTTTTCTTCTCAGTGAAAATATAGCTAAACATCCAACCTGCAATTGATAATAAATAAGTGCCCAGAGCTGGGGGTTCAAAAGTTACTGATGAAATTCTTCTGAGTCTCATGTCAGTTTTTGCTTCCGTGAACGGAAAATAGTCAAAGAGATTTAATATTGGTTTTTTTAAATTGACCATATCAAACTTCACTATTAAAATCTCAATTATTGAATATATTAATACAATAATTAAAGACGCTAAAACTACTCTTCTGATCAACCTAAAAGTCTTGTTAATGTTAATCCACTTAAAACCGTTATAAAAAGTTAACGGGATTATAATTGATGCAATAATGAGCGAGCCAAATTGGTTTATAAATCTTGACAATCCTGAAGTTTGTTTAAAGTAATAATCAGCTATATTGTGAGCGTTAAACAAAGTTGCTAAAATAGACCAGAGTATAAAGAGAATTAAAAACTGAAAAATTAAATTTTTTACAGGAATGTTAATTCTTCTTTTGAAAAGCACCAGAACAAAAGCAAAAGAGAAAAACAAGAAACAAGAGTCTCTATAATATTCGCCTAAAAAACCAATACCAGACCATGAATTGAATGGGATAAAAAATATTCCAAGCAGTAATGCAGGTATGATTAAGTTTTTGATTGTTATTGATCTCATTGTTAATAGTCTCTCCATTTAGATGTATCAATATTTAAAGTTTCAAGATTTTCAACTTCTTTTTTGAAATATTTTTTTAAATATTTTAATGATTCATCATCAACTATTTGTGTCTTTTTACTAAAAATATTGGCTATTTTGGATATTATAATTTTTAAAAAAGGCGTAGGCTTAATAAACTTTTTAATTATGTTTTTTAACGTTGATGGTTGAAAAATTATTTTAGTGAAAATATTTTCTTTGAAATGTCCTCCTTTATTAAAATTATTGAATTTTCTCTTCAACTTAAAGGTGTCGTCAACCTCTAAAAATTTATACACATTTTTCAATGTAGCATAACGGTTATTGCTGAGTTCCTCGCTGGTTAAAATTAATACGTTACTAAATGTTTCTTTAGCCTTAATTATTTTATCATAATAAGTCGAATTAAATTTATAATACCAGAAATCTGAATATTTATTTGTTTTTCTTTCATCTTCCTTTAAAATAGATTCTTTAAAAGTGAGGGTTTCCCTATGCTCTCTTTTCAAATGTAAATAGTTAGAATATGCTCGATCAATGGGGTCTCTTAAAATTATTATAACCTTGGGGTCATTTAAATACTCTTTAATTTTTTTAAATTGACTTGGATAATTGATATATGAGGGTGAGGCATCTCCAATTGCAATCTCATTTCTTACGCTCTTATAAAAATTCAAATACTTTTCTGAACTATTAATTTGTGTTTGTTTTACAATGGCATCCTTAGGCCCCTTATTAAGTTTGGAGAGAATATTACAGGTGAAAAAATGTAACTCTTTTTGGGTGGGCATATAAATCTCAGGATGTTCATCTAAATAATGATGAAGCGAGGTGGTGCCACATTTTGGAAATCCTGCTATAATGAAATTTGGTTTTTTCATATTAATTCAAAAATATCTTGATTTTATCCTTCGAAAATATAAGTAAAGTTGTAATTGAATTCCATACAATAAGACTGATCAAAGTGGCCATTGCTGCTCCATTAATTCCGTGAGTTGGGATTAGATAAAAGTTTAATGCTATATTAATAGCTAGTCCAGTAATCAATACTTTATTTAAAGTTTTTTGACGACCTGTCATATTTAGATATATGGCGCCTGGCCCTGACAAGGAATTAAAAAACTGGGCTGCTAATAAAAAAATCAAAGCATTTTTTGCAACAACATACCCCTCTCCGAATAAGTGTAATATTTCTTCAGAAAAGAAAAAAAGAATGCTTAATACACAAATGCTTATCAAAAAAATAATCCTTGTTGAATGTTTGATAAGTTGTTGTAAGCTTTGAAATTCTTTCTTCTCATATATTTCAGCAATTCTTGGTGCAATTACAATGTTGACAGACATTAATGCAAGTGTAGTTACCATTGCTAGTTTCACAGATACAGAATAGTACGCAATTTGATCAAAACCCTCATAAATTGATAAAATAATAATATCTATACTTTGCATTATAAAATATGCGATTGCACTAAGAGCCATAGGGAAGGATGTTTTAAAAATCTCTATCGTACTAAATATTTCTGAATTTTTATTGGGCTTTTCAAGGGCATTAAATAGCCTATAAATCCGAAAGCTTGATGAAAATGACAATAATAAAAAACCTGATAAATATACTTCAACTAACAAATGCTCATTATTGGTAAGTAATAAAATAATTGCAAATACTAAGACTGGTAAATATCTGAACAAACTTCTATACATTTCAGAAAGCATGGTTTTGTTCAATGCCCTAATTGTGTCAATATTTAACATTGTAAGGGCGAAGAAAAATAATGCTAATATAGATTTTTGAATTAGTGAAAAGGAATCAGAGCTTTTAAAAACTTCATTTATAATTGACTCGTTAAAAAGAACGGTGAAAAGACTTAAAACAATAAGGCTTAAGAAAAAAATTATTCTCAGCATCTTAAAATATATTGTCCTAATTGACTCTATACTTTTTCTAGCTTTTAAAAGTCCTGAATAATAAATAATTGACTGGTTTGTTCCCATCAGAGTAAGCCCTCCTAATACCATTATAGTAGATCTTACAAAGTCGTAGCGACCAACATTTTCGGCAGAATAAAAGTTTGTTAGGAACATGGTAAGCCCAAATAAAAGCAGCACGCCAAAAGACCTGATTATTAGAACCGAAAAACTCTTTTGTGTAAGGTCTTTTATTGACATCTTAGCTAGCTCTATCTAATTTATCAAGATAGGAGTAAAGCCCAATTAAAACAGAAACAATCAAGTAAATAAGTAAAAATAAAAATGGGTAATACACCATTTTATTTGAGGCAAGTGAATTATTTTCAATTAACACATTAGATTCATTTATTGTGATTACCGTTTCTTTGGAAGTTAAGCTTTCTCTTTTTAGCTCTTGATTTTCACTTTGAAGAGTGATTTTTGTTTTAATAAGTTCATTAGGTCTCAAATTTTTATTATCAATATATAACTGAGAATTATTGGCAGAAGTTTCGGTTGTATAGTATTCGAGAAGTTTGTCAATTTGTTTAATTGTTTGTTCATTGTCTGAAATAATACTTGAGATTCTTTGAAGGTTTCTTTCTTTAAGTTCCGCAAACAGTGGATTATTGTTAAAATAATCTATGACTTTGTTTATCGTTTCAATTGATGAGTTGTTTGAAACATTTACTTTAATAAAATGGTAGTCATAATCTGACTTAAAGCCTTCAGTTACAGAAAACCCATCTTCATACTCAAGGTTTTCAAAGAGTGCTCTTATTTCATTAGCTTGAATATCTTTAGCCATAATATCCTTTATATCTATTACTGGATATATAGAAACCTCATCTATTGTTTCGTCTTCATTTAATTTTATTTCTTGAGTAAAAAAATCAGTGTCTTCACTTGAAATTTTAAGATTTATAAGATCAACTGTATCATAGACATAATTTCCTGCATCAAAATTTATCTTCACCAATACAGTAGCTTCCTTTGATGATGGTTTATCGTTGTCGGTTAGAAAATAGCCAAGCAAAACTCCTACAAGTATTACAGCTAATAGCCGCTTCCANTCNGATAAAAAATTTTTNGATCTTCTGAATATTTGAAGANNGANGCTTAAAAGCATCAACTTNATTTTCTCNATTAGAACTATNATNTCTAACTCTTCGNTTTCTTTAAAATTATTTTTCATTTNTTAGNTTTGATTNNNTTAAAACGATTTTTTTTNTAAATTATTTTNAGNTTNTTNAATAAGGTTTANGTTTTTTAATTGGNTTGCTATCTTTCTNTCNTTTGCNANTTTTGGAATNTTNTTTTGNCCTCCTANTTTTCCGATNCTNTCCATNTATNTTTTAAATCCGTCNTTAACAACATTTCTTATTATTGGTTTNTNAATAATTTTCCCAACAATTAAATCTTTGTAATATTTATTTTGTCTTTGTAATTCTTTATCAATCTCGTAAGCAAATACTTTGGTGTCGTTCTGTATTTCGTCAAATTCGATAAACCATTCATGGCTTGCTGATGATGTCTTTGATTTAAATCTTGGGGCTACAGTGAATTCTTTAACCAAAATACCTGTTTTGGATATTGCATTCCCTATCGCCTGCTCGACTTCTTTAACTATTACGTGTTCTCCAAAAGCGGAAAGGCTTTGTTTGATTCTTCCAGTAACATCAATTTTATAAGGGCTTAAACTTGTAAACCTTACAGTGTCCCCTGTATTATATCCCCATAAACCTGCCGAGGTNGAAATAATCATTACATAATTTTTATCTTTTTTTACACCCCATAAAGGGATTCTTTGCATTTTGTTGTTTCGAAAATCCTCGACATCAATAAACTCATAAAAAATTCCTGCATTTAGGATTAATAGCAAATCTTTTTTTTCTTGACTGTCTTGAAAAGCAAAAAAACCCTCACTAGCAGGGAATAATTCAATACTGTCGATATCTTTGCCAATCAATTCTCTAAATTTATTTTTGTAAGGATCAAAGTTTACTCCTCCATAAACTAAAAGATTAAAGTTTGGAAAAGTCTCTGAAACTTTCTTATTNGTTTTATCAACTATTTTTTCAAANTACATTTGTANCCATGAAGGAATTCCNCTAATAATTGTCATNTTTGCNTCNATTGTTTCTTTAACAATGCTTTCNATTTTATTCTCCCATTCCTCTATAATGTTTGTACTCCANGATGGNAGCATGTTTTTTTTCATATAAAAAGGGATGTGGTGTGCAGAAATTCCCGAAAGCCTTCCCGTTAAAATACCTGAAATTTTACTTAATACTGGGCTGCCTTGAATAAAAATAAACTTACCATTAATAAAATCTACTTTTCCCGTTTCGGCAACATACATGAGTAGGGCAATCTTAGCTCCGTTAAGATGATTGGGTAAACTTTGTTTAGTTATTGGAATATATTTTGANCCAGAGGTTGTTCCAGAAGTGACTGCAAGATAAAGAGGTTTTCCNGGCCACAATACATTTTTCTTTCCTTCTTTTATCTGCTCAAAATATTCCCNTAAGCCTTCATAATCTCTTACTGGAATATGATTTTTGAAATCATCGTAGTTCTTTATTTTCGAGAAGCTATGCACTTGTCCAAATGATGTATTCAAAGCATTTTTGATTAAATAGTTCAATTGCTTTTTCTGAGTTTCAATAGGGTTTGACGCCCACCTGCTAACCTGGCTTTTTGTAAGCCTAGCCATGATTTTTATAGCTGCTTTTTTTAGCATTTTATTGAAGATTAAGTAGGGGCTCTGGGTCTATAGGAGTTCCGTTTTTCCAAAGCTCAAAATGTAAATGAGGGCCAGAGCTTAAGCTGCCTTGATTGCCTGAATATGCGATAACTTCACCGGCCTGCACAAAATCATTTTGTGCTTTTAATGATTTTGAGTTATGCTTATATACAGAAACTATATTGTCCCCATGGTCAACTATAATTACATGACCTGTATCAACCGACCACTCAGAAAAAAGAATTTTACCATCAAGAATAGACTTTACCGGAGTTCCTATGTCTGCTGCGATATCTATAGCAAAATGATTTTCTTCAAAATTAAAAGTCTGAGTAATATCGCCTTTAATCGGAGAAAAGAACATTTTATTTTCGATGACAAGTTCATTTTTTGTTAAATTAAATTTGTCTTGACTGTCAACATAATTACGAAGAATAGAGTCCTCAGAGTTTGGAGAAATTGAGAAAAGGTTTTTATCATTTAAACTACTATCAATTGGAATATTATCACGTTCAATAAACTCGTCTGTTTTTCCAGATAAAACATCTTCTATAGATTTGTAAAATTTATTGTTAAGCTCAATTTGACGTTCTAATGAGTCTGTTTTTTGTGTTAGATAAATTGCTCTGCTTAAAAGATCAGAGGATGAATAACCGGGTACTAATTCTCTTAATTGTGTAAAAAAAACAACGCTTATGGTAAATGAAATTAGAATTACAGAATACACAAGCATTAATACAAAAACGTTGATTTTACTAGCTTTGAAAGCAAACTTCTCCTCAAAAGTATCTTCGCTTGAAACAACTACTTTATAATCGTTAAAGAGCTTTTTGAAAAATCCTTTATTTTCTTTTTTATTTTTCACAGTATTCAAAAATACTTAAAATTAGCTTACTCTTGAATAGAATTGGACTATATAGCAACAATTACGTCTATTATTATTAACTTAGCTTAAAATTTTTGCAATGGATTTATTTATCACGCCTCTTTTTACAATCGGGCCATTTCAGATTGTTGTTATTGTGGTTGTTGCCTTAATCGTATTTGGACCTGTTGGCCTTGGGAAAAAACTTGGTAATCTTGTTAAAGGAACAGGTCAAGGTGTTAAAGAGTTTAAAAAAGCTTTAGAAGAAGGTAAAGAAGACGAAGAAAAAAAAGAAGACTAGTCTTTTAGGCTTCTCATTATAGCTTCCAGCTCAAAAATGTACTCTCTTTTTGTTGAGCCTGGTGAATAAACAAAACCGTCTAGCATTATAAAATCATCATCACCTAATTTTATCTGGAAATTTAAAAATGGGCCTGCCATAAACTGACCCTCAATTTCCCATAACCCTCTAGTTTCAAACACCTGCTTCCCTCCCACGTTAATCTGCTGAGTATTAGGAGTATATATTAAGTCTGTTGACATATATGTGTTTTCAACGGGTCCAGGAATGTAAATTTTAGATATTGAATCCCTTTTCTCAATAATCGACTGTTCGGTTTGATTTCTTTGTCTCTGTATAAAAAGGTTAACCGATCCTGTTTCAATATCCCTTCTAATCCAGACAAAATTAGTGTCAGCTTTTGCAACTCTGTAGGCAGATGGAAATCTTAGTGACACCCCCGTATTTTTTTTAATTGCTTGTGTTTTATTTAGGTTTTTAGAAATTCTACGCTGTTTTTCCTGAATCTCATTAAAGTACATTGTAGAGTAAATTGAATTTAAATTTTCATTAATAATTTCAATTATTTTGTCAGGCGAGTTTGCTGTGATTTGAATTATTCTTTGGGGGGAAGCATATGTGTTTTTGAAGTTGAAAACCCCTTCGTTTTCAGAAACATCAATCTTTAAAATTGTTCTTGATTTTGTGGCAAATCCTGAAAACACTTTACTTGGAATATGGCTTAGAGAAAAAATTGGTTCTATTTGAGGTAGGCCATAAATTGGTCTGCCAAAATTTTCTCTTATAACTTCTCCAACTGCACCCTCCCATAACTCATCGTTTGTAACCACAGAAATATTGTTTATGTTGCCGCTTGATGCGGGTAATAGTTTTTGCTGATTATCAGAACATGATAAAGCAGTGATTAAAAAAAAGAGGATAATTGCAGTTTTCTTCATAATTGCAATTTACAATAATTTAACCCAATAGTTTTTGCAGTATTTCTTTTAGGTTTTGGGAATTCTTTTTGGAAAAATTATAAGCTTTTGATTTTCTCTAATATTATCGTTTTTAAGATTGTTCCATCGTTTGATATCTGAAACTTTAACACCAAATTTTCTGGCAATCTTTCCTAAAAACTCTCCATACTTTACCTTGTAAACCAATTTTGAGTCAATCGAATATAGGTCCGGTAAAGGCTTTTCTCTTTTATCAAATTCAGATTTTACAAAGGCATAAAACTCATCTTCTTGCATAATGAAGCTGTCAACTAGCTTGATTGGAAGGCTTAACTCGTTTTTGTAGTTACCCGGAACAATGCCGTGTATATAAGATGGATTAAGACTGTTGATTGAATCCCTTGAGTAATCAAAGAAATCTGAAATGTGTTCAAAGGCTGTTTTCTCTTTGATTGTTATCTTTTCTGTATTTCGTGTTGTTTTTTTGTTCTCATAAATATTTATGCCGTGTTCATTACCGTACTCTAATATATACGTCGTGGCAATAAATGAAGGGATGTAGTTTGCTGTTTCAGAAGGAAGAAACGGCCTTATGTTCCAGTAATTTGTATAGCCGCCTGATTTTTTTTTGGCTCTAGATATTGTTCTTGGTCCTGCGTTATAAGATGCCAAAACAAGATTCCAATCATTATGTATTTTGTAAAGTTTATTTAGATATAGTGCTGCTGCTACCGTAGACTTATAAGGATCCATTCGTTCATCAACATAACTATTCATGGTTAAACCATTTTCAAGGGCCGTATAAAACATAAACTGCCACAAACCCGTAGCGCCAACCTTCGAAACCGCAGAGGGATCTAGTCTCGATTCAATAATTGGTAAATATTTAATTTCTACGGGTATTTGTTGATTTTGAAGTTGCTCCTCAAACAGAGGAAGATAATAATTTAATTTATCGATGTTTTTTTTATAAAATTCCACTCTAGTATTCAAATACCTCTTGATTGTTTTTTCAACGCTTGGTGTAAAATATAGCTCTATTGGGGTTTTGGCGTTAAGCCTCTCAAGTCTGTTTTTGATAGTATCCGAATTAAAATTTGATTCATCAATTTGAGAATAGATAGAGCAAATGAAAAATGAAAATATTATCAGAAAGAATTGGTTAGTTTTCATTTTTTTAATTCAATACTTTAATTCCGGGGAGTATTTTGCCTTCTAGACTTTCCAGCATTGCTCCTCCCCCTGTGCTTATAAAACTAACTTCGTCTTGTAAATTAAACTTTTTAATTGCGGCAACCGAATCACCACCTCCTATTAATGAAAAAGCCCCATTACTAGTTGCTTTAGCAACTGATTTTGCAATTGCCAAGGTTCCTTGTTCAAAGGACGGCATTTCAAAAACTCCCATTGGACCATTCCATAATATAGTCTTACTTTCTGTTACAATCTTTTTGAATTTAGATATTGTCAAAGGCCCAATATCTAATCCTTGCCAACCNTTAGGAATGTTGTATATATTAACGGCTTTTTTTAAACCTTCTTTAGAAAACTCGTTTGATNCGACGACGTCTTCTGGTAAAAAGACATTGACATTTTTTTGTTCTGCTAAAGAAATGATTTTACTACAATCGTTGAGCTTGTCTTTTTCAAAAATAGAGTCACCAATAGCGCCTCCATTATTTTTTATAAACGTATAAGCCATGCCGCCACCAATAATAAGATTGTNAACAACATCAAGCATATTTGCTATCACAGAGATTTTTGAGGAAACCTTGGCTCCACCTATGATAGCTGTTACTGGTCCACTAGGATTATCCATTAATTTTTTGAGGCTTGCTATTTCATTTTCCAGGAGAATCCCTGGGCTCTTTAAATCAAAGAATTTAGCCATTGTTGATGTTGAAGCGTGTTCTCTGTGGGTAGTGCCATAGGCGTCATTTACATATATTTCTGCAAGATTAGATAGTTTTTTAGCAAAGCTCTCATCAGCATTAGTTTCTTCTTTATAAAACCTCAAGTTTTCCAATAATATGACTTCTCCTGGTTTTAAGCGAGAGCATTGGCTTTCTGTTTTTTCACCAATACAATCATCGGAAAATAAAACTTTTGTGCTGAGCAATTTTTCTAACTCTGGGACAAGCTTTGAAAGTGACAGATCTTTTGTTTTACCTTTTGGGCGCCCTAAGTGTGATGCTAGTATACAGGAGCCACCACTTGATAAAATATGCTTAATTGTTGGAAGTGCTGCTACAATTCTAGAGTTATCGGATATCCGACCTGCATCGTCAAAAGGAACATTAAAATCTACTCTTACAAAGGCTTTTTTTTCTGAAAAGTCAATTTGATTTATTGATTTCATATATATATATAACGTGGCAAATATAATTCTTTATCTTTGTTTTTAATCTAATCGGATGGGTCAAATTGAGTTAAATAAAGCAAAAAAAGCAATTGATGGCGGCAGGGTTGCCAACACATACTTGATGGTTGGCAAGGCTGATTCAGATGTTCTTGGTTCGTCGTTTGAGCTAATTAAATTCATAATCAAGAGCCCCTACTCAAGTCTAGAAATACCTNAACAGCAAGCTGCTCTACAAAAACTAAAAAGTTTAACGAATCCAGATATACACTACTTCTATCCTGTAAATACAACAAGTGAAGTAAAGACAAAAGCAAGCTCAAAAGATTTTATAGAAAAATGGAGAGAACTTGTTTTAAAAGAGACAAAAATCAAGCTGACAGACTGGTATGATAAAATTGGTCTAGGGAACAAACAGGCTGTGATTAATAAAGATGAGGCAGAAAAAATAACAAAGCTTGCTTCCTTAAAATCATACGAGGGTGGAGTAAAAATATTTTTGATTTGGATGGCGGAAAAAATGAATATTAGCGCCTCNAACAAACTTCTNAANCTNCTTGANGAACCTCCTCCAAAGACTATTTTCATTTTAGTTTGTGAGCAAGAAAATAAACTTTTNGACACAATAAAATCTAGGTGTCAAAAAATTTTAATAAGNCCACAAACTNCTGAAAATCAAGANCTTAAGGCTGATTTTGAAATTCTTTTTTTGGAGTGGGTAAGGGCAGCTTTTAAGGTCAAAGGAAAGAAGTCTGCAATTAATGAACTGGTTAACTTTGCTGAAAAAGTGAGTAAAAAAACGAGGGAGGAGCAAAAGTCATTTTTAATCTATTGTTCTGATGTCATTAGAGATTCTATGCTTTATGGCTATAGGGCTGAAAACAAAAAAGACAGCTATAAATCAGGGCTAGATCTTGAAAAATTTGCGCCGTTCGTTCATGAAGAAAACATTTTAGATTTTTATAAAGAAATTCAAAAAGGGTTTTCCGATATTGAAAGAAACGGAAATCCTAAAATTATATTTCTTGACATTTCTATAAAACTTACTAGACTGCTTCATATAAAACCAACCGAGAATGTCTAATGAGTGGTTTATAATAGCGAACAGGTTCTCTAATTCTGGAAAAGCAAAAAGTCTTGTTGATAAAGCAGTAAAGAAACTAAAAGAAGAGAAAATAAAATATAGTCTCAATCTTACAATTAATAGTGGTGATGAAATTGATCTAGTAAAAAGCGCTACAAAAAATGGGTATAATAAAATATTAGCCATCGGGGGAGACGGGACAGTGCAAAAGGTTGTTGCGGGAATAGTTATGCAGCAGAGTATCAGTCTTAAAAAAATGGTCTTTGCGTTGATTCCATCTGGGACAGGAAATGACTGGGCAAAATCAAAAAATATTTCCTCAAACCTTGATGATTGCTTAGAGGCCTTAAAGGACGGTAAGATAAAAACTCAAGATATTGGAGTTGCCACGATAAGGAGTGCTAACAAAAATAAGATAAGGTATTTTATTACATACTCTGGTGTAGGGTTTGATTCTTTTATGTTAAGTAAAATTGATAGGTATAAGCGGCTCGGCAAGCTTTCATATTTGGTGTGTGCAATTATGAACTTCTTAAAGTTTCAAAATATTGCTGTGAGAATTCTAACTTCGAAAACTGAAATTAACACTAATGTGTTTTTGCTTGGGATAGGAATATGTAAGTATACAGGNGGNGGGATGCANTTAATAAAAAANCCTAAGGGCAACGACGGCCTTTTAAATATTACAATTGCCCAAGAATTTAGCAAATTTGATATAATTCGAAATTTTTTTAATCTTTTTAATGGGTCTATTTTTAAAGAACGCAAAGTTTTGACACTTACGGATAGCGAGGTAAAAATAAGCGCTAAAAACGGCGATTTAGTATGTCAGGGGGACGGTGAAATTTTTGGGGCTGGAAAAATAGATTATTCTGTGATTAAAAAAGGACTTAGATACTTATCTTAATTTTTTAAAAACAAAAATATTTGAAGAATATTCTTTAGTGAAAAGAGCCAATGTGTTTGAAATTGTGCCTACAAAAACGGATTTAAGGATTTTAAATGTTGATTTTTTGTATGATTCGGAAAGCAAAGAAACATAATATGCATCGAAGATCATCGGGCTGGATTTAACGAACTTAAGGCCTTTGTTTTCAAAAACTTCTTTTAATGATTTTTTATCGAAATGCCATAAATGTCTTGGCACATCATAAGCGGCCCAAAATCCTTTATAGTATCTGGCATCAAAAGATGAATAATTGGGTGCGCCAACAATTATGGTTCCTTTTTCATCAAGCAAATCATACATACGAGAGATTGTTTTTTCCAATTCATGAACATGCTCAATTGAATGCCATGCTGTTATGTGACTGAACTTTTGACTGTTCAATTGTTCATCAAAAATAGATTTATAAACGGTGGTTAAAGAAGTTGTAGCAGATGATTCAACTCCGCACGCCTTTATCCCGATTTTTTTAAGCTTGTTTAAAAAATAGCCTTCGCCTGAACCGAAGTCCAGTACGTTTCGATTGTTTTTATTACTTGATAAAAAACGGTGTTTAACATAAAAATTAATAGACCTTAAAAATCTGTAAAAGAAAAAAAACACCCCCTTTTTTCTAGAATTATGAGAAATATATCTTTCTGATTTATAATATCTAATCATGTCTTCTTTGGTGGGTGTGGGGATTGTCTTTAGTAGGCCAGGAACAGAGGTTTTTTGAATTTTGAATTTTTNTNNNNTNAGAANNTNNTCAACGACTTCAATGTGTGTTTTGTTTTGTTCCACGTGAAACATTTAACGACCCATGTAAACAAGAAGAACAGAAATATCATTGGGTGATACGCCGCTAATTCTTGATGCTTGCGATATGGTTTCCGGTTTAATTTTATTTAACTTTTCTAAAGCTTCAGCACTTATCGATTTAAGTTTTTTATAA